>Ga0209810_1003993_pt1 | contig 14735 bp, 15 predicted proteins | sample Coa_R1_7_FD_187159 | JGI IMG/M metagenome (GOLD analysis project Ga0209810, IMG submission 187159) | Surface soil microbial communities from Centralia Pennsylvania, which are recovering from an underground coalmine fire - Coalmine... | ecosystem: Environmental > Terrestrial > Soil > Unclassified...
CGGCTTGGAAGGCGTAAACGCCGGCAGCGGCTTGCCTTCGATCAGCTGGGCCACTTCCCCGCCCTCCAGCACCTCGCGCTCCAGCAGCGCTTCGGCGATGCGAACCAGGGCGTCTGCCCGTTCCTCGATGATCTGTTTGGCGCGCTGGTAGCCGGCATCGATGAACTTTTTCACCTGCTCATCGATCAGGATGGCCGTCTCCTCGCTGTAATCGCGATGCTGCGCGATTTCGCGGCCGAGGAAGATCTGCTCTTCCTTCTTGCCGAAGCTCATGGGTCCGAGATCGCTCATGCCCCACTCGCAGACCATCTTACGGGCCATATCCGTGGCGCGCTCGATGTCGTTCCCGGCGCCAGTGGTGATTTCGTGCGTGAACTTCTCTTCGGCGATGCGTCCGGCCATCAGGATGGCCAGGCGCGCTTCCAGATAATCCTTGCTCTGCGAGAGCTTGTCGCTCTCGGGAAGCTGCATGGTGATGCCCAGGGCCATGCCGCGCGGGATGATGGTCACTTTGTGCAGCGGGTCGGAGTTGGGCAGCACGGCGGCGACGAGCGCGTGTCCGGCTTCGTGATAAGCGGTCATGCGCTTTTCCTTGTCGCTGATAATGAGCGACTTGCGCTCCACGCCCATCAGCACTTTGTCCTTGGCCAGCTCGAAATCGAACATGGTCACGACTTTGCGATTCTGGCGGGCCGCCACGAGGGCTGCTTCGTTCACCAGATTGGCCAGATCCGCGCCGGCGAAGCCCGGTGTGCCGCGCGCGATGACGCTGAGATCCACGTCGTCGGACAGGGGGGTCTTCTTGGTATGTACGCGCAGGATCTGCTCGCGGCCTTTGACGTCGGGCCGGTCGACCACGACGCGACGGTCGAAACGGCCGGGGCGCAGCAGCGCGGGGTCCAGCACGTCGGGGCGGTTCGTGGCCGCCACCAGGATAACGCCTTCGTTTGACTCGAAGCCGTCCATCTCGACCAGCAGCTGATTCAGGGTCTGCTCGCGCTCGTCATGGCCACCGCCGAGACCCGCTCCGCGGTGACGGCCCACGGCGTCGATTTCGTCGATGAAGATGATGCAGGGCGCGTTCTTCTTCCCCTGCTCGAACAGGTCGCGCACGCGGCTGGCGCCCACGCCGACGAACATCTCCACAAAGTCGGAACCGGAAATTGAGAAGAACGGAACATTCGCTTCCCCGGCGATCGCGCGGGCCAGCAGCGTCTTACCGGTTCCCGGCGGTCCGATCAGCAGCACGCCTTTGGGAATGCGTCCGCCCAGCTTCTGGAACTTCTGCGGCTCACGCAGGAACTCGATGATTTCCTGCAGCTCTTCCTTGGCCTCTTCCACGCCGGCGACATCCTTAAACGTCACCTTTTTCTGCTGCGAGGAGTGCAGCCGGGCTCGGCTTTTTCCGAAGCTCAGGGCCTTGTTGCCGCCGCTCTGCATCTGCCGCATCATGAAAATCCAGAAGGCGAGCAGGAGAACGAACGGGATGGCGTTGATGAGGATGGATACCCAGTTGCTACCGGTTTCCTTCTGATAGTTGACGACGACGCCTTTGCCGACCATGGCCTCAACCAGGGGCTGGTACGCGGCGCTCGGGATCACAGCGTGCAGTTCGTCGTTGCTGTCCTTGAAATGCCCGTGCAGGTCGTTGCCGGAAATGGTGACGTCCTTGATCTTGCCCTGATTGACATCGGTCATGAGCTCGGTGAACGAGAGGGTGGTCTCGTGCGAGCCGCGTCCGGTCTTGACCACGGCATAGAGCATCACCACGACCATGATGATGACCAGCCAGAGGACGATCGTTTTGATGTTAGAATTCATTGCTTCTCCTGCATCGCGGCTCCCATCTGTAAAGATCGGCAGATGATTTCGCCGGGCATTAGGGTACCTTACCTATATGACGTCCATTCCAGGGCGCCAGATTCACACCGGGGCAACATATTCCTCGTGGATGCTGAGCCGTGTCGCGGTGTTCTCGTCCGGCGCGACGGCTGACGCCACTCCGAATCCGCGACTCCAGAGGATTTGTCCGGCAACAGTGAGCACCGGCCAGGCGGCGCGCTCCCACACCGGGACCCGGGAATCCTGAAACATTTGCTTGATCTTTGCCTCACGGCCTGTCGCAGGTTGGTATCGGTCACCCGGCCGCCAGTTCCTGACCATCAGCGCTTCGCCAGAGCACTCGATCAGGGCAAGGGTTCGCTCCCAGCTTAATTCATCCTTCACTGTATCACAGGAATGGCTCTCCAGACCGCGCAAGTCAAAGCGAAGCCTATACTTTTGCGTCGGGATCGCGAGCTGGCCGGGGATGGAAACGGGGAGCTCATAATCGGGGCGCGGGGGGGAGATGGCCGGGGGTCTCGCGAAACGAACCCAGTCGAAGGAACGCCAGACTTCGATATCTCCGAAGCGAAAGCGCCCGCGGCCCTCCGGCGCGGTGGCGAGGGCGAGGGCAGCGGCGACGTGCTCGAACCCGACCTGGCGGAGGTCGCCTTTCAGCGCTTCTATGCATTTCCGGACAATCCGCCGGGCGAGCGCCGGCGGTGCCGAAGCGAGATCGGCAGCTGTAAGGAGGATTACACTATCCCGGACGTGCGGTTCGGGAACGGTCTGCCGCCAATATTCCTCATCCTCGCGAGCAAGGCGTGCGATCCGAACCAGGGCTTCCGTGATCTGAGGATTGTACCTGGCGCGGAGCTGAGGCAGGAGCTCATGGCGTATGCGGTTCCTGGCGTATGACAGATCACGGTTAGATTCGTCCTCGCGCCATTGGAGGTGGTGGGTGTTCAGGTAATCCAGAACCTCGCTGCGGGAGATTTCCAGGAACGGCCGGACGACACCCTGAGGGGAAACGGGGTGCATCGCGGCAAGCCCAGCGGTACCCGATCCGCGAAGGAGCCGGAAGAGCACCGTCTCGGCCTGATCGTCGCGGGTATGGGCGGTGGCGATTCGGTCCAGAACTCCGGAGCCGATCAGATCTGAAAAGAAGGCCTGGCGGATCTCTCGCGCGGCCTGCTCGAGGTTATCGCGGGTCGCCTCGGCGGCAGCCGGGGCGTCGGCGGTGCGGAGGTGGAACGGCAGCGCGAAAGCGGCGGCGAGGTCGCGCACGAAGGCGGCATCCGCTTCAGACGCAGCGCCGCGGATGCCGTGATCGAGGTGAACGACGCTCAGCCGAAGATTCCATCGCGGCGCCAGCTCGCGGAGGACATGCAGCAGGCAAACCGAGTCCGCGCCGCCGGAGACCGCGACACCGACACGCACGGCGGGAGTGAACATGCCGCAGCGGGTGATGCATTCAATGACGCGGTCGATCATGGGATCCGGGCTCACAGGCGCGCGACGAGGGCGGCGAGGAGCGCGACGCGCTCGGGGATGCGGCTGGTGACGATATTCTCGTTCGGCGCGTGGGCGCCCTCGCCAACGGCGCCGAGCCCGTCGAGAGTGGGGATGCCCAGAGCAGAGGTGAAGTTCCCGTCGGAGCCCCCTCCCACCGCACACTGATCGATTTCGAAGCCCAGCTCGAGCGCGGCGCGCCGGGCCTCGGCGTACAGGCGGCGATTCGCAGCGGTGCGCTCCAGCGGCGGGCGATTCAGTCCGCCGGTGACTTCGAGGGAGCAACGTCTGTCGAATGGGCGAAGGCCGGTGAAGCGGCGGTGTAACGGCCGGGCGTCTTTCAGGCTGGCGATGCGGATATCGATTTCGGCATGCGCCTCGGCGGCCACCACGTTGCTGCGCGTACCGCCGGCGATGAGGCCGGGATTGACGGTGATGCCGCGCTGGAGATTGGTAAAGCCGGCAATGCGGTCGAGCTGGCGCGCGAGTTCGAGAACGGCGCTGGCTCCGGCTTCGAAATCGAGGCCGGCGTGCGACGCGCGTCCATGCACGCGAAGCTGATAATCGCCAACGCCCTTTCGCGCGGTTTTCAGATCGCCCTGGGGTCCGTGCGCGGGCTCCAGCACCAGCACGGCTGTGCTTCCCAGCGCCGCGCTCTCGGTCATCGCTCGCGACGAGGGGCTGCCGATCTCCTCGTCGGAGTTGATCTGGAGCAGCACGCGCCGGCGCACGGGAATATCGAGATCACGGAGGGCCCGCATGGCGAAGATGAAGAACGCGATCCCAGCTTTCATATCGAACACCCCTGGTCCGTAAAGGCGGCCGCGGCTCCTGCGAAACGGCATCCGCCGCAGGGTTCCGAGCGGCCACACGGTATCGGAGTGCGCGAGCGCCAGAATGCGCCCGTCCTTCTTTGCTCCGGGCAGGATGAACTCGCAACGCGCATGATCGCCGAACGCGCCCGCGCGGTGACGCTTCATCGCCTTCCCCATTCCTCGGGTACGCTCGCGAACCAGAGTCACGAACCGATTCACCGCCGCGGCATTGTCGCTCGGCGATTCGCATTCGACGAACTCGCCGATGAGGGAAACAATCTCGCGCTCATGTGTTTTGGCGTGCCGGAGCAGCGGATGCATCGCTGCTATAATAGCGATTCCCAATGCCATTGCTGGACATACAGGCGATCCGCGATATTCTTCCCCATCGCTATCCGATGCTGCTGGTGGACGCCATTCTGGAGCTCGAGGAGGAGCGGATTGTAGGCATCAAAAATGTGACCGCCAACGAACCGTTTTTCATGGGCCATTTTCCGGATTATCCGGTTATGCCCGGCGTGCTCATTGTGGAAGCGATGGCCCAGGTGGCGGGCGTTTTAGTGCTGAAGCAGATTCCGGATCGCAAAAAAAAGATCGTCCTGCTGGCCTCCGTTGAGGAAGCGAAGTTCCGGCGGCCGGTCCGGCCGGGAGACACACTGCGCATGGAAATGCAGGTAGTCAGGCGCAAAGCGACCGTCGCGAAGATGGCCGGCCGCGCCACGGTTGACGGCGTGGTGGTCGCGGAGGCGCAGGTGATGTGCAAGCTGGCCGAGCGCGAACCGGAGCCTTCCGAAGTGGAAGCCGTCGCGGGTTGACGGTTCGATGGCGATTCATCCGACTGCGCTGATCGATCCCGCGGCGCAAATCGCCGACAGCGCGGAAATAGGGCCGCACTGCATCGTCGGGGCGGGCGTGACCATCGGCGATCGAACACGGCTGATCGCTCACGTCTTCATGGAAGGACGCCTGAGCGTGGGAGCGGACAACGTCTTCTTTCCATACTCGACCATCGGCGTGGCTCCGCAGGACCTGAAATACAGGGGCGAGCCGTCGGAAACCCGTATCGGCGATCGCAACCGTATCCGCGAGTTCGTCACCATTCACCGCGGCACCGAGGGCGGAGGCATGGTGACGAGCATCGGCAATGACAATCTGCTGATGGCCTACGTGCATGTGGCCCACGATGTCCACGTCGGCAATCACACCATCCTTTCCAATGCGGTCACGTTTGCCGGTCACGTCGTCGTCGAAGAGTGGGCCGTGATTGAGGCGTTTTCCGGAGTGCATCAGTTCTGCCGCATCGGACGGCACGCATTCATTGGCGGATACAGCGTCATCACCCAGGACGTGCTGCCCTTTTCCATGACGGTAACGCCACGCGAGGCGCATACCTTCGGCGTAAACAAGACCGGCCTCAAGCGCCGCGGCTTCGCGCCGGAACGCATTGACGAATTGAACAAGGCGTTTCGGCTGCTGACAAAATCGGGCCTGAACACCACCCAGGCGCTGGAGCGCATTCGCGCCGAGGTGGCCCCGAGCGCCGAACTGGACGAGCTATTCGGGTTCATTCAGGGATCGCAGCGCGGCTTCATCAAATGAGCCGCTACGCGTTACTTGCGGGCAACGGCCGTTTCCCACTGCTGGCCTTGCAGAGCGCGCGACAACTGGGGCATGAGGTGGTGGCCATCGGAATTCAGGAGGAGGCGTCGGGCGACATCGAGCAACACGCCGCCCGGACCCACTGGATTTCTCTCGGTCAACTCAGCCGGCTGATCGAGATCCTGCGCGAAGAGCGGCTGACGGAGCTGATCATGGCCGGGCAGGTAAAGCACGCCAGCATCTTCAGCTCGATTCGCCCGGACTGGCGCCTGTTCAAGGTACTGGCCTCGCTGCGCGAGAAGAACACAGACGCGCTGATCGGCGCAGTGGTAAAGGTTTTGGAGGGCGAAGGCATCCGCGTGCTCGATTCAACGCTGCTGCTGAAACCGCTCCTGGCCGGGACCGGCGTGCTGGCGAAACGCAGACCCACGAGCGAAGAAGAGCGGGACATCGCATATGGGCGCAGGATCGCAAACGCGCTTTCGGCCGTAGACGTGGGGCAGAGCGTCGTAATTTGCGAACGGGCCTGCGTGGCGCTGGAGGCCATGGAGGGCACCGACGCCGTTCTGCGTCGCGCGGCTGCGCTGGTCAACGGCCGCCCGCTTACGCTGGTAAAAGGGTCGCGCCGCCGCGGGCGTCTGCTGTTCGACGTGCCGGTGGCCGGGCTCGGGACGATTGACGCCATGCGCGAGACCAACGCCACCGCTTTGGCCGTGGACGCCGGCCGTACGCTGCTGCTGGACAAAGACGAGATGCTGGCTCGCGCCGCCGAAGCCGGGATTGCCGTCATGGGCATGCCCGTGGAGGAGTAAGCTTGCCTTCACTGGCCCTCTCCATGACCGGCGCCGACAACGCCAGCCCCGCTCTTCGCTTCTGGGCCTCGGCCGTGTGCATGACCGCCGCGGGCATCGTCGCTCCGGGCGCGGTGATCGGCATCGCCGCGTTTCCGCTGCTGATCATATCAATCGCCTACGGGCTGCGCGGATTCAGCCTGCTGGCCCAGGCCGCGCCGCGTTCGGGAGCGCTGCCGTTCCTGCTGTTTACGCTCGGCCTGCTGCTGGCCGAGGCGGGAAGCGTGCTGCATGGCGCAATCGCTTTCGCCCACACACATCCGGAAACGCACGCCATGGCCCCCCCAATCGCAGTGACCCTGATCCTCGGATGGCTGCCTGTGCTGTTGTGTATCCACGCGGTCGAGCGCCGCATCGAGCGCGGTCCTGGCGTAGCTGCTCTGCTGTTAATGGGCTATATTCTGGTCAATCCCGTGGTGCTGATCATTGGGAACATGCTGGCGCTGCCGATGAAGCGCACCTAGTAGTGGTCACGCCGAGGCGGCGAGGCCGGCGATCAGCCGCCGGCGACGTTTGCCGCGCATCGTTCCGAGCACGGTCTGCACCACGGCAATCAGCATGTAGCTCAACCCGGCGAGCCCGGCCCACGCGGGCCCGAGCGCCAGAGCAATCGCAACCGATAAGAAACCGACCGACGCGGTCGCGAGGTGCTGCCAGGCGCTGGTGCGCGTGTCGAAAGCTTCCACGGGAGTGAGTTGCAGGGCCGCACTCCTGCGATTTGCGTGCGCGTAAAGCAGAGCGAGAATCACGAACACCGCCGCGAATCCCAGGCCGTAGACGACCATTAGTGTGACGATCTGATTGTCGTGGATAATGCGGTGCACCGAGCCGTCCGGCAGCCGCACGGCGTTGCCCCCGCCGGTCCACATGGAGATCACAAACGTGAACAGGAACTTCAGCGGGTACACGTAGAAAAGCACGAGGAAGAGCAGCACGCAGTTGAGGGCGATGGTGATGGAGTCCTGCAGGCCGTAACGGCGAAAGAAGAGATACTGCGCATGCCAGAGCTGGATCAGCATGGCGAAACAGACGGCGAAGGCGCCGAAGCCGCGCATCATCACCCAGAGTTCGTCGAAGGTCTTCGGCACCTCGAGCGAAACCACCAGAAGTGTTACGGCAAAGGCGAAAACGCCGTCACTCAGTCCCTCGATGCGGGTAATCTCGTGGCTGCGCCAGCGGAAACCGCGTTCTGCGCCTGCGCCATGTTCCAGCAGCTTATCGCGGAGCACGTTTTCCGATGCTATCGCAGTTACTGAACGCTGATCTCGCGGAAGCTGATCACCGCTTCATCATCATGATGCTGCACGCCGATGTAGCCGCTGTCCGGCCGAGGGCCGCGATCCGGCTCCCATTCCTGTTTTTTCGGAGGCACGGGCGCCTTACCGTCGTAATCGGTCACCAGCACGCCGTTCACTTTGACGATCGTGCGCGGGCCCTGAAGCGTGATCTCCATGGTGTTCCACTCGCCGGCGGGTTTGTACGGCCGGGCTTTTGCCTTCGTCATGGAGTACAGCACGCCGGTGCAGTGGTATTCGTTATCGCGGTTGTCGATCTGAACCTCGATGCCGTGATTGATGGCGAAATCTTCCGAGGGAGGCTTGTCGGGGATACGGATGAACACGCCGGAGTTGCCCTTGTCGTTCGACATTTTGTAGACCACGCGGATGGTGGCGTTGCCGATCTTGTGTCCGCTGTACCACAGGAAGCCCTTGCCGCCGTGGTTGGTCTGGAGGAGACCGTCCTTAACGACGAACGGCGGGGGCTCGCTGCCGTTATTCTCGGCCACGGACCAGCCGTCGAGATTCTTACCGTTGAAGAGCTGCTCGGCCGACAAGGAAACAGCGAGGGCGAGCACAGCGGCGGTCACAGATTTTCGCATGTCATGCAGTTTCTCATGCAGGCCGGGCGGGTGCTCTACTGCTCCGCTGTTACCGGATTGCTCAGTTCGCCGATGCCGCTGATGCGGACCGTGATCTCATCGCCGGGGCGAAGCCAGCGTGGCGGTTTTCGGCCTGCGCCCACGCCGGCGGGCGTGCCGGTGGCGACAACATCCCCGGGTTCCAGAGTGACCACGCTGGAGATAAACTGCACCAGCTCTGGTATGCGGAAGATGAGCTCGCGGGTGTTCGAGTTCTGCATCTGCTCGCCGTTGATTTCCAGTGAGATTCCGAGGTTGTGCGGATCTTCGATCTCGTCGCTGGTTACGATCCAGGGGCCCATGGGAGCGAAGGTGTCGAAGGTCTTGCCCATGAGCCACTGCGTGGTGGCCATCTGGAAGTCGCGGGCGCTCACATCGTTGACGATGGTGTATCCGGCGACATGGTCGCGCCAGTCGCCCCCGGCGATGTGCCGCCCACCTTTGCCGATGACGAAGGCGAACTCCGCTTCGTAGTCCGGCTTCTCGGAATTTTTCGGCAGGACGATGGGGGCCCGCGGGCCGATCACGACACTGGGGAACTTGTTGAAGATCGTCGGGACACTGGGTATATCAGCCTTCACCTCCGCGGCATGATCGCGATAATTGAGTCCCACGCAGATGAACTTGGGCGGCCGCGGGATGGGGGCCAGCAGCGTGACCGCGCTGAGGCGCGCGACAGCGCCATCCGGTGCGTCGCCGGCGTATCCCTCCACAGCATCGCGGCCTTCCGCGCCGGCGGCGAGCACGGCGATGACGTCGTGAAAACCAGCCGCGCGGACGCTAACCACGCGATCGTCCATCAGCACCCCCGGCTCAGGAGCCCCGCCGGCCCGGGTAAAGGTGATCAGCTTCATGATGATCCGATTATCTGCGATACACTGTCGGCCAGGCGCAAACCCGCCGATCTGGTACCATAGAAAGGTCCGCCGCCGAACGAACCTGCCTTTCCGTTTGGTTTCACAGAACAGCAACGGGGGAACATGCACCTTCTCGTCATCGCGACCGTCACTGTAGTCATTCTCCAGATGTCGGTCTTCTTCACCACGATCTATCTGCACCGCTGTATTACACATCGCGGGCTTTCCCTGCACCCCGTCATCGGCAACCTGATGCACCTGCACCTGTCGCTCTTCACCGGCCTGATTCCGCGCGAGTGGGCGGCAGTCCATCGCAAGCATCACCATTTCTCGGACAAGGAAGGAGATCCGCACAGCCCGTACCTGCTGGGGCTGTGGCACGTGCTCCTGGGCAACTACTTCTACTACAAGCGCGAGGCGAACAACGCCGCGACCGTTCGCAAGTACACGCCCGATTACCAGGGCGATCTGATCGACCGCATCCCGCTCATCCAGTACGGGCTGTTCGGAGGACTGTTGATCTTCATGGCGCTGTTCGGGTGGAAGTGGGGCATTGCGGCATGGCTCTTCCACATCGTGGGCTATGTGCTGTTGAATTCTTCCATCAACAGCCTGTGCCACATGATCGGCTACCGGAACTTCAACAACAAGGCAACGAATCTCCAGTCGATCGCGTTCGTGACCGGCGGCGAAGGGCTCCACAACAACCACCATGCGTTTCCGAGTTCGGCGCGGTTCGCGCTGCGCGGGCGGGAGATCGACCCGGCGTGGCTGGTCATTCGGTTGCTCGAGAGCGTTGGGCTGGCGGAAGTGAAGCCGGAGCCGCTGGCTAAAGCGGCGTAATTCAGAGCTCCGCCCGGGAGTGAGAACCCGGCGCGGGCACACCCACCATTCTTGACGAGAGACGACTTTTCCGGCCGGGAATGCGTCAGGACGATCCATGGCGTCCGAAACGCAACCGGCCCGGGTTGCGCCCGGGCCGGACTCTCGGACGGAAAGGAGGGCCACCGCGATGCTAAACATCGTAGTGACCGTCTGGATGGTGATAGCAGTCACCATCACGATCACGGTCCGCTTTAAGCGGCGCCGTTGACTCAAACAGGCGGACCGCCGGGAAACCGGCGGGTTCCTCTTTCCTCATCATACGCCGAAAAGCGGCGAGCCGATAGAACCAGCCGACGTGAGAAGGCAGCGCCTCGGCGGGCACCATTCAACGACAAACGACTTTTCCGGCCGGGAGTGCGTTAGGACGGTCCATGGCGTCCGAGACGCAACCGGCCCGGGTGGCCCCCGGGCCGGATTACTCGGACGGAAAGGAGGGCCACTGGATGTTAAACATCAAAGTGACCGTCTGGATGGTGATAGCCCTCACCGTCACGATCACGGTCCGCTTTAAGCGGCGCCGTTGATCCAAACAGGCGAAGCCGCCGGGAAACCGGCGGCTCCCTCTTTCTTCATCATACGCCGAAAAAGGCCGGGGCGGCAGATCAGTGAATCAGCTCCCAGATCACTGCCAGGTGATGATCATCGTGCTCGGCGACGAAGTACAAATGATCCACCAGCCGCATCGGCTGCTTCAGGCGCGGATGCTCGAGAGCGCGGGCGAATGCCTCGGGCTCAAGGTCCTCGGCGCGATTCACGAGCCCCATTCGGGCCTCGCGGAATCCGGCCAGAATCTCCCGGATGGGGCGCGTATTGTGATTCGCCTCAAAGGTGCGCCGGTTACTCAGGTCGGCCTCGGTCAGCCCGTCACCAGCGGTAAGGAAATCGTTGAGGCGCGCCATCCATAGCGGCTCGAGGTCGAGCAGATGGCCGGCGTGCTCCTGCGCGGACCATTTGCCGCCCGGGCGGGAGATGAGGACGTCAACCGGCGTGTCGGCAAGCATTTCGTCCAGCCGCGCCGGGGCGCCGCGCAGCCGGACGCAAATGGTCGAATACCGCTCCATGGGAAGCGTGAACTCGAATTTGCGCTCGAACCAGGGCGGAACCCGGCTCACACCACGTTGACCTTTTTCTTCGCGGCCACGCTCCGGCGATAGCTCTCTTCGGTTTTCGCCAGTTGCTGCCAGTACTCAGCCTCGCTCATATCGCGGCCCATGTTCTCGATTTCGGAGAACATGACTTTGCGCTCCTCTCGCATGCACAGGTTGGAGAGGATCACGCCAATGGAATCGTTAAGGCCAACCTCCAGGTCCGCCTTGGGCCGGCCGCCGGTTTTGCAGTCGTCGAAGTAGCTGGTGAGCTCCGTCTCTACCGGGTTGCAATCCTCGTCGTCGACCATTACGCCCTTGCTGTAAAGCCACCGCCGCGCAAACTTCATTTCGCGGTTGATGAAGGAGTCATTCGCGGAAACATCGAGTCCACCTGTCGCGACGGCGAGCGGCAAACCTCTCTGCCCCGCTCCGAGCGCAAACGTCGCGCCCGCGGCGGTCGGCTTCTCCTGAAAGTGAGGATCGTTGGGCGTACTCACCTTCGCCGTTTCCTTATAGAACAGCGCCGTGGGCATGGTGACCTCGCCATCGCCGATGGTGATCTCCAGGCTGCCGCCGGTCCCCATGATGCATTCCCCGAATTCGGGCCTGCTGCTCGCAAGATACGGCAGGTGCGCGTTGGTCGAAATCGAGGTGTAGATCAGCTTCTGGTTCTTCGGGTATTTGTAGATGAGCTGGATATTGTCGAAGACGTCGCGGCCATCCTTCCAGGTATCGAGGCCGCCGAGGCCCATGACGAAATCGGGCCGGGAGCCGAACATCCAGTCCGCCACGTCCACCTGGTGCGAGGCCAGCTCGGCCGCCAGGCCGCCGGAATACTCCTGATACAGACGCCAGTTGAATCCGCGCATGACCCAGCCCGGATTTCGGTGCCACTGCGCCTGGACGTGGGTTACGTCGCCGAGCAGCCCCTTGTCCACCATCTGCTTTGCGATCTGGTAGAACTTGCTGTAGCGTCGCTGCAGACCAACCTGGAGGACCTGTTTCGGATGCTGCGCCGCCAGCGCGCGGAGCGCGTGTACTTCGTACGGCTTGAATACCAGGCTCTTTTCGCAAAAGGTGTGCTTGCCGGCCTGGAGCGAGTCGTAAGTGACCCGGTAATGCTCGAACAGCGGCACGGCGATGATGGTCGCCTCCACGTTCTTGTCCGCGAGCAACTGGCGGTAGTCGCTGTATTTCGTTGGATTGCTGCCGATCGTTTCCGCCGCCTGGTTCAGTTTGGCGTCGGCAAGATCACAGACCGCGACACAGCGGCCGTTGGTCACCTTGCGCAGGTGCTTCAGCAGATAACCGCCGCGGCCCCCGGTCCCAATGACGCCATAGGCGACCTGATCGCCGGCGGTGCGCGCAGGGTTGACATTGGGTGCGCCCTGGACGGTCGCAGCCAGCGCTGCAGCCGCGGCGGCCGTTTTCATCACGTCGCGACGGGAGACATCGTGGGAATCGGACATGGGTTCTCCTGGCACTCTGAGGGGACTAAATTTCACTCTATAACACCGCACGCCGCGCGGCGCTTCGCCGGGCGGACCACTCGGCGCCGGCGAGAATCAGCATCGCGCCGAGAAAGCTCCAAAGCACCAGCGCAACGCCATACTCGAACATCCACCCGTATTCCTTCTGAAGCCTGGCGCTGAGCCACGGCCAGGTGAGCAGATTGACGTACTTGAGCCCTTCCAGCAACAGGCCGACGACAATTGCCGCGGGGAGCACTTCGCGCGGGCGAATGCGTCCGTTGGGGAGTTTCCAGTAAATGAGAAAGAGAATCAAAATCGAAATGGGCACTGCGGCCAGCTTGAATACGACCGTCATGGCCAGCGCGCCGATCCAGCTCCGCGCGCCCGACCACCAGGCGCTGTTCAGGGCAGTGAGCGTGGTGGAGACCAGCATCAGCGCGCCGCAGGCAAAAATCAGGCCATAGCTGACAAGCTGGTTGCGGAGGAAACTCCGGTTCGTGGCGAAACCCCAGGCGCGGTTCAGCGCCACCTCCATTGGTTCGAAGATGCCGTTCGCGGTGAACAGCAGCAGCAGTACGGAAACGTAGTGAAACCGGGCGTGATAGTAGATGGTGGGCTGGAGGTTGAGTTCCAGGTACCGGCTCAGCGTTGCCGGGAGATAGTCGCTCAACGCGAAATAGATCGCATCAACGGCGGACTTCCAGTGCAGCAGGCGGCTGCACACGGAAGTCATCACCAGAAGCATGGGATAGAACGACAGCAGGACATTAGCGGCGATCGAAAACGCGTAGACGTGAACTTCCGTGCGGGTCCAGTAATCGACGGTCGGCAACCCGGCGCGCCAGTTCACCCAGGCGGGAGGCGCGGGCTGCGAAGGCGCTGCCATCAGCCACCGATGTAGCGCGCGTACACGCTCCGCGCGACGCCGGGATCGGTGGTGCCCTTCACGATCACGCGCCCGTCCGGGAAAACGGTCAAAACCCAGGGCGGCGTTTCGAACCGCAGGGCGAAGCCGTTTTCGCGCACCGGACCGATGCGGGCCAGACGCTCGGCAAGTTCGGACAGGTCCACCGGACGCGCGTGCTCATGAATCTGGACGGCGTCCCGGCCACACATGCTTACAGGCGTTCGCCGGGAGTTGTTCAGATACGTGAATTCGTGACGCGCACAGGCGCGGCACTTCGGGTCCCGCGCCGGATTCGAGATCTGCCGAAGTTCGCCGCTCCAGACGTCGACCGTCGTCAGCAGGCGCGGAGCATCGCCGGTCACAATCAGCTTCAGGGCGGCCGCGACCTGCAGGCTGGCGACCAGCGAGGTGGCCGGTCCGAGCACTCCCGCGGTCTCGCAGGTCGGCTGAGCTCCCGAGGGAGGATCGGGATAGACGCAGGCCAGGCACGCCGTCCGGCCTGGAATCACGGCCATAGCGAGGCCGTAGCTTCCGACCGCAGCCCCGTAAATCCAGGGCACATTCTCCCGCGCCGAGTAATCGTTGATCAGGTATCGCGTTTCGAAATTGTCCGTGCCGTCGAGAATGAGATCCACGCCGGACAGCAGTTCCCCGGCGTTCGCCGCGGTCAAATCGGCGACCTCGGCCTCGACGCGGACACCGGAATTGATGCGCGCCAGGCGCGCGCGCGCGGCGATCGCCTTGGGCAAGGCCGCGGCCGCGTCCGATTCTTCGAAGAGCCACTGCCGCTGCAGATTGCTGGCTTCGACGTAATCGCGGTCGATGATGCGCAGCAAGCCGGCGCCCGCGCGCGCCAGAGCAGCCGCCTGGAACGAACCCAGAGCGCCGCAACCTACCAGTGCGATGCGGGCGTCTATTATTCGTTGCTGGCCGGCTTCGCCGATGGCGGAGAACCGAATCTGCCTCGAATAACGGTCCCGATCGCGCTCCAGCATCCCATTCGATGGTAA
>Ga0209810_1003995_pt1 | contig 14728 bp, 14 predicted proteins | sample Coa_R1_7_FD_187159 | JGI IMG/M metagenome (GOLD analysis project Ga0209810, IMG submission 187159) | Surface soil microbial communities from Centralia Pennsylvania, which are recovering from an underground coalmine fire - Coalmine... | ecosystem: Environmental > Terrestrial > Soil > Unclassified...
AGCGTTACGGTCAGACGCACGGTGCCATCCTCGACCTCCACCGGCCCCACCATGTTCAGCGACACGATGTCCCGGCCGAGCTCGGGATCGCGCACGCCGCGCAGCGCCTCGAGTACCGCCTCGCGGGTCAACCCATCCGCCATCAAAAAATCCCCTTGCGGGTCATCGCCCTCGACTCCATCTTAGCCCCCTCCCCCGCCGGCCACAACACAGGCTCGGCCCCCGGACGTTGACAGCCACGCACGCCCGAAACTAAACTGAAATCGTGAAGCCAGCTGCTCTCTCACGCCATTATTAGGACCCTTTCTACCCCAACGTCCGTCTTATCTTTCGAGGCTTCCTCAAAAACCCTCTGTGGTGATGGACCATGGCACCCGTGAGCCTGCTGGAAAAGCTCGATGACATCGAAGCGCGTTACGAAGAGCTGACCCGTCAGCTCTCCTCGCCTGAAGTGCTGGCCGATGCGGCACGCCTGCAGAAACTGGCACGCGCACACAGCGAGCTGGGCGACATCGTTCAGCATTACCGCAACTGGAAAGAACTGGACCGGCAACTGCGCCAGACGCGTCAGCTCTTGCTCGAGGCCGATGATCCTGCCCTCAAGCAGCTCGCCCACGAAGAGGAACGCCACCTGGAGGCCGAAAAACAGGCCGAAGAGCAGCGTCTGCGGCAGTTGCTGCTCCCACGTGATCCCAACGACGAAAAGAACGTGATTCTCGAAATCCGCGCGGGCACCGGCGGCGAGGAAGCGGCCCTGTTTGCTGCCGAGCTGTTTCGTATGTATACGCGCTACGCCGAGTCGCAGGGCTGGCGCGTCGAAGTGCTCGACAGCTCCCCCTCCGACCTCGGGGGGCTGAAGGAGGTGGTCGCATCGGTGCAGGGCGAGCGCGTGTACTCGCGGCTGAAGTACGAAAGCGGCGTGCACCGCGTGCAGCGCGTTCCGCGCACCGAACAGCAGGGTCGCATTCACACCTCGGCTGCCACAGTGGCCGTGCTGCCCGAAGCCGACGAAATCGAAATTCAGATCGACCCGAAAGATCTCCGCATTGACACGTTCTGCTCTTCGGGTCCTGGCGGACAGTCGGTGAACACCACCTATTCCGCCGTGCGCATCACACACCTGCCCACCGGGCTGGTTGTGACCTGCCAGGACGAAAAATCGCAGATCAAGAACAAGGCACGGGCACTGCGGGTGCTCCGGGCCCGGCTATTCGAGCTTGAGCGGCGCCGTCAGCAGGAACAGATTGCCGCCGAACGCCGTGAGCAGATCAAATCCGGTGACCGATCGGAGAAAATCCGCACCTACAACTTCCCGCAGAACCGGGTCACCGATCACCGGATCGGGCTGACGCTCTACCAGCTCGAGGAGATTCTCGACGGTCGCCTCGGGCCGCTGATTGACGCGCTGGTGACACACTACGAAACCGAGCGGCTCAATCGCGAGCTGGCCCGCGCCTGAGGCAGCCGATCAGTGCGAGTGATCGCTTCCTGCCGCCGCAGCCGGCGCTCCTCCCGACGCTTCCAGAATCTGCCGGGCCAGATAATTGACAATCTTCGCCTGATCCCGCAGCGTGGCTAAATAGGCGGTGCGCAGCAGTTGCTCCTTGTGCTGGCGGATGGAGTTGAGCAGCATCTGGCGCACCTGCGGGTCGGCCAACGTGCGCTGTCCCGGTTCCAGTACGGCGATCAGGCGGAAGATGCGGTACTCGTCGCGCACGTGCACGATCCCGCTGGTCTGCCCGGGACGGAGACTCAGAACCGCCCGCCGCACGGCGGGATCCACCTGCGCCAGGGCCGATCGAGGCACGAAGCCTAAATCGCCACCGGTCGAGGCGGTGGTGGGGTCTTCGGAATAATCCATCGCCAGCTCGGCAAAATCTTCGCCCTGCTGCAGGCGCCGCGCGATCATCTGAATCTTGCGCCGCGCCTCGGCCTCGGTGGCGGCATCGTCGTTCCGGCGATTTCGCACCTGCGGATCCCGTCGAGGAGTCACGACAATCTGCGCCAGGTGGTACTGCGGTTCGGCCACGTCGAACTCGCTGCGGTTGCGCTCGTAGGTCTGCTGCAGCTCCTGCTCGGACACCGAGACGCGCGAGAGGACCTCGCGGTTGAGCAGCTTCTCGATGGCGATGCGCCGGCGCAAATCCTCCCGCAGCTCCTCGACTGTGATGCCGCGTTCGGACAGCTGGTGTTGAAACTCGGCGTCGCTGTAGGGCGCGCGGAGCTGGGCAAACTTCTCCTCCACCTCGGAAGCCGTGGCCGTCAATCCCAGCTTGGCGGCGCGCTCGAGCAACAGTTCGTTATTGATGAGCTCGTCGAGAATGTTCAGCTTCAGAAACAGGGCTTCTTCGGGTGATGGCTGCGTCTGCGGATGGACCTCGCTGCGGTAGTACTTCTCGACCTGGGCGCGGTAAATGGGATGACCGTTCACCTCAGCCCAAACGTCAGGCCCGGGCGCCACGCTGCGCTGGCACGCCGCCCCGGCCAGGCTCAGCGCGAGCAGCCCCCCCAGGGTGACGGCCGGTCGGGTCCACGGGATCGCCACGGGTCTGACTCAGGCAGCCTTGCTGACCCGGCCCGACCGCAGGCACGAAGTGCAGACCCGGATGCGGCGCCGTGTGCCGTTGACGATGGCCCGCACCCGGCGCAAATTCGGTTCCCAGCGCCGCCGTGTGACATTGTGCGCGTGGCTGATCGAATTACCGTAGTGTGGACGCCGACCGCAGACCTCACACTGTTTAGCCATGGATGCTCCCAGAAGAAACTATGGATAGAATGTCCTGCTGTATGCTAACAAATGTGGCGGCTGAGCGGTAGACAGGGATTCCTTCGCCGCGACACGTGTGCCGATCCATGAGCCGGCCGTCAGTAGCCTACGAGATTCTCGAACATCCCGCTGATGTGGGCTTCCGGGCCTTCGGCCCCACGCTCGAAGCCCTGTTTGAAAATGCGGCACTGGCCCTGGCCTCCCTGATGGCCGATCCCGAAACGGTCGTCGAACGCGACAGCCGTGCCCTCACGGCCACCGGCACCGATCTTGAGAGTCTGCTCTATGACTGGCTCAGCGTGATTCTGGCGATTGCCGATGCCGAGCGGTGGGTGTTCCGCCGCTTCCGGGTGGAGCATCTGGAACCGGGCCGGGTGACCGGCATCGGCTACGGCGAGCCGCTCGACAAGACACGCCACCATCTGGGTACTTATATCAAGGCGGTGACGCTGCATCAGTTTCGCGTGGAACAAACACCGACCGGCTGGAGCGCCCAAGTTTATCTGGATGTTTAGCCGGGGCGCTTCGCTGGGGACAGAATCGGCTGCTTTGACAGACCCCCGGCGCTTCTCTAGACTGGCACCACATTATGTCTGCCTATCCGGGGATCCGTTTCCACAGCACTGACTGGCGCGCGTGGATCAGCCCGGTCATTCGCGCTCTGGTGCTCGCCAATGCGGCTATCTTCCTGCTGGAGCTGGTGCTCCGGTTGATCGGCGGCCCGGAGCTGGAGTACGGCCTGTGGCGCTGGTTCGGGCTGGTGCCCTGGCAGTTCGTCCATGGCATGCTCTGGCAGCCCCTGACCTATCTGTTCCTGCACGCCGGCTTCTGGCATCTGCTGTGGAACATGCTGTTCCTGTGGATGTTCGGCGTGGACCTGGAGCGGCGCTGGGGCGCGCGGCGGTTTCTGGTCTACTACTTTCTGACCGGCAGCGGGGCCGGGCTGGTCAACGTCGTTGTCAAGATGCTGATGGACCCGGAGGGAGTGGGGCCGGCGCTGGCGGTGACCGTGGGGGCTTCCGGGGCAGTTTACGGAGTGATTACAGCAGCGGCCATTTTGTTTCCTGACCGCCCGGTGTGGTTGCTGCCGTTGCCCATCACCATCCCCATGAAGGTGTATGCGCTGATCATGGGAGCAATCGAGTTTTTCGGCACGCTCGGCAGCGGCGGTGACGGCGTCAGTCACGTCACCCATCTGGCGGCCATTTTCATCGGCTGGTGGTATCTGCGGCGCAGTTCGCTGCTGTTCCGCCTGCGCAATCGCTACGCCGATTGGAAAGTCCGCCGGGCGCGGCGGCGGTTCCAAGCCTACCTGCGCCGGCACGACAGTCATCCGCCTTCCCGGCAGGACGGCTGGCTGAACTGAAGGCGGCCGCTGAGAGGCCGTCGGGCATCCTAGCAAACGGGAGAGAACGCATGACCGACCTGCCCGTGGTTCTGACCTGCAGCGCCCTCAGCCTTGGCCTGCTCCTTGCGCCCGTAGCCGCCGGCGAGCCCGCGCAGCAGGAAACGCAGAAGAAGCCACCCGAATACACGCTTTCGGTCCAGGTGCCGGCCGTCAACGTGGACGTGGTGGTCACCGACGATAACGGCGATCCCATCCCCGGGCTCAAGAAGGAAAATTTCCGCATCCTCGAGGACGGGGTCCCGCAGACCATCACGAATTTTGCACCGACTGAGGCCCCGCTGACCATCGTGATGCTGATGGAGTTCAGCGATATCTACTACGGCTGGTTTTCCTACACGGCGCAGTACTGGGCCTATCAGTTTCCCAGCCAGCTGCGGCCCGATGACTGGGTGGCGCTGGTCACCTACGACCTGAAGCCGCACATTCTGGTGGATTTCACGCGCAACAAGATGGAGATTCGGGACGCGCTCAGCAGCCTCTATTTTCCAGGATTCCGGGAATCGAATCTCTATGACGCATTGCTGGACGTGCTCGATCGGCTGGACCACGTCAAGGGCAAGCGCTCGATCCTGCTGATTGCTTCGGGACTCGATACGTTCAGCCACCATAACCTCGACGATGTGCTGAACCGCCTGAAGCGCACCGAGGTGACGATTTTCTGTGTGGGTGTGGCGCGGCCGCTCTACGAGTGGGCCGATGCCCGCGGCATGCTGGGTGATATTGCCCGGCTCAACTTTCTGCAGGCCGAAAACCAGCTCGGGGCCTTCGCCCGGATGACGGGCGGACGGGCCTGGTTTCCGCGTTTCGACGGCGAGCTGCCGGGGATTTTCGCTCAGGTGGCCGCCTCGCTACGGAATCAGTACAGTCTGGCCTACACACCGAGTCATGGCCCCGACGGCAAGTATCACAAGATCAAGGTCGAGCTGGTGGCACCGAACGGACAGCCACTGGTGATCGTCAATCAGAAAAACAAGCGCGTGAAATACCACATCTATGCTCGCGAGGGCTACCTGGCACCCAAGCCAGGCGAAGCCGCTCGCAATGGCTCTGCGGCGGTACCGGCGACCGCAACCGGTGCGGTTCAGTAGCCGCGCTGGTGGTCCACACGATTCAACAGCGGCTCGCCCGCAAACCACCGCCGCAGATTCTCCAGCAGGAGCTCCGCCTGTCGGCTCCAGAGCCTTTCCGTCACTGCGGCGGTGTGCGGAGTCAGCAGCAAATTGTCGAGGCCCCATAACGGGCTATCGGCCGGCAGCGGCTCCCGCAGCGTGACGTCGAGTGCCGCACCGGCAATTTTTCGCTCCCGCAGCGCTTCGGCCAGTGCCTGTTCGTCCACCAGCGAGCCCCGGGCGATATTGATCAGAAAGCTGCCGGCGGGCAGCCGCGTCAGCCGTTCGCGGGTGACCAGGTGGCGCGTGCTGGGCGTTTCCGGCGCCGCCAGAACCAGGAAATCGGCCTCCGGCAGCAGCTCGTCCAGCCGGTCCGGAGGGAATACGCGATCCGCGGCGCCCGGCCGGGCGTGCCCGCTCTGGGTCACTGCCAGCACGCGCATGCCGAAAGCCCGCACCCTCCGCGCAATCTGCTGGCCGATGGCCCCGAGCCCAATCAGCACGACGGTGCGGCCGTAGAGCTCGCCCGGACGCACCGCTGCCTCCCACAGCTCCTGCTGGGCCCAGTGCCGCTGCTGTTGATAACGCCAGGCCTGGGGCAGGCACCGCGCCAGTGCCAGCATCAAGGCGACGGTATGCTCGGCCACCGTGATGGCGCTGACACCGCGGGCGCAGGTGAGAGCGATCTCCGGCCGGTCGCGCAGCGGACCTTCCAGCAAATGCCCCACGCCGGCCGCCAGCGAGTGGACCCACTTGAGCCTTCGGGCCCGCTCCACCCACGCCGGCGCCAGCGCCACCCCGACAAAAATATCCGCCTCCGCAATTTCCCGCTCCACAGCCTCGCGGTCATTGGCCAGGATGACCTGCATGGCGGGCCAGCGCTGGCGGATCCGTTCGACTAGCCACACCGGCGGGTGCCACAGGCGGAATCGGTGCCAGACGCCCATGACCAGCCGTGTCTGCTCCGGCCGCGGCCGGCTGGCCACCTCCGGCTCTGCCGCCACAGGAGGAGAAGGCATCGAGGAAAGGTCGCAGAAGCAAGCGGTGCGGGATTCAGGCTCCGGCCGCCGGCTGCTGGAGACGGTGGCGCAGCCGCTCAAGCAGACTACGAACGATCGCTTCGCGCTGTTTCAACTGCTCACGGAGGTCGTAGCTTTCGGTTTTGTACACCTCTTCACGCAAATCGGGCAGGGCATTTTCCAGCAATTCGCTGAGCACCCGTGCTTCCTGTTCCGAAAGCACCAGTTCCATCCTGCATCTCCTTTCTGTTCGTTTGAAGGCTCGCCCGGGACCCTAGCCCTTGATCACGCCAATCGGGCGGAGCCGGGCGACCCGACGCGCCAGTCCTGCGTTATGCACGACCTCGATGACGGCGTCAATGTCTTTGTAGGCCTCGGGAATCTCCTCGAGGATACCGTCGCGCGTTTCAGCCCGCACGATGATTCCCTGTTCCTCGAGCCGGCGCGTTTCCTCCCGGGCATCACGCCCTTTCTTCGCCGCAGTCCGCGAAAGGGCCCGGCCGGCCCCGTGGCAGACCGTGCCGAAGGTTTGCTCCATCGCCGTGGGATTGCCGATCAGCACGTAGCTGGCTGTGCCCATCGAGCCAGGGATGAGCACGGGCTGCCCCAGTTCGCGGTACGGCTCGGGAACATCCGGTGCGCCGGCCGGGAACGAGCGTGTTGCTCCCTTGCGATGCACCAGCACCGTCCGCCGGCGCCCCTCCACAGTGTGCGTCTCGCGCTTGGCGATGTTGTGCGCGACGTCATACACGACGCGCAGTCTTGCCTGCTCGCCGAAAATCTTCCGGAACGAATAGCGGGCAAAGTGCGTGATGACCTGCCGATTGGCCCAGGCAAAATTCGCCGACGCCGCCATCGCCCCCAGATAGGCTTTTCCTTCCGGCGACTGAATGGGCACACACGCCAGTTGCCGGTCCGGCAGCGTGATGCCGTAGCGGCGCATGGCCTCGCCCATGACCTTCAAGAAATCCGTGCAGACCTGATGGCCCAGCCCGCGCGAGCCGCAGTGAATCAGCACCACAATCTGGCCCTCGGTCAGGCCGAGCGCCTGCGCGGCCTGCGGGTCGAAAATTTTCTGCACATACTGAACCTCAAGGAAATGGTTGCCGCTGCCCAGCGTGCCCAGCTGGGTCCGCCCCCGTTCACGCGCCTGGTCGGAAACCTGGGTCGGATCGGCCGAGGCCATGGCTCCCGATTCTTCGGCGCAGACGGCATCGGCCGGCTCTCCATAACCCTGCTCCACGGCCCACCGGGCACCTCGGGTGAGCACAGCATCGAGCTCTTTGCGGCCGCACTCGATGTGCCCTTCCGAGCCGGTGCCCGAGGGCACGTCCCGGAAGAGCTGATTGACAAGTTCCCGCAGCCGCGGCTGCACCTCCTCGCGCTGCAACGTGCTTGCCAGCAGGCGCACGCCACAGTTGATGTCAAATCCCACGCCCCCGGGTGAAACGACGCCTTCTTCCCAGTCCGTGGCGGCGACGCCGCCGATCGGGAACCCGTAGCCCTGATGGATGTCCGGCATGGCCAGCACCGGTCCTACCACGCCCGGTAAACAGGCCACATTGATCGCCTGGTCGACGGACAGATCCTTGAGGATGGGTTCCAGCAGACGCTCGTCGGCGTAGATGATGACGTCGGTCCGCATGCCCGGGCGGGTTGTGCGAGGCACAAGCCATCGGTATTCATCGAGGCGCTGGAGCTGGTTCCGCGCAATGGGCATGGAGCCTCCTGCCGCAGGGGTGTCTGAACTTGAGGGGGCGAAGGCGTCCGACTGCGGACGCACTCCTACGACATATTCTACACGCCCGCACATGCAGCACAGAAGGCGACCCTATCCTCAGGCAGGGGGGTACGTCCCTCAGCGGGAGCATTCGCAGCGGGTGCGATGGTCGGGGCGAGAGGATTTGAACCTCCGACCCCCTGGTCCCGAACCAGGTGCTCTACCAGGCTGAGCCACGCCCCGACGCGGTAGCAGAAGTGGCGGAAGGTCTCTCTCCGCCCTACGCTTCACACGATAGCATACCCTGCGCCGCCGATTCTACACCGGCCGGCAGCGACGCCGGCATTGCCAGCAGCCGCTCGGTCAATTTCTGAAAGTGATAGCCCATGATGGCCAGTGTCATGGCCACATCGAACGCCTCACGCCGACGCAACGCGGCTTCCCAGAATAGCTTCCAATAGGCCGCTCGTGCACGGCCCAGCACACCTTGCCGGAGCATCGAGCGGGCCAGGGCCAGCACGTCGCTCAGGCTGTGCGCGCGGCGCACGGCAGGTGCATAGTCAGCAATGAACCGGCGCACCCGCTCGAAATACGCCCGGGGCTCGTAGATGCGCTGCAGGATGGACCGATAGCCCTCGAGCAGACGCGCAACGTCCATGCGCGGCAGGAAGTTCAGGTGCAGGTCGGTGTTATTGCCTCCGCCGGGCCCGAGCAAACGATTCTCGGCCTCCAGCCGACGGTAGAGCTGCGTTCCCGGCACCGCCTGCAGCAGCCCCACCATGGCCAGCGCGATCGCACTCTGCTCGATGAACTCGACCTGGCGATCGAAGACATCGGGCGGATCGTTGTCGAAGCCCACGATGAAGCCCGCCATGACTTCCAGACCGGCGCGCTGGATGCGCCGCACACTCTCCAGTAAATCGCGCCGGGTGTTCTGCATCTTGTGAGCTTCTTTCAGGCTGGCCTCCACGGGTGTCTCGATGCCAACAAAGACCCGCGTAAAGCCCGCCCGGCGCATCAGCTCCAGCAGCTCGGGTTCATCGGCCAAGTTCAGCGAGGCTTCGGTGTAAAAGGTGAAGGGATAGCCCCGCGCTGGATTCCACCGCGCCAGCTCCACCAGCAGCTCACGCACTTTGCGTTTGTTGCCAATGAAGTTGTCGTCGACCAGAAAGACTGATCCGCGCCAGCCGCGGCGGTAGAGCAACTCCAGCTCGGCCAGCACCTGGGCGGGGCTCTTGGTCCGGGGCTTGCGGCCATAGATCTCGATGATGTCGCAGAACTCGCAGTTGAACGGACAGCCCCGCGAGAACTGCACCGTCATCGAGCTGTACGGACGCAGCGAGATCAGATCGAGAGCAGGCAGGGGCGTGCGGTCCAGCCCGGGCATCTCTGCCGCACGATACACCCGGCGGCCACCGCCCGACTCGATATCCTGCACCAGCTCCGGCATCAACTCCTCGGCTTCGCCGATCACAATCCGATCGGCATGCAGCGCCAGCTCCGGTGCGCAACTGGTAATCGGCCCGCCGACGACTGTGGGTCGTCGGTGCCGCCGGCAGCGACCCAGGATCTCCAGCAGCGATTCCTTCTGCACGAGCATCCCGCTCAGCAGAACGACATCCGCCCAGCGCAGGTCCCGCTCGCGCAACGGTCGCACATTGGTGTCCACCAGTCGTCGGTTCCAGTGGGCCGGCAATAGCGAAGCAATCGTCAGCAGCCCTAGAGGGGGAAAGGCCGAACGCTTCCCCTCGAACGGAAGCGCGTGTTTGAAGCTCCAGAAAGTATCAGGCCAGCGGGGGTAAACGAGAAGAGCGTTCAATGGATCACCTTCGGGTTATGATAAACCCCCGCGAAGGAAACTGCCAGCGAAATCGGCTGTTTTTTCTGCTGCTGCGGAAGGGAGTCAAACGGTCAGTGTGCAGTCCCTACCTGACCGGGTGGTCCGCCTGCAGCGGGCGCAGCGGAAGCTGCAGGGACAGGTTCAGGCCGATTCGCCGCAGCCCAGCAGGGTAAGCGTTGTGTCACCTCTTCCGGGCTGAGCTCGTGCCCGGTGGCGACATCGGTGACTGTCGTGAGTACCCAGCGGTAGGAAGAAGATCCACGTACGGCCCGAACGTCTGGGATGAAGCTCACCTGCAACCCCGCCCGCTCATACTGGAGCACACGGAAAGGGACCGGCGCGGGTGGATCGGTCTGTGTACTGGAAAGGTCCCGGTCGGGAGGGCCGCAGGCCACCACCAGGCGGCCGACGTCATCTGGAACCGCATCCCGTTGATCTGCGATGGCCGGGGAACCTGACGCAGCCGACCCGATGACTCTATCTTGCGGCGCCAGCAAACGCTGCGCCTCCAGGGCTGCGGCACAAATCGCGCCCAGCAGAACCCCAACGGCCAACATCAAGCGGGTCCACTGGCGCCCGCGGGGAATGGGCTGTAGGCTAAGTGCAAGGCAGCGCGGACAATAACCCAGCTCGCGCTGCAATTCCGTTCCGCAATAGGTGCAATGGGACATCCCTTCCCGGTGGACCATTTTAGAACAGAGCGGGAACCGGCTGGCGCGAAATCTGTTCATAACCAGTAACCTTTCGACACAGTCATTTATCCTCGAGTTCACCCGGGTTCTAGAACGTTCGAGGTTTCTAAGCTCCGGCAAACAAACAAAAAAGCGTCGGACCGCACCGGTTTTGACCGACGGCGGCCAACCAGGTTCTACAACCTGCCCCACTGGCGAGCGCATGCTGCTCTGCCACGGTGTGGACGCCGTAGCCGGCACGTTGCACAATGAACGCGGTCCGGAAGGCAACGATAGGACCTGAAAGGAAAAATCTTGCATCACGGCCCTCTGCTCGCGCTGGCTGCCCTGATGGGCTCCGTGTTGACGACAGTGCAGAAGCCAGCCGGCAGTGGCTCCGTGGCTCTTCCGCTGCACGTCCGCCCCGGAGATGCGGACACAGTGGCCGGCTTCGAAGCCTTCTACAACATGGATTACCCTGCCGCTCTGGCGCACTTCGAGCGGGCTTACCGCGCGCGGCCGGCGGACCCTTTTACCGTCAACCACCTGCTCGAAGCGGTGCTGTTTGCCGAACTGCACCGGGAGGGCAAACTCGATGCACAGCTTTACTTGAGTAACGCTTTCGTTCACCTGCAAAGTTCGGCACCACCGGCACCGGTGCGGCAACGCATCGCCGAGCTACTGGCCAAAGCGTTCCGTCTGGAAGCTGCACGCCTGAGCGCCAACCCCCGGGATGCAGACGCGCTCTATGCGCGCAGCGTCACCCGGGGGCTTCAAGCCACCTATCAGGCCCTCGTCGAGCGCGCATGGTTTGCGGCCTTGCGCAGCGGTCTCCACGCCTACAGCGACGCCCGCCACGTGCTTGAACTGCAGCCCGCCTACAGCGATGCTCTGCTCATTGTGGGTATCTACAACTACGTCGTGGGCAGCCTGCCGTGGCCTGTGCGCGCTGCGGCCTTTCTCGCCACCATCCACGGCAGCAAGGCGCACGGTCTGGAGATGATTCGACAGGCGATGGAAGGAGGTGGCGAAGCCAGCGTCGATGCCCGGACCACGCTGGCGCTGTTTCTAGCTCGCGAACATCGCTACCAGGAAGCGCTGGCCCTCGCCCACTGGCTGTATACGCATTTCCCAGGAAACTTTCTCTACGGACTGGCCGAGGCGGATCTTCTGAAGGCCGCCGGGCAGGATACCCAGGCCGAATCCGCCTACAGGCACCTGATCGAGCTGGGCCTGCAGGGGCGGTTTCCGAATCAACGGGCCGAACTGGCCGCCTTCAACCTGGGCCATCTCTACCGTGCACAACACCGGTGGCACGAGGCTGCTGCGGCCTACGACACGGTCTCCCGATTTCCCTCGCCGGATCCGCAGGTGGTGGCACGCGCCATCCTGGCAGCGGGTGAAATGTACGATCTGGTCGGCGACCGGACAACCGCCCTTGCTCGCTACCGCGCAGTCGCCGCCTCGGGAACCGACCGCACTCTGGCCGAGCAGGCGCGGCGTTACCTGAAGCGTCCCTACCGCCATGATGACGCCCCACAGCCGGAGTAGGCGTGGGGTTCACGGTTGCCCGCGAACACAGCCGGGGCCGATAATGCTGGCAGGAAGCAGCCACATGCGCAGCATCCTTCACCCCTTCAGCTTTGCGGCGGTTTTCCTCCTTGCCCCCTTGGCAATGCTCGAGGTCCAGCCCCAGCAGACCGGCCCCATTCACCCGCCCGCCTCGACGGTGCGCCGCATTCCTCTACACCGCGAGCCGGCGCCGCCACCGATTCCCCCCGAGCAGATCGTCGAAAAATTCACGGCCAACGAGACGCGCTTCGCCCGCGCCTTCGACCAACTCGACTACCGGGAAACCGTCCTGGTGGAAGAGTTCGCACAGCAGGGCGGGCCGCCCACGGGCCGTTTGCAGGCGAGTCTGGAGTTTACGCACGGTCCCGACCGCCATCGCTACGGACGGTTGCTCGCCCCTCCGACTTCAACGCTGCGACTGCTGCGGCTCGACCCTGAAGATCTCCGCGCAGTGGCTGAAATCCCCCTGTTCCCGCTCGCGGCCGAGCAGGCCGCGCAGTACCGGTTCACCTACAGGGGTACGCAAAAGGTAGACGAACTGGATACTTTCATCTTCGAAGTCGAACCTCGAGAGGATACGGCGGGGCCAAAGTTCTCTGGCGTGGTCTGGGTGGATACCGGTGACCTGGCCATCGTGAAGATCTATGGCCGGTTCGTCAACGCCAGCACGGAAGGAGGCCGGCGACTGCCGTTTTCTGTGTATGAAATCTACCGCGAAAATTTTCCCGGCCGGCTGTGGCTGCCTACCTACATTCGCTCGGACGATCGGCTGCAGCAAGAAGGAGCCGAGCTGCCGCTGAGGCTCATCGTACGCCTGACGGATTTCACGCCGGCTGGCGCAGCGCGTTGAATGGCCTCCGGCAAGAACTCTGCCTAGCGATAGGTTGGCTCGGCACTCGGGTGCATCGTGTGCAGGTCCGTGCGCGTCAGCCGACTGGCCGCGTCCAGACGGAAGCGGTAGAAGGGATTGACCGGTCCCGGGCCTTTGCCGATCGCAAAGCCGTGCTCGATGGCTTTGGCGACGAAGGCCTTGGCCAGGGGGATCGCGTCGGCAAGCGAGCGGCCGAGAGCCAGCTGTGCGGCCAGAGCCGAAGAAAACGAGCACCCGGACCCGTGCCGGTGAACGTTCTTGACCACCTCGCCGCTGAAGGTTGCGATCTCATGCCCGTCGCATAACACGTCTACAGGTCTCTCGAGGTGTCCCCCCTTGACCAGTGCGGCCCGGGCGCCCATTTCGACCAGCTTCTGCGCCGCAGCCTTCATGCCGTTGACATCGCGCACATTGACTCCGGTGAGCGCCTCGGCCTCCTGCAGATTGGGCGTGACGACGGTCGCGCGCTTCAGCAGTTGCTCCCGCAGAAAGTCCAGCCCGGCGGCATCAAGCAGTTCCAGGCCTCCCTGGGACGCCTGCAGCACAGGATCGAGGACCACGCGCGGACAGCCACAGCGATCGAGGAACTCTGCCACCACGGCGGCATTGGCCTGGTTGGCGAGCATCCCGATTTTCACGGCGGCAATCGTCACGTCCTCGGCCAGCGCTTCGAGCTGCGCCCGCAACACCTGCGGGGCGACGGCGTGCACGGCCCGCACGCCCTGCGTGGACTGGACGGTGAGAGCAGTGATGGCCGCCACGCCGTAGCAGTCGTGCACGGCAAAGGTCTTGAGGTCCGCCGCGACGCCGGCTCCGCAGGAAGGATCAAAGCCGGCGATGCTCAGCAACACAGGCACGCTCAACGTCGTCTCGGCCTCCTTCCTCACTGTAAGAATTTGCAGCCGCGCACGCAAGAGAAAAGATGCGGTCGGCTGCGCCGTCTGTTCCGGCGCATCAGGGGAACTGGCCGCGCAGCACGGTGGCCTCGGCCACGCGGTGGATCGCCAGAATGTACGCGCCGCGGCGCAGCGTGGTGCGGTATTTTTCGGCCGTGGAAACGACCTCGGCACACGCCCGACGCATGGTGGCGTCGAGTCGCTCGGCGACTTCCTCCGCCGACCAGAACCAACCGGAGCGGTCCTGCACCCACTCGAAATAGCTCACCGTGATCCCGCCCGCGTTGGCGAGAATATCGGGGACGACCACGGTTCCGCGCCGGACGAGCACTTCTTCCGCATGCGGCGTGGTCGGCCCGTTGGCTCCTTCCAGCACGATGCGCGCCTGGATGCGATCGGCATTGGCCAACGTGATCTGGTTCTCCAGTGCACACGGCACCAGCAGATCGCATTTGAGGGCCAGCAGCTCGTCGGGCGCAATCTGCGATGCTCCGGGCATGCCCGCCACCGTGCCGGCCCGCTGCTTGTAGCGCTGGGCGCGCAGCGGGTCGATGCCCCGTGCATTGTGAACGGCGCCGCGGGAATCGCTCAGCCCCACGATGCGGGCGCGGCGTTCGGCCAGCAGGCGCGCCAGCGTAGCGCCCACATTGCCGAAGCCCTGGATGACCACCGTGGCGCCCCGCAGAGGAATCTTTTTGAGCCGGCAAATCTCCTCGGCCACGACGAGCAATCCGCGCGCGGTGGCCTCGTCCCGCCCATGGGATCCGCCCAAAGCCACGGGCTTGCCGGTGACCACGGCAGGTTCATCGCGCCCGCTCAGCACCGAGTAGGTGTCCATCACCCAGGCCATCGTCT
>Ga0209810_1003996_pt1 | contig 14727 bp, 10 predicted proteins | sample Coa_R1_7_FD_187159 | JGI IMG/M metagenome (GOLD analysis project Ga0209810, IMG submission 187159) | Surface soil microbial communities from Centralia Pennsylvania, which are recovering from an underground coalmine fire - Coalmine... | ecosystem: Environmental > Terrestrial > Soil > Unclassified...
AGCTGTATACCCCGGATGGTAAAGTCGGCTTCACCGCCCAGGATGCGACCTCCTGGTTTAATTACTGGAGCGAACTGCGCAAGGCCGGCGCCTGCGCCTCCGCCGAAATTCAGGCGAGCGTCACCGGCAGCGGGCCGTCTTCGACCTTGCTGGTGCAGGGGAAAGCGGCCTTTGCCATCGCGCACTCCAACCAGTACCACGGCTTCCAGACGCTCTCGCAGCATAAATACGCGTTCCAGATGGTGCCGAATGGGCCGCAGCCGGGCCTCTACGAAAAACCTTCCATGCTCATGAGCATTGCTGCAAAATCGAAGTATGCCGATGATGCCGCTCGCTTCATCAACTTCATCATCACCGATCCCAAAGGAGTCAAGGCGATTGGATTGGATCGCGGCATTCCTGGCAGCGCCCGCGCCCGCGCCACCCTCGAAGCCTCGGCCACTCCGGAGGACAAAGCGGTGCTTGATTTTGCCAATCAGGTAGCCAGCAGCGGGTTGACGCGCCCCAAGAAGATTCTCGATCCCCCGGCTGCCGGAAAGCTCCAGACTGCGCTCCAGGATGTGGCCCAGGCGGTGAGTTTCGGCAAACAGACGCCGGCCGAGGGCGGCAATGCCCTCTACCAGCAAGCGCTGAAGTTCCTCGTATAGCCCTGCAAGCGGAGGTTGCCAGATGGCTTTCACGCCCACTACTGTGCCGGCACAAAAGAGGCGCGAACTGTTCTCCAGACAGGAGCGCCTGCGGCGACACCCTGCCCTTGAGAAGAAAGAGAACGCCGCCGGCTATCTCTTCCTTCTCCCCTGGTTCCTGGGCATGGTTATCTTTGTCCTCGGCCCCGTCATCGCGTCGCTCTACCTCTCCTTCACCAATTACGACCTCATCGGTATCCCGAAGTGGATCGGGCTGCAAAACTATCTGGCAATGTTTCGGGATCCACAGTGGTGGGATTCTGTGAAAGCGACGCTGATCTATGTGATCCTCTCAGTGCCGCTCAAGCTGGCTTTTGCGCTGCTGATTGCGCTCATGCTCAAGCAGGGACTGCGCGCGCTGGGAATCTTCAGGGCCATCTATTATGTGCCGTCGCTGCTCGGCGGCAGCGTCGCCATTGCCCTGCTGTGGAGGAAGGTCTTCGATTCAGATGGTATCGTCAACCAGGCGCTCAACCTGGCTGGCATTCACGCGACCACAAGCTGGATCTCGACGCCCTCTACGGCCCTGTATACGCTGGTCGTGCTGGCCGTCTGGCAATTCGGTTCTCCTATGCTCATCTTCCTGGCGGGCCTCAAGCAGATCCCGCAGGAGTATTACGAGGCGGCGTCGACGGATGGGGCGGGGGCGCTGCGAAAGTTTTTCTTGATCACTGTGCCCCTGATCACGCCGCTCATTTTCTTCAACCTGATCCTGCAAATGGTGGGCGCGTTCCAGGCGTTTACCCCGGCCTATATCGTCAGTGGCGGCACAGGCGGCCCGCTGGACTCCACGCTCTTCTATACGCTCTACGTCTACCGGCAGGGCTTCGGGTATTTGCAGATGGGCTATGCCTCGGCCATGTCCTGGCTGCTGCTGCTGGTCATTGCCTTTGTCAGTTCGATCTCGTTCCTGACATCGCGCTACTGGGTGTTTTATCAGGATGAAGGGAGGTAGATCGTGATTACGCGTGTCTCCGTTTCCGAGGTCAGAGCGAGGGCTGTGGCGAAAAGGTTCAATCGCCTGCTTCTCTACGCGATTGTGCTGGTCGGTGCGTTCATCATGATCTATCCCCTGCTCTGGCTGCTCAGCGCATCGTTCAAGCCCCAGGATCTCATCTTCGACAACGTGAACCTGTTCTCGCCGCAATGGATACTGGATAATTATACCCAGGGCTGGAACGCGCTCGACTATCCATTCACGCTCTTCTTCGTGAACTCGATCATCGTTTGTCTGGGGGCTGTGCTCGGCAACCTCATTTCTTGCTCGCTCGCGGCATATGCTTTCGCCCGCCTGCGCTTCAAGTACAAAGCGCTCTGGTTCATTCTGATGCAGGGTATGATCCTGCTGCCAACGCATGTGCTGATCGTGCCGCAATACATTCTTTTCAAGGGGCTTGGCTGGGTGAACACGTTTTTGCCGATGGTCGTGCCGAAATTTCTGGCAACGGACGCATTCTTCATCTTCTTGATGATCCAGTTCATGCGCGGGATCCCTACGGAACTCGACGATGCCGCGAAGATCGACGGTTGTGGCAGATTTAGCTTCTACTGGCGTGTGATCCTGCCCCTCTCGCTGCCCGCGCTGGCGACCACGGCCATCTTTACCTTCATCTGGACGTGGAACGACTTCTTTACGCAGTTGATCTACCTCAACGACGAGTCGCTGTATACCATCCCCGTTGCCCTGCGAGCATTCCTGGATAGCACGGGAAATTCGGCTTTCGGCCAGCTTTTCGCGATGTCGGTGCTATCGCTGGTGCCCATCTTCGGCTTTTTCCTGATTTTCCAGCGACTCCTGATCGAGGGTGCGAGCACGACAGGGCTGAAAGGATAAAATATTATAGAATGTAGCGCAGAAAACATGCGCGAAGCGCATGTTTTCTGCGCTACATTCTATATGTCAGGCACAGCTCCGCCGCGCGAACAGCGGCCAGGGAGATGAAGACACCCATTGACTTTTCGTTCTGCGTCTGGTATCTTCTACTCGAATCAAGAAAACTATCCTTGCCATGAGGAAAGTTTCCTTAAGAAATGCTGTAAGACGAGCGAATATGGGGAGAGCAGGCTATGGCATCTTCCGCTGAGGATGCGGCCCCGCAGCCGGCGCCGCCGTCCCAGAACGTGACATTGCAGGATGTCGCGCGCGCGGCTGGCGTGACGCTGGGCACGGCGTCGAAGGCCATGAACGGGCGCGGCAAGCTCCGTGCCGAGACGCGCGAGCGGGTGCGCGCGGAGGCGCGGCGGCTTGGCTTTCGTTTCCGCACGCTCGAAGATGAGAGCGCGGCTGCGCACAGGTTGATGGTGGGCGTGCTGACGACAGATAGCTATGGCCGTTTCAGCATGCCGCTGCTGGCGGGAATCGAGGATGCCTTCGGCACGCTGCCCGTCACGGCCCTGCTCTGCAACTCTCGCGACCAGACGCGGGAGCAGCAGCACCTGCGCCTGCTGCTGGAGCGCAAAGTTGATGCCATTGTGGTGTCGGCGCGCCGCGAGGATGTGCGCCCGCCGCTGGCCGTCAGCCGGGCCTCCGTTCCGGTCATCTATGCTTTTTCGCAGGTCGCCGATCCCAATGCTCTCTGTGTGCTGCCTGACGACGCTCAGGGCGCGCGGCTCGCCGTCGAGCACCTGTTGCAGCTTGGCCGGCGTCACTTCGCGCATATCACCGGCCCCAGCCATCATGAGACTGTGCGCCTGCGCCAGCAGGCCATGCTCGATACGCTCGCCGGGCGCGGCATTCATCTGCCAGAGCAGCGCCTGCTCTCCGGCCCCTGGCAGGAGAGCTGGGGCTATACCGCTGCTAACTTCCTTTTCGACCAGAGTTCATCCATCGATGCGCTATTCTGCGGCAGCGATCAACTGGCCCGTGGCGCCGTTGATGCGCTGCGCGAGCGCGGCATCCGCGTCCCCGAAGATGTTGCGGTGGTCGGCTTCGACAACTGGGAACCCATAGCCTGTGCTGCGCGCCCGGCTTTGACCACCGTGGATATGAACCTGCGCGATGTGGGGCAGTACGTGGGCCAGAGCCTGCTGGCGATCCTGGCCGGCGAACACCGCTCCGGCATTGTGCGCCTGCCGTGCAGCCTGATCGTTCGCGATTCGAGCGGCGCGGCTCATTAGCACTGGAAAGGAGGCAAGTTTTCCGCGATTGTCCTGGCGCGACCAGATCTTGCGCGCGGATTTGTTTGTGTAGCCTTATTTTCATCCCTGTAGTCAGAAGTGCAGGAAACTGCATTCTCCCTTCAACAGAAAGGGGCAAAGCAATGTGGCAACCTATGAAGTTCCCCGTGAGGAAAGGTGATAGTAGCGACTATCGTTTGTCGCAAATGTACAGGACGCTCTCTTTTGGCTGTATCGTCGTTCTGCTTGTGGGAATACTCGCCGCGTGTGGCGGGCAGGGTTCATCATCGTCTTCCTCCTCCTCGTCGAACGGCAAGATCACAATTACCGAGATGGATTACTGGAGCATCCCGGCACAGGTCCAGACGGTCCAGGAACTGTTCAAAGAGTATGAGCAGTTGCATCCGAACGTGACCATCCAGCGTGTCCAGGTGCCGTTTGCCGATCTCATCCCCAAAGCCGACCAGGAGGCGGCCTCGCACACGCTGCCCAATTTGCTGATGCTGGACAATCCGAGCGTGGCCCAGTTTGCCTCGACGGGGGCGCTCATGCCGCTGGATTCGTTCATGAAGGGTTCGTTCAGTCAATCCGACTTCTACTCCGGCCCCTACACGACCATGCTGTACCAGGGCAAAGTCTACGCCATGCCCGTTGGCAGTAACGACCTGGGCATCTTTTATAATATAAAGATGTTTAAAGCGGCGAATCTCCAGCCGCCGCAGACCTGGGACGATCTGGTCAAGGACGCGAAGCTGCTAAAGCATGGCGATACCTATGGCATTGCCTTCTCGGTTCCAGCCGACGAGGAGGCAACCTGGCAGTTGGAGCCGTTCCTGTGGACCGATGGCGGGGATCTTGCGAAGATAGACTCGCCGCAAGGGCTGGAATCCTTGCAGATGATGGTCAATATGGTGCGCGATGGATCCGCCTCGCGCGCGGTTCTCACCTGGGGGCAGCCCGATGTGGGCATCCAGTTCTACGAAGGGCACGCGGCGATGATGGAGAATGGGCCGTGGGAGATCCCGGCCATCGAGCAGCAGGGCCATATGAAATACGGCGTCGATTATGGCATCGTGCCATTCCCGGTGCCGCATGCTGGTATGAAGCCCGTCGTGCCGCTGGGCGGCGAAACCTGGACCATTCCGGTCTCGGATGCGGCGCATGAGAAGGCTACCTGGGATCTGGTGAACTGGCTGGAGCAGCCAACGCAACTGGTGAAGCTCGACAAGCAGTTCGACTATATCCCGGCTATCAAGAGCGCGGCCCAGATCCTGCTCCAGCAGGAGCCATATATGCAAGTCTTCGCCGACGAGTTCGATACGGCCCGCGCTCGCACAGCGACGTTGGGAGCGAAATACCCCCAGGTTTCGCAGGTGGTATGGACCGCTATCCAGGACGCCATATCCGGGCGCCTCTCTACGCAGGCGGCCCTGGCACAGGCGCAGCAAAAGATCACGCCCATCGTCAATAGCAGTAGCTAATTAATCCGATGGGCGTGTTGTTGTGCGCCTGCGGCGCACTTTAGGATGTGGAGTCTGCGGGCTGCGCACCTGCGGCGCGCAGCCCGCAGACTCCACATCGTGGCGAAGCGCGCGGCGGTGAGCAGTCTTGCCCATAGCGTTAGTTAAGGAGAAGTATTTTGTCTACAAAGACGCAGGCGTTCATCAAGGAGCGCGCGGAGACGCGAAAAGGCGTAAAGCGGCGCCGGCGCCTCAGACGCTTTCCCCTGGCACGCGTAACGTTTCTCCTGCCAGCTATCATCTATATGCTGCTCTTCTACGGCTACCCCCTGTTCTACAGTATTCAGGTGAGCCTTGAGAAATATGACCTGCAAGCCGAGATCAGCGGCGTCGCGGCATTTATTGGCCTGAATAACTATATCGCCGTCGTCCAGGATCCGACTTTCAGGGACGCAGCCATCCATACGCTGCTCTTTACGGTGCTCTCGATTGTGCCGCAGTTTATACTTGGCATGGCACTGGCCGTGTTTTTCTATCGCTATTTCCCGCTGAGCCGGCTGCTGCGCGCGCTGTTCCTTCTGCCCTGGCTGGTGCCGTTGATCGTTTCCGGCACGGTGTGGAAATGGCTCTTTAACGAGACCAATGGACTGATCGACCAGATTCTCGCGGGGCTGCACCTGCTGCCTCCCCACTTTGGCTGGCTGACGACGCCGGGGTGGGCGCTGGCCGCGCTCATCATCGCCAACATCTGGCTCGGCATTCCCTTCAACCTGGCGATCCTGTACAGCGGGCTACAGAGCATCGATCACGAGTTTTATGAGGCCGCCGCGATTGACGGGGCGAACCGCTGGCAGTCGTTCCGCTACGTCACGGTTCCCTTGCTCGAACCGGTCATCGGTATCGTGCTCATGCTCGGTTTCATCTACACCATCAAGGTCTTCGACATTATCTATGTGATCACGCAGGGCGGGCCGGGCAATACCACGCAGACCTTCTCAACCTGGTCCTACACGCTCTCCTTCAGTGAGCAGCTCTTCGGGCAGGGGGCGGCGCAGGCCAATATCATCCTCGTGATCTCTCTGATTGTGGCGCTGCTCTATCTCTGGTGGTCGCGTCGCACCACCCAGTGGATTTAGATAAGGAGGGATTAAGATGCAGCCTGGCTTGCGACGCTTCTCGCCGGTGGCGATGACGGTTATCGGCATTATTCTGACGCTGATAATGCTCTTCCCCCTGTACTGGATGCTCATCAATTCGCTGGAGACATCGCAGCAGATCTTTGCCATCCCGGTCGCCATTGTGCCATCGCAGATCACGTTTGCGTCCTATATCGAGGTCTTTCAAACCCAGTTGCCGCACCTGGTGACGAGCCTGGTCATCTCCATCGGGACGGCGCTGCTCGCCATCGTCATCGCGACGCCCGCCGCGTATGGGCTGGCCCATTTCCGCTTCCGCGTCACGCTGCTGATTGTCTTCTGCCTCCTGCTGACGCAGATGATCCCGACGGTGACGCTGGCGACGCCAATGTTTCTGATCTTCAATAAGCTCGGCCTGCTCAACAGTTATCTGGGGCTGGTCCTGGCCGACAGCACCTACGCCGTGCCGTTCGCTATTCTGATCCTGCGCGCGTTCTTTCTCTCGATCCCCTATGAGCTGGCGCAGGCCGCGTTTGTGGACGGAACCGGCGAGTGGGGCGCGTTTATCAGGGTGATCCTGCCACTGGTGCTGCCCGGAGTGGTCACGGCGGCGCTGTTCGCCTTCCTGTTCGCCTGGGGGGATTTCATCTACGCGCTTACCCTCATCACGACCAGTTCGATTGTTGTGCCGGTCTCTTTGAGCATTTACAGCTACATCGGTCAGTATAGCAATGCCTGGAACAACGCGATGGCCGTGGCGACACTGGCCTGCATTCCAGCGGCGATTCTGCTGGTGCTGTTCCAGCGCTATATCACGGCAGGTTTAACATCAGGAGCACTGAAAGGATAAAATGCGCATGAAGACGCAAGAGGGTTCGACCCCGGTAGCACATACAGTGGTCACTTTTGAGGATACGTTCTGGGCGCCGCGCCTGCGAACGCTGCGTGAGCAGACTCTGCCCTTTATCTACGCGCAGATGCAGCAGGATGGGCACTTTAGCAATTTTCATGAGCAATGGCAGCCTGGCAGGTCGCCGACGCCGTATGTCTTCTGGGAATCGGACCTCTCCAAGTGGATCGAGGCCGCGAGCTATAGCCTGGCGACGCATCCCGATCCCCACCTGGAGGCCCTGGTCGACGAGGGGGTTGCTTTCCTGGTGGCCCTGCAACAGCCCGATGGCTACCTCAACCTCTGGTTTACCAGATTTGAGCCGGAGAAGCGCTGGACGAACCTGCGCGACTGGCACGAACTCTACTGCGCGGGCCATCTTATCGAGGCCGCAGTAGCCCATTTCCAGGCAACCGGCAAGCGTACCCTGCTCGATGCTGCCTGTCGCTACGCCGACTATATCGCTACGGTCTTCGGCGCCGAGGAGGGAAAGCGGCGCGGCTACTGCGGCCATGAGGAGATCGAGCTGGCGCTGGTAAAGCTCTATCATGTGACCGGAGAGCCGCGCTACCTGCGGCTCTGTCAATATTTTGTTGAGGAGCGGGGCCGGCAGCCGCACTACTTCGACATTGAGGCGCGGGCGCGCGGCGAAGATCCCGCCGCCTTCTGGGCGCGAACCTACGAGTATAACCAGTCGCACCGTCCCGTGCGCGAACAAAACGAGGTGGTCGGCCATGCCGTGCGCGCCATGTATCTCTACAGCGCTCTGGCCGACCTGGCGCGCGAACTGCATGACGACTCGCTCTCGCGGACCTGCGAGCGACTCTGGCGTCACCTCACCTCGCGGCGCCTGTATGTGACCGGGGGCCTGGGTTCTTCCGCCGCCAATGAAGGGCTGACTGCTGACTACGATCTGCCTAACGCGGCTGCCTACGCCGAGACCTGCGCCGCTATCGGCCTGGTGCTGTGGAATCATCGCCTGCTGCAACTGGAGACCGATCACCGCTATGCGGACCTGCTCGAACGCGCCCTCTACAATGGCGTGCTCAGCGCTCTGGCGCTGGACGGCAAAGCCTTCTTTTACGAGAATCCCCTGGAGAGCCGGGGCGACCACCACCGCTCACCCTGGTTCCGCTGCGCCTGCTGCCCGCCAAACATCGCGCGCCTGCTGGCCTCGCTCGGCCAGTATGTGTACGGCGTCAACGAGTCGGAGGTGATGGTGCATCTTTATGTACAGAGCACGAGCAGCCTCAGCGTCGCCGGGCAAAAGGTCGCGTTCAGACAGGAGACGCGCTATCCCTGGGAGGGCCTGGTTCGCCTGCACCTGGAGATGGAGCAGCCAGCCGAGTTCGCGCTGAACCTGCGCATCCCCGGCTGGTGCAGGCAGGCGCGGCTCGATGTGAATGGCGAGGAACTGCCCATCGAGCAGTATGTACGCAAAGGCTACGCCCGTATCGCACGGCGCTGGCAGAGTGGCGACACGATCACGCTTGACCTGCCCATGCCAGTCGAGCGCGTCTACGCCCATCCCGATCTGGTCGAGGATAACGGCAGAGTCGCGCTGCAACGCGGGCCGCTCGTGTACTGCCTCGAAGGCGCCGACAACGACGTTCCGCTGCACCGTATCCGCCTGGCGAGCGACGCCGAACTTGAGAGCCATTTTGAGCCGGATCTGCTGGGCGGCGTCGCCGTGATCGAGGGGCAGGCATCGGCGCTGGAGACAGCCGATTGGGACGATACCCTCTACCGCACCACGCCCCCTGAGCGCCGCGCGCACCGGCTCGTCGCCATCCCCTACTACGCCTGGGACCAGCGCGCCCCCGGCGAGATGAGCGTCTGGATCCGCCAGGAGGAGAAATAAATTACGGAGACGCCGCCAGCCCTGGCGGCGTCTCCACTGGGTGATGGCATGGTATGAGTAAATAGCTGCGGAAATGGGTAAAGCGTGTCCCCTGATCTGAAAGCCGCAAAAGAGAAAAACCACAGACATCGGGAGAACTATAGAATATTAACAGCAAAATTATTAATAGGGGAAAGAGGATGGTGTAGGAGCACCGCGAACACCAGCTTCTCGGTTGGTTAATTATTATCGCCTGTTTTCCATTTGACGTTTAGACTATTGCAACCAGAAGGCAGTCCTGGTTGCAATAGTCTAAACGTCAAGATAAAGGACCAGGCACAATTTTCTTTTCTTCTCTCGTCAGGTAATCCGTACCCTTGACTTTTCACTATTTCCGCCGTATATATCTATGTAATGATAAATATATGACCAGTTCGACTTAATTGGTCAATTACTTAAAAGGAGGAAGAATCTTGGCGAAGCAGGGCCGGGCAGCGAGCGCGACGCGGCGTGAGATATCCAGGCGTGAGGAGCGGGCGCGGCGCATTCTGGATGCCGCTGCCACGCTGATCCTGCGCTGGGGCTACAACAAGACTACACTCGACGATATCGCCAGGGAGGCCGGAGTGGCGAAGGGCACCATGTACCTGCACTGGAAGACGCGCGAAGATCTCTTCAGCGCGCTCATGAAGCGCGAGAGGGTGGAAATGGCCGAGGAGATCATGCGGGGCCTTGCGGCCGATCCAGAACGGGAAACGCTGCGCAGTATGTTCAAACATGTGGCACTCGCGACGATGAAACGCCCCTTGCTGAAAGCGTTGATCGTGCGCGATATGGATCTACTGGGAAAGTACGCGCTGAGCCGGCAGAACAACGCGGACCACGTAGCGCGGCAGAAAAGCTTCGAGGGCTATCTCGCCTTGCTGCGCCAGCAGGGCCTGGTGCGCACCGATATCAGCCTGCAAGCCCAGGTGTATATGCTTGGCGCGATCTTTATAGGATTTTTCGTCATGGAACCGTTCATGCCCGACGAATCCGCGTTCTCCGATGAGGAGATTGCCGATCTGATGGCCGAGACGATACACCGCGCGCTTGAAACTGGCGATGCCGTCCCCTCCAATACATTACAAACCACTTCTCAGGCTTTTACGCAATACATGAAGCATGTTTTGACCAGCATACAGGAAGATTTTCAGCGGGAACTAGATTCTGAGCCTTCAAAGGATGAGAAACCAAAATGAGCATTAAACAAAGCGTTCCTCTCGTTTTAGCGCTGGATGACGCCTCTGCCACGTTGGAGCAGGTCGGAGGCAAAGGCGCTTCACTGGCGCGCATGGCCGCCGCCGGCCTGCCCGTGCCTCCCGGTTTTCACATTACTACGGCAGCCTATCGCCGCTTCGTGGAAGAGAACGGGCTGCAAGAGCGCATTCTGGCGGCGGTCTCCGCTGCCAGCGCAGATCAGCCGGCGACGCTCGACGAGGCGGCGCGGCAAATCGCCGATCTCTTCGCGCGCAGCGACATGCCGGAGGATATCGCGCAGGCCATCCGCAGCGCGTATGCCGAACTCGACGGCGATGATACGCCCGTCGCGGTGCGCTCATCGGCCACGGCTGAGGACCTGCCGGAGATGTCGTTCGCCGGCCAGCAGGAGACGTACCTGAATATGCGCGGCGCGGCACAGGTCCTCGATGCCGTCAGGCGCTGCTGGGCCTCGCTCTGGACGGCGCGGGCCATTGGCTACCGCGCGCGCCAGGGGATCGCGCCGGATGATGTGAGCCTGGCGGTGGTGGTGCAGGAACTGGTGCCAGCCGATGTCGCGGGCATCATGTTCACCGCGAATCCGCTGACCGGTGCGCGCGAGCAGGTGATGATAAATGCCGCCTGGGGACTGGGCGAGGCCATCGTTGGTGGGCAGGTCACGCCGGACAGCTTCGTCGTTGACAAAGCGAGCGGAACGATTGTGGAACAGCAGGTCAGCGAGAAGGACGTGATGACCGTGCGCACCGCCGGGGGCACGCGCGAAGAGCCTGTCCCGGCGGAGAAGCGCGCGCAGGCATCTCTCAATCCGGCGCAGGCGGCTGAACTGGCCCGCATCGGCGCACGCATCGAAGATCTCTATGGCTGGCCAATGGATATCGAGTGGGCGCTGCATAATGGCCGCATCTTCGTCGTGCAGGCGCGCCCGATCACCGCGCTGCCCGAAGCGCCCGCCGTCTCTCAGGAAGCAGGCGCGGCTGAATGGAAATTGCCGCATCCGAAGGGACGCTATGCACGCGCCAGCGTGATCGAACTGCTGCCCGATCCGCTCTCCCCGCTCTTCGAGACGCTGGGCCTGCCCGCCTGGAACAGAGCGATGAGTACATTGGTAGGGGGAAAGGTGCTGGGCAGAGCCTGGGACGATGCTATGGGGTTGATGACCATCAACGGCTATGCCTACTACGATATCACCTCCATGTTGAGTATTGGCAGGAGCCTGGCGATAATGGCGGCCGCCCTGCCTGCTTTCCCGTCCTTGCTGGGTTCCGCACGGCAGCGCTGGGAAGAAGAGTCTGTGGTATACAAAGCGCTGGTGAAGAAGTGGGAGGCGGCGGATTTACAGGCGGCATCAGCGGCCGAGCTGCTGGACGGAGTGCGCGCCATCGTTGACGAAGCGGCGCGCTACTACCTTACTATCCAGTCCGGCATCCTGCCGGCGGCCTATATGAGCGAAGCCGCCTTCACCCTCTTTTACAATAAGCTGGTCAAGCGCCGCAATGATCCGCCTGCCCAGACCTTCATGCTTGGTTTCGATAGCGCGCCGATCCGCGCCGAGCAGTCGCTTTACGACCTGGCGCAGTGGGCGCGCACGCAGGATGGACTGGCCGGGGCGCTCTCTGCGCTGTCAGGAGAACAGTTCAACGCGGCATATCGGACCGGGCATCTGGAGGGCGTGGACGAGGGCGTCTGGGCGGAGTTCTGCCAGCGCTTCGGCACGCACCTTGAACGCTACGGGCACACCATCTACGATCTCGACTTCGCGAAGCCCCTGCCCGTCGATGATCCGGCTTCGCAACTGGAAACGCTCAAGTTTTTCCTCAGCGGCAGCGCCACCGAGCCGCGCCAGCGCCAGGCGAAGGCCGAAGAGGCGCGCAAGATGGCTACGCGCGCGATAGCTGGTCGCCTGCGTGGCCCGCTTCTGACCACCTTCCAGCGCTGGCTGGAGCGCGCGCAGCGCCTTGCGCCGCTGCGCGAGGACGCGCTGGCCGATGTTGGACTGGGCTGGCCGATTGCGCGCCGCATGCTGTGGGAGATCGGGCAGCGGATGGTAGAGGCGGGAGCCGTCGAGAGCCGGGAAGATGTCTTCTGGTTGAAGGCGGACGAACTGCAAGCAGCGGTGCGTGCGCTCGATAATGGGAAAACCCTCACGACGTATCAGGTCACGATTGCTGAGCGCCGCGCCGAGTGGCAGCGCCAGAGCCGGCTCACACCGCCGGTAGCACTGCCGCTCAAAGGCGGCGTGCGCTGGCTGGGCATAGATTGGAGCGGCGTGATGCCCGCGCGCGCCGTGCAGGAGGCTGGCGACGTGTTAAAGGGCATCGGCGCCAGCGGCGGGCGTGTCACCGGCACGGCGCGCGTCATCCACGGCCCCGACGAGTTCGGCCAGATGCGGCAGGGCGATATCCTGGTGGCGAGGATCACCACGCCCGCCTGGACGCCGCTCTTCGCGCTCGCCTCGGGAGTCGTCACCGATGTCGGCGGCCCGCTCAGCCACAGCTCGATTGTGGCGCGCGAATACCACATTCCGGCTGTGCTGGGCACCGGCCTCGCCACCGAGCGCCTGAAAAGTGGACAACGTATCACCGTCGACGGCGATGCCGGAACGGTTCAGCTTCATTAGGAGTGTCTGGTTTCCTGCATAACCGCGTGCTCGCGCCTGTGGCGCTCGCCGGGAGGTTAATAGAGTGTGGAAGGTGCGCTTAGCGCACCTTCCACACTCTATTAACCTCCCCTTGCGCGGCGGAGCCGCGCGATGATGATTGTTACCGATCCTGATGAGCGCAGCATGCTAGCGGATAATGCGGTCCAGAACCATCACAGCAAAGATCGCCGCCAGGTACATGTTCGAGTACCAGAAAAGCGTGCGCGCCCACTTTTTGGCCTGATCGTGCCATAGCCGCAGCGCGAGGTAGCACAGCCCGCCGCCCAGCAGCAGGGCGCCGACCAGGTACAGGTAGCCCATCGTGCCCATCGCGAACAGCGCGATGGTGATAGCCAGCAGGAGCAGGGTGTAGAAAAGGATCTGCTTGCGCGTCTCCGCCTCGCCCTTGACTACCGGCAGCATAGGAATGTTCGCCTTCGCGTAGTCCTTCTGGATTAGCAGCGAGAGCGCCCAGAAGTGCGGCGGCGTCCAGAAGAAGATAATGGCGAAGAGCAGCAGCGCCGGTATGCTCACGGTGTTGGTTATGGCGGCCCAGCCGACCAGCACCGGGACGGAGCCAGCGGCGCCGCCGATCACGATATTCTGCGTCGAGGTACGCTTGAGGCCGAGCGTGTAAACGAAAACGTAGAAGAGGATCGCGGAGAGCGCCAGCGCCGCGCTGAGCAGGTTGACGAAGAGGACGAAGATAATGCACGAGCAAACGGCCAGGATAATGCCGAAAATCAATGCCTGCCGGGGTTCCACGCGCCCGGCGGGCAGCGAACGGCGCCGCGTGCGCTCCATGATCTCATCGATGTCGCGATCAATATAGCAGTTGATGCAGTTTGCGCTGCCGGCTGCCAGTGCCCCACCGAGCAGCGTCGGAATGACGAGGGCGAGCGGGGGCAGGCCCCGCTGCGCAATCGCCATTGCCGCCGCCGTCACACCAAGCAGCAGCACGGTTACGTGCGGTTTCATCAGGTTGACATAATTGGCAATAGTCTGCCGCAGCGGGCCAACCTCTTTTCTGGCTTCCCTCTCTGCCAGTTCCATGTTCTTAATCTCCTATAGCTCTTCCGTTTGAAGGGTAAGCGGTGAAGTGCTGGCGTGGGCCGGCACGGGGCCGATCCCTACGGTGGTACGATGTGGCCTGGCCGTGTGTCGGAACCACTGCAAGGGCGATCACAAGGGTCGCCCGCGTTTATTTCTCTCCCGCTTACCCGTTATTTTGTCTGCGGCAGCCACTGCCGCATGCCGGCCTCCATTCCGTCTATCTCGCTTTTCAGGTCGGCCTGGCTGTTAGAATCAAGCGTCTCGAAATAGAGACGCTCGCGCCCGCTGGCGTCGATGATGAAGACCGCCGGATCATGTACGTCATTCCCATTGGCATCCACCTGCGCGTATATCTTGTACTGGCGATAGATGGACTGGAGCTGGCCTGGTGAACCCGTCAGGAATAGCCACTGGTGCAGCATGCCGTGCGCGATAGACCAGGACTGCACTTCGGCTATGCTTGTGGCGGCGGGATTCGCGTTGACGGCGATCAGCGCTACATGGTTCGCCGCCGTCCCCAACCTGGCTTTCGCGTTGTACATGATATTTGCCGTCAGCGGGCAGAGCGACTTGCACTGCGAGTCAATGAAAGCCAGCACCACCTCCTGGCCGCGAAAAGAGGAAAGCGTGACCGGCCTGCCGAACTGA
>Ga0209810_1003998_pt1 | contig 14720 bp, 18 predicted proteins | sample Coa_R1_7_FD_187159 | JGI IMG/M metagenome (GOLD analysis project Ga0209810, IMG submission 187159) | Surface soil microbial communities from Centralia Pennsylvania, which are recovering from an underground coalmine fire - Coalmine... | ecosystem: Environmental > Terrestrial > Soil > Unclassified...
ATAGGGCTGGATGACAACCATCCACTCGGCGCAGAGCGCGCTCGTGATGGCATGCATGCCATAGAAAAGGATAAGCTCGCCTTCGGTGAGGGCATAGCGGGGGGCGAGGCGGCGCACGAGCAAGTTGGCCAATGCGACCAGCAGCGTCATCACCGTCGGAGGGATCATCAGGGAGAAGACGACGTCAATCAGTTGGTCGGCGGACCAGTAGGCGGTGATGGGCGCCAGCAGGAAAGCGATCAGCATGGCCCGCAGGCTGAACCACGACGCGCGTTGGGAGCGCGGCAGCGGCCGAGCAGGAACGGAAGCCGACGGCCCGGTTCGATTGTCCTCCGGCTGCGATAATGGGGAACGCACAGGTAAAGCCATCCTCTTCTAAAGATATTTCCGGCGCACAGCCAGCGCCCAAATTGCGAAATCATCTTTTCCGCAGGAGGTGCCGCCATTCCTGCCCGGTATGCATCGCCTACGTTTTGCCTCTTGACTTGCCACGCCGAACGGTTTATTATGGGAATGACTGGAGGCTTTGCGGTTGATCCGGCAACGCTCCGGCCCAGACCAAAAGGAGGTGTCAGGGCGCGCAGCCTGGCGCCCGCCCGGCTATGGAAGAATCACGCTGCATCCTCGCTATTGGCGCCCACGCGGCGGACATGGAATTTACGGCAGGAGCGACGCTGCTCAAGCACGTCCGCGAAGGCTGGACGGCGCATATCCTCCACCTGACTCTGGGAGAGAAGGGCAGCGCGCGCCTGTCGGCGGAGGAGTACGGCGCGCAAAAACGCCGCGAGGCGGAAGCCGCCGCCCAGCTTCTGGGCGCTACGCCTCACTTCCTGCCCTATCGCGACGGCGAGATTACCGCTAATGACGACATTGCGCGCGACGTTGCCAAACAACTGCGGCAGTTGAAGCCGCAGGTGATCATTACCCACTGGCCCGACAGCATTCACAGCGACCATACCGCCACCTACCACCTGGCCCGGCGCGCTTTCTTCATGGCTGCCAACCGCCACTTCGAGCTAGACGGCCTGCCGCGCCTGGGCTGGGCACGCCTCTACTACGCCGAGAATTGGGAGGACCACGAGAACTTCCGCCCGTTCGTCTACGTGGACATCAGCGACGTCTTTGAGGAGTGGGAAAAGGCGTTCAAGTGCTATGCTATCGGGCGCGGCGAGGGCGGCTTCCCCTACTGGGACTGGTACCAGGCGTGCACGCGCATACGCGGCATCGAGACGGGCGTGATGTACGCGGAAGCCTATGCCGTGGAGGAGTGGCAGAAGCGTCAGAAGCGTGAGCTGCTTTGAGCCTGCACTTCCCCAACACTCGTGGCGAACTTGAATAGCTAACTCAAGTTGCTACCTTGCCTCTTCGAGAAGGCAAACGGTGATGCAAAAGCCGGTTTCCAGAGCGATTCTCTCTCAAACGTGTTCCTAGGTAGCAACTTGGGTTAGCTAAGCGGCAGAAGCGCGAACTGCCTTGGAGTCTATCCCAATAGAAAGGTTCTCCCACCTCGGCAAAGCGTCTAAAGGGAGAGGCTCTTAAGCGCTTGTGAGGAGACGGCAATGATCACGGTACGCGGCTACCGCGCCGACGACGAAACGGCCCTGCTGGCGCTCTGGAACACGGCGCTGCCCTATGACCCGATTGACCGGCGCACCTTCCACCGCAAGGTGCTGCTCGATCCCAACTTCGATCCGAACTGGCTCTGCCTGGCCGAAGCTGACGATGAACTGGTCGGCTTTTGCCTCTGCCTGATCCGGCGCGTGCCGCTGGAGAAGGTCGGGCTGTCGCCGGATCAGGGATGGATCACGGCGCTGGGCGTCCACCCGAACCGGCAGGGCCAGGGCGTTGAGGCTGCGCTGCTGGATCGGGCGCTGCCGCTCTTCCGCGACGCCGGGCGCTCCGAAATCCTCCTCTCTCCCTACACGCCTAACTACTTCGTGCCGGGCCTGGACGAGACGCATTATGGCCCGATGCTGAAGCTGCTGACGGAGCAGTTCGGCTTTGAAGTCGTCTCGCGCCCGATCAGCATGGACGCCAATATCGTTCTGTTCGATGGCACGCCTTATGTTGAGCGGGAGGCGCAGCTGCGCGCGCAGGGCATCGCCGTCCGCTCACTGCTGCCGCAGGAAGTCCCCACGCTGCTCCAGTTCTTGAATGCCCACATGCCGGGCGACTGGGTGCGGCACGCCCGCGACCTGCTGCTGGACGTCACCAAAGGGCTGGCCGACTACGACCAGTTCCTGATCGCCCTGCGCGAGGGCGAGATCGCCGGCTACTGCCAGTTTGAGGGGGAGCATTTCGGCCCGTATGGCGTGCGCGAGGGGATGCAGGGCCAGGGCATTGGGACGGTGTTGATGGCGCGCTGCCTGGAGGCAATGCGGCGCAAGGGGCTGCATAACGCCTGGGTGCTCTGGACCAGCCAGGAGACGGCGCAAAAGGTTTATAGCCGCTTCGGGTTTCGGCAAATGCGCCGCTTCGCCGTCCTGCGCAAGCGCCTGTAAAACGTCGTCCGTGACTCCTTACCTTTACAACGGAGGAGCGGAGAATTGTCATCAACTTCCTCGTGGTACTCCTTGCCTGCCGGACGCTGACGGCGTCCCCCTTTCCTCCCCGGCACGTTTGGAGAACAGAATCGTCCCGTGACCGTCTATTTGTAAACAGGGTACAATGAGAGTCCATTGCGGCAGCGCGAGCCCAATCTTGCGGGCCAAAAGACGCTGCCGTAAAATCCACGAGGCATTAGATGGGAGAAAAAGAGGCGTGGATAAGGAGGGCGTGCGAAAACCGGGCCTAAAGTCTTTCCAGCGCTTGACCATACTAACCAGTATTCTTGTAAAAATCGCGGTACTTGCGCTCTTGCTGCCGTATGTCACGTCGGGGTTCCGGCTGGTTTTGATCGCTATCTTCGCGGCGGCCATTGCCGCGCAGGTAACGATTCTCTGGAAGCAGATGCGCCGCCGCGTATAGCAATGTTAGGAACAGAGCAGTATGCTGTCCTTTCTCACCGTGACTATCCTCTGCCTGATGGTCACGCTCCTGTATATGAGCAAGCGCAATCGCCTGAGCCTGCTGCCCTCGCTTGAAGGCAAGCCGGAAGCCGTCGAAATGGAGAAGCGCGCGCTGCTCACTCTGGCCCGCTCCGAGGAGCCTTCCGTCGTTGGGCAGATGGCCGACGCGCTAGAGTTCCCGGATGCCCGGGTGCGTCAGGCTGCCGCCGAGACGCTTACCCGGCTGCTGCCTTGCCTGAGAGCCAGTGATGCCTTCTGGCTTAACGCGCGGCAGCGCGCCATTCTCTGCCGCGCGCTCCAGAGCGCCGATGCCGACCTGGTGATGGCGATTCTACGCGCCTTGCGCCAGATCGGCGGGCGCGATGAGATGCCGTCTGTCGAGCAGTTGGCACGGGGCAGGGGCAAGGCTGCCGGAGATTGGCGCGTTCAGGAGATGTCCCAGCGCTGCCTGGCGCTGCTGCGAGACCGCGCCGCCCAGGAGCAGGACAGCCAGACCCTGCTACGCGCCACCGACGCTTCGGCCACCGCCGCCAATATCCTCCTGCGTCCGGTCTCCAGCACCCCGGACGCCTCGCCCCGGCAACTACTCCGGGCCAGCGCGCCTCCAGAGAGCCAGGACCCATAGTTGCCTCTGCTGCAACTCAATGAGTTAGAGTGTTGCGACTCGGCTGCCAGGTTTTGCGCCGCAAAAACCCGCTTCTGAATTCAACATCTTCCTATTCAGCCCTCTCTTCAACTCGCGTTAGAGCAGGAAGCCGCTCGGTTGCGTCGAATACAGCCATAGGTCTAAGGTATTGCCGGCAGGGAAAGGCGCATCACCAATGGCTATCACCGTGGAGTTAACGCCGGAACTGGAAGAACAACTCCGGGATAAAGCAACGGCGAAGGGCTTATCCGTAGAAGGCTATTTTGCTGACACTGATCGAGGCTCTCGTGCAGCCCAAAAATATTTCGCAGAAGAAGTCCTTTTGGTAATCGCTCCCAACGGTGTGGACGTATCTCCTCAGCAGCAGGCTGCGTGAGATTGATCCACACGGCTGGGAGTGTCTACCGTCCTTTTTTCGACGCGCTTTTTCTCTTCGGCTCAAGAAAGGCACAGACCAGCAAGCCCAAGTGACGGAAAACCCCGATCAGCTTGTTGGAGACGCCCTCCGCCAAATGCGAGAGAGCCTCCTGGAATATAAGGAGCAAGCTGTAGAAGCCGTCGCGACGATGAACATGCTGCGCTTGGCTGTAGACCGGCAAGAACGTCAGGCCGCCGAGAAGGAACTCCAGGCTATTTGCGCTCTTACAGAGGGGAACACAGATCAGGCGAAGAGACTGTGGCAAGAGAGGACGGTATTGGACAGGCACCTGGAAAGGATCAAGCAGGAGTTGGCTGCCGCGGCCGAGGCCGCCAGAGCCATCATGCAGGTTTTCCAGTAAGAAGAAGAGCGCGCTCAGGCACGGGCATCGAAGGCCCAGGCGAACGCGCTCAAAGCTTACCGGAAAGCAGTACTCACTCCTGAACAAATAGTCCAACTTATTGAACGCTTGCACACGGACGCGGAATGGAACCGAGCCTTTGAGCAATGGGTCATCCAGAAAACACGGCCAATGAGCGAAAACGAACCAGGCTGCGTTTATCCCGGCCCGACTGAGAAGCGTTGAAGCAAACGACTAGGGAAGGGGCAAGTCGGACATAAAGTGAGTACGGCTCCGCCTTAAGCAATCCTCCCGCAACGCTTTAGGAACCTGATTTGTGTCGAGCCTGTAGGGCCCGGTGTGCCTTTCCGTGCTGCAGGTGCGCTCCGCGCTGGTGGACCGTGCGCTCAGGATGGCGCGATAAATAGCCCGGTGCGTGTTGGTTATCGCTGCGAGCAGAGCGCCCGGTTGGCTGGGGCGCAGCGGCCTCCGGCGTCTGTCCCTGCATCCTGGGCAGCGGGCCGGGATAGCCAATCAAAATACCCTTGCGCTTCAAATCTAAAACAGCATCATACGCCCAGTGATTTTTTGGCACGTCCACAAACTGATCGGTATCCCGCTGATTCGCATTCTGCGCCGCCGCCCGCGTGGATAGCGCTATCACACAGGCCAGTGCGTAAAGCAGCCAGGCCCCATACATCCGTTTCATCTTTCGCTCTCCCTCTAGAGCGTGTGATGCACTTGGGTCCTCTTGAGGAGATAGGCCAGCCGCTCATTAGAGGCTTTGGGCTCGCTTTTTAGCGAGCACCAAGCGGTCATCAGCCTCCAAGTCCTCTCTCGAAGCAGGCAAAAAAGGGCATAACACCCTCTATCAAAGCCCTGTATGCCGGTCCGCCAGAGCGACCCTTAGCACCTTAAAACCTTAGCACCCTAGCTATCAAATCACTGTATGCTGGTTGGCCAGGGCAGCCTCCTCCACCGGCACCTCCGCAGGCGTTTGCTTGCCCCGGTACTCTACCACCAGGTGCAGCAGTATGCCGGTACCGTTGGCGTCCTGCCACCCGGAGGCCGTCATGCTCAGGAACTCGTACCCCTCGGCCTTCATCTCATTGAGCCAGCGCTGAGCCTCTTCGTCACTGCTAACCGTCTTCACGCGGTACCAGTCCATGATCCGCCTCTATTCCCATCGGTGGCGCGAATGCCGCCTTTTTCTATTTCAGCAGTTCCTGCCAAGACTCGACCTCGAAAAGCTGCGCTGCAAGCTGTTCCAGTTGTTGCGGGGAAGTGATCTTTTCGAGTGCCGCCTGTATCTGGGCATCGGGTTCACCGAACCGCTTGCCGCCTATAAGGAGCAGCATACGGCGTGCTTCCTCCATGCGGCCTTTTGCCTCTCCCTCTTTCATTCCTTCTTTCAACCCCTCCTTCATTCCCCCTTGCAGAATGTATTGGTAGGTGCTTGACTCTTTCATCTCCAAGACTCCTTTAATCAGTTGCTGCGAGAACTCCGGGTCGTATTTTAAGCCTAGGAGGAGAAAGGTCGTGGTCCAGAGCAGTCCCCGGTCTTCCATTGGCGCTTCCGCATCAATGCGCGCCTCCATTCTCTGTACTACGTCTGGCAGATCGCTTTCGGAAACGCTGGTCAGCGGAGCCAGCGGCAGCAACGCCAGCGACCCGCTAAGCAACTCCTCTGGAGACTTCTTCCAGATGCGCACGACGCGATACCGGAACTCCAACGAGCCATAGGCAACACGCCCGGACATGGCAGGGCCATCCGCCTCCTTGCGCCGCAGCACGACCGCGCTCTCGATAGGCAGACGGTACTTATAGTAGGCGACGACGTTGTAGAGCAGCGTCCGATCGCCCATATTCACCTTGTAGGAGGCTTGCAACTTAAAGTGCGCCAGATAGTCCGGGTTCGTGACGCGCAGGATACGGTCGGCCTCGGCAACGACGGTCGCAAGGTCGGCGTCTATGAGTTGGGCCTTTTCTCCCGGCAGGCCAAGAAAACGCAGCCAGGCCATTGGGTCGGCTTCAACCAGGCGTTTGGTAGCGGCGTCGAACGGCTCGGATATGGCCTCTCCTGCTATGGGAATTATACCATGCCTGCTCTATCCCGAACAATGACGGTCTATTCGCGGGAGTGTCCGCACGTGTCGGTCGCAGCGGGTTCAGGCGCGAGGTCCAGTTTATGCAGACTTGAGCGCTGCGGACATAGGGGCGTCCGGCGGTGAGGGCAGCGTAAAGGTGAACGTAGAACCGTGATTATATTCGCTCTCTACCGTCACCTGGCCGCCATGCGCCTCGACAATGTGCTTGACAATGGACAGCCCCAGCCCGGTGCCCCCCGATTGGCGCGAGCGGGCCTTATCTACCCGATAGAACCGCTCAAAGATGCGCGGCAAATCTTCCCGCAGGATTCCGATGCCGGTATCGGCCACCGAGACGGCCACCCCGTTTGTGGAATGCGCAAGCGTCACCTGGACGCGCCCGCCCGCCGGCGTATACTTGATCGCGTTATCCACGAGATTGACGACCACCTGCTCGATCTGATCCCGGTTGGCAAAGACCTGTACGCCAGGCGGTATGTCGGCGCTCAAAGCGATCCCGGTCTGTAGGGCCTGCGGCTGCACGCGCTCGATAACCTCGGCAATGAGATCGGAAAGAACAAAGAGCGACCGCTCCGGAGGCCGTGACTCGGCATTGGAGAGGATCAGGAGGTCCTCGGCGATGCGCGTCAGGCGTTGGGCCTCGGTGACGATGGTGCCAAGAAACCGATCCGCCACACTGATATCTTGCAGCGCCCCATCCTGGAGCGTCTCGGCCATCGCCCGAATGGAGGCGAGCGGGGTGCGCAGCTCATGGGAGACGTTGGCGACGAAGTCGCGCCGGACCGTTTCCAGCCGACGCAGCTCGGTAATATCCTGCGCCACCAGCAGCCAGCGGAAGCGCTTCGGCTCGTCATTGGCAATCGGCGCCAGCGAGACGCGCAGACAGCGCCCACCCGGCCCCGGCAGCCGAATTTCGTCCTGTTGCGCTCTCTCACCGGAACGCGCTGCGGAGAACAAGGCGCTCAGCTCGTTGGAAAGGGTGGCCTGGAGAAGCGGTTGCTCCACAAGCGCCCGCACGGGCATTCCGAAGAGCCGGCAGGCGGTAGGGTTGGCGCGTTCAATGACTCCCTCTGCGTCCAGCACAAGCACCGCCGCGCCGCACTGGCCCATCAATGCGGCGTATTCCTGGCGCAGCAAAGCCATTTCCTGACTCAGGCGCTGGCAATCCGTGCGCAGGGCATTCAGGGCCGTACGGTACTCCGTTTCCAGGCGGAAATTTCGGCGCATAGAATAGAAGAGGGCGCCCGCGCATATCAAGCCCGCCATCCCCAAAATCCAGAGCATAACTTAACCGAGTCCTTCCCGGCTAGAAGAGGATGTACCTGTCGGCCGGGCACCGGGCGTAACACGCCGCCGCAGAGGTGCCAGTAGCAGCTAAATCATGCCGCACCGGCCCCTCTGAATTTGTAGCCTACTCCCCGCACGGTGAGCAGGCGCTGGGGCTGAGAGGGGTTCGGCTCGATCTTTTCGCGCAGCCAGCGAATGTGGACATCTACCGTCCTCTCCTCCACGAGGTTATTCGGCCCCCATACGTGATCCAGCAGGGCCTGCCGCATAAAGACCTGGTCCGGATGTGTTGCTAGAAATTGGAGCAGGTCGAACTCTTTAGGCGAAAGCTCTATGGCCTTCTCGCCCAGCCGCACTTCACGCCGGGATGGATCGATCAGGAGGCCCGCTATCTGAATAATCTTGGTCTCAGGGCGTTCCAGGGAGCCGCGGCGCCGCAGGAGGGCTTTGACGCGGGCCATCAGCTCCCTCATGCTGAAGGGCTTGGTCACATAGTCGTCCGCTCCCAATTCCAGGCCGACGACGCGATCCGTCTCCTCGGCGCGGGCGGTGAGCATGAGGATGGGCACATCGCTCTGCTTGCGCAGGAGCCGGCACACATCGAAGCCACTAGCGGAGGGCAGCATGACGTCCAGGAGGATAAGATCGGGATTTTGGGTGCGCGCGAGCTCCAGGCATTGCTCGGCGTCCCCTGCCGTAAGCGTCTGATAGCCTTCCTTACGGAGGTTATAGGCGACCGCCTCGACAATCGGCAGTTCGTCATCAACAACCAGCACTTTCACTCAAATTTCCTCCGTCGCCGGGGCCTCTAAAGACAGGTAGCGCAAGATCAACTCGGCGGTAGCCACGTTCGTCGCCAGCGGGATGTTATGGGTATCGCATACTTTCATCAAGGCAGAGATGTCCGGCTCATGGGGGTGGGCTGTCAGGGGATCGCGCAGAAAGATAACAGCCCTGATCTGGTCCGTAGCAATGAGCGCGCCTATTTGCAGGTCGCCGCCGAGCGGCCCAGAGAGCATCTTGGTAATTTGCAGGTCCGTTTGCTGCTCAATGAGCGTGCCTGTTGTCTGGGTGGCAACCAGCCTCTGCTGTGCAAATACGGCATAGCGGCGCTGCACCAGCGCAATCATATCATCCTTTTTGTCATCATGGGCAATAAGAGCGAGGAAGCGCTCCTCTCGCTCCTTTAGCATCTAGTGTACTCCCTCTTCAAGCGGTTTCATCTGCGGCGGATGTGTGGCTGACCGTGAGTTGTTTCAGCACGCCCGTCTCGATGAAGCAGACCCGCTCGGCGATGTTGACTACATGATCGCTGACACGCTCCAGGTACTTGGCGGCAAACAGAATGTTGAGGGCCAGGTAGCTTTGCGCCGGCTCGGCGATCACTACGCGGGTTAAACGGTCGCGCATCTGGTGGTAGAGGCTGTCTACGGCGTCGTCATCGTGAATGACCTTGTCCACCAGGTCGAGATCATGCCGGATGAAGGCTTGCAGGGCATCGTGGAGCATGGCGCGGCTGAGTTGGGCCAAGCGAGGCAGGTCCACCAGGGGGCGGTAGAGTACCTGAGCGCGGGCCAACCGCCGTCCGATCTTGGCGATATCCACCGCGTAATCGGCGATGCGCTCAACGTCCGTGATGGCTTTGAGCGCCGTGCCGACAATACGAAGGTCACGGGCAACCGGCTGCTGCGTGGCGATAAGCAGCAAGCACTTGTTCTCGATCTCCAGGTCGTAGCGGTCCACCACATCGTCCCGCCGGATCACGTCTTCGATTAAATCAAGGTCGCCCGCCATCAAACCCTCGACCGCCGACTCAACCATCGCATCGGCTATCGTCGCCATCTCCAGCATCCTGTCCTGAAGCCCGCGCAGTTCCTGTTCATAATGCGTACGGAGAGACCCCATTGTAGCTCACCTCTGTTTTCAGGGGCCGTCGCTATCTCAGCGCTCATTCCTGCTTGCCCCGGCTGGAGTATCAACCGAAACGCCCCTGAACGTAGTCCTCAGTGCGCCTGTCGCGCGGCTGGGAGAATATCTGGTAGGTGTCGCCGCACTCGATCAATTCGCCCTTGAGGAAGAACGCGGTCCGCTCGGAGACGCGCGCCGCCTGCTGAAGATTGTGGGTAACGATAATTATTGTATATTTCTCCTTCAACTCTTCCATCAGTTGCTCGATACGGTACGTGGAGTTGGGATCGAGGGCGGAGGCCGGCTCGTCCATCAATAAGACCTCCGGCTCGACGGCCAGCACCCGCGCGATGCAGAGCCGCTGCTGTTGCCCCCCGGAAAGATCAAGGGCGGACTTCTTCAGCACGTCCTTGACCTCGTCCCAGAGCGCCGCCTGCCGCAGGCTGCGTTCCACGATCTCGTTCAGACGGGCGCGATTGCGCTCGCCATGCAGGCGCGGCCCATAGGCGACGTTATCATACAGGCTCATCGGGAACGGGTTGGGCCGCTGGAAGACCATCCCGACCCGCTTGCGCAGGTTGACGACATCCACGTGGCGCGCATAGATGTCCTCGCCATCCAGCAAAATAGAGCCTTCCAGGCGGGTAGCGGGGTACAGGTCGTTCATGCGGTTGAGCGTGCGCAGGAAGGTAGACTTGCCGCACCCGGAAGGACCGATCAAGGCGGTCACCTGGCGGTCGTATACATCCAGGTTAACATCTTTGAGAGCCTGAAACTTGCCGTACCAGAAATTGAGCTTGCGCACCGTAATTCGCACCTGGGCGGCGCTTGTGCTCTCTTGCGCAGAGGGTCTCTCTATTGTTATGGGCGGCATTCGCATCCTATGTTCCCCATCCATCAGCGCAGGGGATAGCTCAACAGGTGTCAACCGGGCCGTAGGTTCCATAGTGACGTCTCCTCTATGGCTTGCCGGACGCGCCGGCTGCACCCGTATTGTTGCCACCCGCCGCTGCTTCTGTCGGTTCTGCGACCTGAATCTGATTATCAATGCCTGCGTTCACGCTGCTGAAGGGCTGAATCGCTTCGCGCACCGCCGCTTCCACTTTATCCTTTTCGGCAATGGATTGGACGGTACCGGTTAATTGTACCTGACCGCCGTTCACATTGACCTCGATATTCTCTGATTTGAGCGATGGGTCGGCAGCCAACTTGTCCTTTACTGCTTTGGAGATTGTCCCATCCTGAGACTCATTTCCCGTCGCCCCGGTTTCAACGCCCGCTCCCGCCGATCCGCCAGGCTTCCCGCCTGAACAGCCGGGAAGGAACAGCAGCGTGCTCGCCAGTATGACCCCAATCGGCATCCATTTCCGCATCCTACTCTCCTTAGAACAGTTTAAAGCGGTGTTCTTTCCGCCCACGCAGATGGGCGAGACTTTCTGCCTGCGTAGGCAGGCAGCGGGCCGTAGGCCCCACAGCGGCAGGGTTTAGCCTGCCGCAAACAGGACGACAGTCTTACCGGAACCGCCGTCTAAAGCGCCGTTCGCATTTTGCTGCGCAGGGCCAGACGCGCCAGCAGGCTGAAGACCAGTACCATCAGGACAAGCACCAGGGCCACGCCCCAGGACTGTTGCAGCGCCAGCGGGCGCGGGTCATCACGCAGCACATAGATCTGCACCGGCAGCGACGACATACGCTGCCGCAGATCGGTGATCCAGAGGTTGCTGTTGCAGCCGACCATCAAAAGCGGGGCCGTCTCCCCGGCCACACGGGCCACCGCCAGTAGCACGCCCGTCAGGATGCCCCCGCGCGCCACGGGCAGGACGACCTGCCAGACGGTGCGCGCGTGCGTTGCGCCCAGCGCCAGCGATCCCTCCCGCAGCGACATCGGCACCAGGCGCACCAACTCCTCGGTCGTGCGCATCACCGTCGGGATCATCAGGATGCCCAGGGCAACGCCACCGGCAAACCCGAAGTTGCTCCGGGTGGGCGCGACGACGATCAAGTAAGCAAAGATGCCGACCACGATGGAGGGTACGCCATTTAAGAGGTCGGCGGCAAAGCGTGTCCAGGCCCCGATACGGTTATTGCCGAACTCCGCCAGGAAGAGGCCGCCGAGGATACCAAAAGGCACGCCGATAGCCGAGGCCACCAGAATCAGCAGGCCTGTGCCGACGATGGCGTGCAGCATACCTCCCGCGTCGGGATTGCCCGGATTGGGCGGGCGGAAAAACTGCCCATTCAGCGCCGAGAACCCATCGCGCGCCACAAAGAAGAGCAAGGTCAGCAGCGCGGCGCAGGCGGCAAAGGCGCCGACACCGCAGAGCATCAGGGCAAACCCGTTGCAAAGCTTGCGCCAGCGCGGATAGAACCGGGTTCCAGGCACTCGCCAGCGGAATAGACCGAGGGCCAGCAGTCCCAGCCCCAACAACTCCGCAGCGCCGAACAGGCCGGTCACGCCATGCGCTCTCACATCCTGGAACGCCTGGTAGAGAAAGAGCAGGGCGATCAGGCCGAGGACGGCAGAGCGCGCGCCGACGCCGATAGCCGCCTTGAGCTTGAGGCTCCATTCGCTGCCGGAACTGCCGCCATGCCGCGCAGCCATCAGCCAGACCAGCCCGCGCGCCAGGGCGTTGACGAGAATGGTGACCGCAAAGAGCAGCAGGGCGATCTCGGTCAGGGCGGAGGCGTGCAGTGGGCTGTTCGGGTTGGGATACTCGTCTGCGAGTTTGGAGGCCATCGTATAGCCGGGACGCAGCAGGGAAAAACTGGCCGGATCGCCCGAATGCGGCACGCTCGGCGCACTGCCGATCACGATGGTGACGGCCATCGTCTCGCCGAGGGCGCGTCCTAATCCGAGCATCGCCGCGCCGATGATGCCGCTGCTGCCATAGCGCAGCACCACGTCCCGGATGGCCTCCCAGCGAGTCGCTCCCATACCCAGGGCGGCCTCCCGCTGCGCGTTGGGCACCGTCCGCAGCACGTCGCGAGAGACGGCGGTGATGAAGGGCAGGATCATCAGCGCCAGGATAATCCCGGCAACCAGGAAGTCCTGGCCGGAGATGCCTTCCGAGGGCAGGGCAAAGAAGGGGATATGGCCGAAATTGGCGCTGAGCCAGGGTTCCAGCCTATCTTTGAAAAGGGGAACGAGATAGGCCAGCGCCCAGAAGCCGTAGACGATGCTGGGAACCGCCGCCAGCAACTCGACCAGGAAAGAGAGCGGGGCGTTGAGCCAACGCGGCGCGACTTCGGAGAGAAAAATGGCCGCGCCGAGGCTGAGTGGCAGGGCCAGGAGCAGCGCAATCAGGGAGGTGAGCAGCGTGCCATAGATGAAGGGCACGGCCCCGAAGATGTTGCCGCGCAGCTTCTCGGCATCGGGCGGGGTGGGATCCCACTTCGTTTCGGTAAGAAATCTCAGGCCGGTATAGTGAATATTCTGCCGCGCAACCAGATAGAGCGCCAGAGCCATGCCGAGGATAAGCAGGATGGTACTCAGCGCGAAGAGCAGGGTCGTATTGCGGAAAAACCAGTCCGTAATCTGCGTTTTGCGAAATCCGGCGATCCGCTTGTTAGGCTTGAGGCCCAGCGCCCCTCCAGGAGCTTGCTTATCCGCAAGAGGTTGTGCCATTTTCAGCGGCTGCCAATGACCTGTGCGCCACGAACAGAGCGCAGATGCGCCAGGTTGATCCGGGCCAGCGCCTCCGGTAAGGGCGCATAGTAGAGAGCCTTTGCCATCGCCTGCTGCGTCGGCTGCATGGCCCAGCTCCAGAGCTTGGTCGCGCCTGCCGTGTTGCGCCCGCCGTTCGTGTAGAGGATAATATAGGTCAGGCTGCATATCGGATAGCTGTTGACCCCCGGAGCGTCTACCGTCGGCGTCTTGATATCTTTACGAAGCTGGCCGATGTACTTGCCGATGGCCGCCGTCGTGCTTTCCACGCTGGGCGAGACGAAGTTGCCCGCGCGGTTGCGTATCTGCCCGTAGGCCAGATGGTTCTCCCGCGCATAGGCCAGTTCGACATAGCCAATCGCTCCAGCGGTGCGGCGCACGACCGCAGCAACGCCATCATTGCCTTTGCCGCCCAGGCCGACCGGCCAGCTTACCGATTTGCCCGCGCCCACGGAGGAGGCCCATTCGCCATTGGCCTTCCGCAGATAGTGCGTGAAGATGTAGGTCGTGCCGGAGCCGTCTGTGCGGTGTACAGGATGAACAGGCAGGTTTGGCAGGCGCACACCGGGGTTTGCCGCCACAATCTTGGGATCGTTCCAGCTTTTGATGTGGCCGAGGTAGATGCCCGCGATGATCTCCGGCGTGAAGCGCAGGCCCGTGCCGATGCCGGGCAGATTGTAGCTGAGGACGACCGCGCCGCCGACGGTCGGGATATGCACGACGGGGCCGGGCATGGCCGCCTCTTCGGCTGCCGAAAGGGGCGCATCGCTGGCGCCAAAGTCTACCGTCCGCGCCTTGATGGCATTGTAGCCGGCCCCGGAGCCGATAGCCTGGTAGTTCACGCTTATCCCGGTCTCCTGCTGGAACCTGGCGAACCACTGCCTGTAGATAGGGGCGGGAAAGGTCGCGCCCGCGCCCTCAATCGTCTGGCCGGAAGCCGCCTGGGACGCGCAGGCCAGCGCAAACAGAGCCATAATGGAAGCGCAGCGTCCCCGGAATATTCTCCATCGCATAGCTATCTCTCTCCTTAACCAGCTTAGGGATGCTCTCGTGAATGAAGTATAGCCGCTGAATATTAAGAGGAGATTAAGAAGCGTTTAAATTTGTGTTAAGAAGATTAAGGTGGGAGAAAGCCACTTTTTGACGGAAAGCTTGCAATTAACGGCCGACGATCCCGTTGGCGCAGGGTCTGACCACCCGAAAAAAGGCCCCCTCCTTAGCGCAAGGAGGGGGCCGAAGGAGTTTCACTACCGTACACTTTTTCTGTCGGGGCAAAGTCTCCGTATGCTCAACAGAACTGGAATAGGTAATCCTTCGTTGAGGCAATGCTCAATCCAGAGC
>Ga0209810_1004001_pt1 | contig 14716 bp, 14 predicted proteins | sample Coa_R1_7_FD_187159 | JGI IMG/M metagenome (GOLD analysis project Ga0209810, IMG submission 187159) | Surface soil microbial communities from Centralia Pennsylvania, which are recovering from an underground coalmine fire - Coalmine... | ecosystem: Environmental > Terrestrial > Soil > Unclassified...
TGCTGCAGCAGGTCGATGAGCAGGCCGATCTCGACGCCGTAGCCGGTGAAGAACGGCACGCTCTCCAGCGCCGCGCGCCGGCCGGCGTACTCGCCCGACAGCGGCTGGAGGAATCCGGACAGCTCCGGGAAGAACAGGTTCAGCAGCGGCCGCGCCGTCAGCTCGGTGACGCGGCCGCCGCCGCTGCTGGTCATCGTGCTGCCCAGCCGCAGCGGCCGGCGGTAGTAGCCCTTCACGTACTGCAGGCGCGGCTGGCGCAGCAGCGGGCCAAGCACGCCGTAGACGAAGCGCGGGTGGATGTTCTTGATGTCGGTGTCGATCCAGGCGACGAGATCGCCCCGCAGGACGTATAGGCTCTTCCACAGCGCCTCGCCCTTGCCTTGGAAGCTGCCGTACTGCGGCAGGATCTCCTGGTGGACGTGGACCGGCACGCCGAGGGAGCGGGCGATGGCCACCGTGTCGTCGGTGGAGCCGCTGTCGATCACGACCAGCTCGTCGAGCAGCGGCACGCGGTCCATCAGCTCGCGCTGCATCGTCGCCACGATCGTGCCGATCGTCTCGGCCTCGTTCAGGGTTGGCAGGCCGAGGCTGATCGTTAGCCCCTGCCGGCGCTTCAGCTCGACCAGCGCGGCGAGGTCCTCGAACTCCTTGCTGTGGAACGTGTTCTCAGCAAACCACTTGTCGACCAGCGTCGAGATCGAGCGCGGCGGCGCGGCCGGCGCGGCGAGCGGCGCGGGCGGCTCGGCGGTGTGACTCTTCACGATCACGACCGTGCAGTCCAGGCGCTGGGCGACGGTCTCGGTGATCGGCCCGAACAGGAACGGCGTGTGCGGCTCGCCGGGGGTCGCGCCCATGACCACGAGCTGGTGGCGCCGAGCGTGCCGCAGGATCGCGGCGTCCACCGCGTCGGCTACGACCACCGCGGTCTGCATCCGCACCGGCTCGCGCACCTCGGCCAGCAGTGCGTCGACCTGCGCCCGCTCGGCGGCGTCCTCAGCGGCGGGCAGGCCGGGCCGCTCGATGTGCAGCGCCGTAATCGATGCATCCAGGCGCTCGGCCAGCCCTGTGGCGAGGCGGAGCGTGAGGCGCGCGTGCGGACCGCCGCGCACGGGCAGGAGGATGCGCCGCACGCCGGCCAGGCCACGCTGCTTCACCACGGCGATGTCGCAGGGGGCGTTGCGGACGACCTGGTCGATCGTGCCGCCGAAGAGCTCGTGGTCGGCGTCGGTCCAGCCCTTCCAGCCGAACAGGATCAGGTCGGCTTGCTCCTCGCGGGCGGCGTCGAGGACCCCTTGCCAGACCTGCTGCGAGACGCGCACCAGCGGGCGCACCTCGATCGTCGGCGATTCCTTCAGCCGCAGCAGCCGGCCGAGACGCTGGCGCTCCAGCCGCGCCGAGTGCATGCCCTCGCCGAAGGCCAGCTCGTCGGGGATCTCCACGATGCCGAGGCCGACCACGCGGCCGCGCGCCTCCCCGGCGTGGACGGGGATCAGCGCGGCGGCGATCTCGAGCAGCTCGCGCGCCGCGAGCCGGTCGCCCACGAGCGGCACCAGGATCGTGTAGTCGGCGGTGGTCATCTAGCTCTCAGCCGTCAGCCCGTAGCCATCAGTCGGCTGCCTCCGGCCGATCGCCGGTGGCTGATAGCTCTCCTTCACGAGCGGCTCGATCAGGCAGGGGAAGAGCACGTCCCAGGTGTACTCCTGCCGCACGCGGCGGCGCAGGCGCACCACCGGATCGGTGGCAAGGAATTCTAGCAGACGCTCGGCGACGACCGAGGGATTCTCGTCGAGCGCGAAGTAGCGCACGCGGTCGCCGGCGATCTCGTGGAACGGCGGCAGCTCGGAGCAGAACACCGGCAGGCGCGACAGACCGGCCTCGAGCAGCGGGATGCCGAAGCCCTCCTGGCTGCTCGGGAAGAGCAGCGCATCGGCCACCTGGTACAGGTCGGCGACGGTGGCGTCGCTGAGGCAGTGCGGGTAGAGCAGCTCGACCTGCGCCTCCACCTTCAGCGCGGCCCGCAGCGCCAGTAGCTCGTCGAGGTAAGTGCCGGCGGCGCGCGCGTCGTGGGGACCCGGCGGCCCGGTCACCAGCAGGCGCGGGCGGGCGCCGCGGTCGCGCAGGGCGGCGACGACGCGGATGGCGAATTCGATGTTCTTCCGCCGCGTGATCCGTGCCGGCAAGAGCAGCACGATCTCCTCGGGATCGAGCCGCAGCGCGCCGAGCAAGCGGCGGGCAGCCGCCCGCGGGCGGAGCCAGCGCACGGGATCGACGCCGCCGGGGATGACGGTCAGCCGCTCCGACGCCACGCCGGCCAGCGCGGCGAGGTCGCGTCGGCGGTCCTCCGAGACCACCACATAGCGCACGGCCGGGTGGCAGGTCCGCAGCAGCGCCCAGGGATAGGCGTCGCGGAGGCGGGGACGATAGAGCGGGTTCGACCAGGACAGGTCGTGGCACCAGGCGACGAGGCGCGGGCCCGGCCGGCCGGCCACGGCGTGCAGCGCGGCGGTGAGCGGTAGGTTGAAGTGGAGCGTGAAGGCGTTGTGGACGATCGCGGCGTCGAAGGGGGCGAGCGCGTCCTCCCACCAGGCGATCAGCCGGTCGCGCAGCGCCGCGAAGCGGGGCGACACCTCGCCGCGGGCGAGCTCGGCGGTGACCGCCACGACCTCGGGATGCTTCGAGTCTAGCTCGGGCCAGCGGTGGACGGGCACGCGCCGATCGAAGGGGCGCCCGCGGCCGGCGAACACCTCGACGGCGTAGCCGTGCTCGACGAACAGGCGGGTGTGGACGCGGAGTAGGCCTTCCACGCCGCCCACGATCGGCGGACAGGTGTAGTGGAGTAGCGCTACGCGGGTGGGCAACCCCTCTCTCCCCAGCCCCCTCGCCCCGGCGCGCGGAAAGGGGGGGTAAGACGCAGGAGCGTTACGCATCCCCGCTTTTGCTCCCCTCCCTCGCAGCGGGAGAGCAGCGGAGATGCCTCGCTGGCGCACTCCCCTCCCCCGCGTCGGGGGAGGGGCTGGGGGAGGGGGTTAGTTCCGGCGTGGGCGCAGAGCGATGAAGCCGTAGAGCGTGGGCTCGAAGCGGTTTGCGATGCGCAGGTACTCGTCTTCGTTGCCCTCGATCATCAGCTTGTGCATCAACACGGCGTCGCCGTCGGGGATCGGCTCCATCGACTGCACGCAGAGGGCCATGACCGGCACGCCCCCCTCGTACACCTTCACCTGGCCCTGGTGCCGCGGGATGCGGTAGACCCGGTGCCCGCGCGAAGGACTGCGGACCTCGAGGTAGCCGCGGCGCTCTAGCTGCCGGTACTCCTCCTCGGTGAGGATCTCCTGCAGCAGCGCCTCAGCGCGCTCCTGGGCGGCTCGCCAGTCCTGGCGAGCCCCCAGAGGGCCAGCAGGCTGCTGGACCAGCACGCGGTACGGCGTGCGGCACAGCAGCCCGATGATCAGGAGGACGAACAGCAGCTCGAGCGCGGCCACCAGGAAGAAGGCGAGATCGGTCATCCCCCGGCAACTCGCGGCACCATCACGACCTGTTCGGCCTGCGGGTCGAAGGTGTCGATGCGCTGAGCAGGCTTGTCCGGGGTCACGACGAAGGCGGTGGCCCCGCGCGCGCGCTGCTCCTCGAAGATGCGCTCGGCCTCGCGCACCGCTGCCAGGGCGTCCGGATCGCCGAGCTCCACCTTCTTCTCGTCCCACTCGACGACCGTGTCGCCCCGCGACGAGAGCACTCGCAGCTTCGCCATAGCCGTAACCTCCTTCCAGCGGAACCGGGTTTGGTCGGGGTCAGCGGTGCAGAAGCTATGCCATCCACGCCTCGGCCTGGTGGCCTCGCTGCTCGACTACCTAATCAGTATACGCCTGGCCTTCGCAATGTCAAGAGAACATACTGGTGCCGCCGCGCCCGCGCGTCGTTATACTTCCGGCACGACGCGACGGGAGGCAGCGGTGGCACGCCTGCGCTGGCTCGGGCTGATGGCAGCGCTCGGACTCGCGGCCTGCCGCCCCGCCGCCGCGCCCCCGGCCGCGCCGTCCACAACGGGCGCGGCGCCGGCGGCGGTCGCGGCCGCCGCGCCGACCGCCTCGCCGGTCCCCCTCCAGTCGATCAAGCTGACCTATCCTAGCGAAGGGATGTGCTGCCTGCCGATCTTCGCCGCCCGCGACCGCGGCTTCTTCGCTCGCAACGGCATCGACGCCGAGACCGTCGCCATGACCTCCGACCGCGCCATGGCGGCGGTGGCGTCGGGCGAGCTGCACTACGTCGGCGGCGTGGGCACGGCGTCGGTGGCGGCAGCGGCGCTCGGGGTGCCGATCCGCGCCGCCTGGATCTCCGCCTCCAGCCCCGCCTACACGCTGTTCAGTCGGCCGGAGATCCGCACGCTCGACGACCTGCGCGGGAAGCGCGTCGGCGTGCCGGGCTTCGGCGGGACGTCGGCGGTGAGCATGGGCCAGGCGCTCAAGCACTACGGGATCGACGCCAGCCGCGACCTGGTCCTGCTCCAGATCGGCACCGACGAGCTGATCCTCGAGTCGCTGCGCAGCGGCGTGCTCGACGGGGCGCCGCTCACGGCGCCGCAGTCGCTCAGTGCGCGCCGCGAGGGCTTCAACGCCCTGCTCAACGTCGCCGACGTGGTCCAGATGCCGCTTGGCGGGCTCAGCGTTTCGGTGGAGCGCCTGAACGAGGGCGACCAGGCCCACCGCGTCATCCGCGCCCTGACCGAGGCCCAGCAGTGGATCCTGCAGAACCGCGACGAGGGCGTCGAGATGATCATGCACGCGCTGAACGTCGACCGGCCCACGGCTGAGGGCACCTACGACGAGACGATGCCCACCTACCAGAGCAAGGGCCTGGTCAGCCGCGAGGGCATCGAGAACATCCTGCAGATCGTGCGCGACAGCGGCCGCACCGGCCCCGACGTGCGCTACGAGGACGTCGCCGACGGCCGCATCGCCGAAGCCGTCGCCCGCGAGCTGGGGCTGATTCCATGAGCACTGCCGTGGGGGTCGACCCCATTACCGCCGAGATCGTGCGCAACGCGCTGGTCGCGATCACCGACGAGATGAAGACCAACCTGATGCGCACCGCCTACAACATGATCATCTACGAGGCGCTCGACTTCACCGTCGGCCTGTTCGACGCCGACGGCAACACCATCTCCATCGGCCTCGGCCTGCCGATGTTCATCCGCGGCCTCTCCGACGCGATCAAGGCCAAGCTCGCCCACTACGGCAAGGCAGGCATCCGGCCGGGCGACGTCCTGCTCACCAACGACAGCTACATCATGGGCTCCCACCTCAACCACATGATCTTCAGCCTGCCGCTGTTCTGGGAGGGCGAGCTGGTCGGCTGGAGCGCCTCGATGGCCCACTGGCAGGATGTCGGCGGCACGCTACGCGGCGCGACGACGGACATCTACGAGGAGGGCCTACAGCTCCCGATCGTGAAGATCTACCGCGAGGGCGTGGTCAACGACGAGCTGGTGGCGATCATCCAGAGCAACGTCCGCTTCCCGGACCTGGCCATGGGCGACTTCCGCGCCCAGATCGCTGCCGTCAAGACCGGCGAGCGCCGGTTCCTGCACCTGCTCCAGCGCTACGGGCGCGAGGCGGTGCTGGGCAGCATCGCCCAGATCTACCGCCACAGCGCCGAGGTGGCCCGCCAGGCGGTGCGCGCGATCCCCGACGGCGTCTACGAGGCCGAGAGCTACATGGACGACGACGGCGTGCGCCTCGGCCAGCCGATCCCCATTCGCGTCCGGGTGACCGTGGACGGCGAGCGGCTGACGGTGGACCTGACCGACGTCAGCCGCCAGGTCACGGGCTACTACAACTCGGGCTCGACGGCCGGCCATTCGGCGGCCCAGGTGGCGTTCAAGTGCCTGACCTCGCCGCTGCTGCTGCCGATCAACGACGGCTCGTTCGCGCCGCTCCGAGTGATCCTGCCGCCGGGGCGGGTCGTGTCCGCGACCAAGCCGGCCGCGGTCCGCTGGTGGATGACGATCCCGATGACGGTCGTGGATACGATCATCCGCGCCATGGCCCCGGCCCTGCCCGACCGCGTGGCCGCCGGCCACCACGCCGACCTGCTCAGCGCCACGCCGTTCGGCGTCGACCCGCGCACCGGCCGCTTCTTCCTCAGCGTCGGTACGCTGCCCGGTGGGGGCTGGGGCGCGAAGCACGACAGCGATGGGATGAGCGCCGTCGTCTGTATCAACGACGGCGACACGCACAACGCCCCCGTCGAGGCGATCGAGAGCAAGTTCCCCTACGTCGTCGAGGAGTACGCGCTGCGCCAGGACTCGGGCGGCGCCGGGCGGCAGCGGGGCGGGCTCGGCGTGCACCGCGTGACGCGGATGCTCGGCGACGTGTCGCTGAACACGCAGATGGAGCGGACGCAGTGCGCGCCGTGGGGCCTATTCGGCGGTGGCGACGCCCTGCCGAACCGGCTGTCGGTCCTGCGCCTGGACGGGCGAACCGAGGTCTTCCCTAACGGCAAAGTGAGCAACCTGAAGCTGGCCGGCGGCGAGGCCTACGTCCTCGACTCGGGCGGCGGCGGGGGCTACGGCAGCCCGCTCGAGCGTCCCGCCGAGCGGGTGCAGCGCGACGTGCGCGAGGGCTACGTCTCGCTGGGAGCGGCCCGCGAGCTGTACGGCGTTGTCCTCGACCCGGCGACGCTGGCGATCGACGAGGCGGCCACCGCCCGCCTGCGCGGGTCGCGGGCCGCGACGCCCGACGACGGCAGCAGCGCCGGGGCGAGGGCAGCGGAGTAGCCATCGGCCAGACTCGCGGCCGGCCGACGGGCAGAGGAGGGACGCGGCGATGCTCCGAGGGAAGGTGGCGATCATCACTGGCGGCGCCCGAGGCATCGGGCGCTACATCGCGCAGGGGTTCGCCGGCGAGGGAGCGCGGGTGGCCATCGCCGACGTCGACGCGGCCCGCCTCGACCAGACCGCCGCCGAGCTTCGGGCGACCGGACGGGAGGTGCTGGCGGTGCCGACCGACGTGCGCGACGAGGACGCCGTGCGCGGGCTGATGGCGCGGGTGGCCGATCACTTCGGGCAGATCGACGTGCTGGTCAACAACGCGGCGATCGTCCCGCACCTGAACTGGGGTGGGCCGGGCTGGCCGCTCATCCGCGACATGGACCGCGCGTTCTGGGACCGCGTGATCGAGACCAACCTCGGCGGCGCGTTCCTCTGTACCAAGCACGTCTTGCCCTACCTGGAGGCGCGCCGAACGGGACACATCATCAACCTGCACGGTGGCGGCAACCGGCCGGGCGCCTGCGCCTACGTCGTCACCAAGGACGCGCTGGTGGCCTTCACGCGCATGGTGGCCGAGGAAGTGCGCCCGGCGGGGGTCTGCGTCGTGATCCTCTCCCCCGGCGCCGCAATTGCCACCGAGGACGCGCCCGAGGAAGCGCGCCAGCGCATGCCGGGGCCCGAGTTCGCCGGCAACCGCTTCCTGCTCGCGGCCGAGGCGCCGCTGGCCCTGTCCGGCCACCTGCTGAGGCTCCGCGACGGCCGGCTGGAGATCGAAGCCTGAGCCGGCTAGTGCGCGGGCATCTCGGCGGCAAGGCGATCGAAGTAGCCGCTCTCCTTGAGCTTGTGCTGGATACGCAGGTCGACGAAGTCCTCCGGGTGCGCCTCGGCCGCGCGGGGATCGTCGGCCTTGATCAGGTCGAGGGTGCCCTGGATCGCCGCCAAGGGCAGGTCCATGTCCGGCTGCATTAGCGCTAGCTCGATGTCGTAGGCCTCCGAGTTAGCTGCCCGATCGTCGCTGCGTAGGAAGTCCACCGCCACCTGGAGGGCGAAGTCCTTGTCCGAGCGATAGCGCGCGATGGCCTTGGCGTAGGCGCGGATGTAGCGCTCGAGCGCGTCGCCGCGGCTGGCGATCGTCGCTCCGGTGGTGCCGAGGGCCGCGGCGGGGTAGGGGATGCGCTGCGCCGTGACGTCGATGAGGGTTGGGAAGCCCGCGTTGCGGGCGCGGTCGTCGGCCGGCGGCGTCATCGAGCCCGCCTCGATGCCGCTCGCGACCAGCGCCGCGACCGTCTCGGGGTCGCTGCCGGTAGCGAACAGCACCACGTCGCGCCCGGCCTCGAGGCCAAACTTCGGCAGCACCGACCGCGCCATGAGGTCGGTATTGCCGCCGGGCGCGGTGATGCCGATGCGCTTGCCGCGCAGGTCGGCGGGGGTCGTGATGTCCGGCCGGGCGACGATGGAGCCGGCGAAGTAGTTCTTCGAGCCGGCGATGAACAGCAGGTCGCTGCCGCCCAGCCGCGCCCGGACCGGCCCCACACCGCCGATGGTGCTCACGTCGACCTCGCCGCTCAGCAGCGCCGCGGCGTTCTGCGCGCTGGAGCGGATCGACACCACCTCGACGTCGAGCCCCTCTTCCTCGAAATAGCCGGCCTGCTTGGCAATGGCGATCGGCTCCTGCGACATCGAGAACGCGCTATACGACGCCTTCATCGCGATCGGCGCCGCGGGCGCCGCGCTCGCGGCCGCTGCCGGCGCCTGGCTCGCGGCGGGGGCCGGAGCGGCGGGCGTGGCCTCCCGGGCGGCAGGCGCCGCGGGCGCCGCGCCGGGCGCGCAGCTCGCCCCGAGCAGCGCGCCGGCGGCGAGGATCACGAGCAGGCTGCGCATAGTTCGACCTCCCAGCGCCGAGCGCGCTACGCCCGGCAAGCGCTGACGTGCTGCAATCTTACCCCATGACAGGACGTTGCCATAGGGTTGGCGCGCTGGACTTCCAGGCAGCCGTGGGCCGATAGACGGCCGCGCCCCTGGACGGTGGGCGACGGCGTCTATAATGGCCTGACCAGCCGGGCGCGAGGAGGGCCAGCCGATGAACGAGCGCGGGCGCCGAGCAGCCCTCGACCTGACCGATCGTCGCTGCACCGTTGTCGGCCACCTGCTGAGCTGGGCGCTGTGCTGGGCGCTGCTGCTCTCCTGCCGTCCGGCGGCCGCGCCGGCGGCGTCCGCCGGCGCGCCGGGCGCTCCGGCCGCGTCGCCTGCCGCCTCTTCCACGGAGGCCGCCCCGGCCTTGATCGCGGTCCGCGCCGCCTACGCCGCGCCGGGCGCCGGGCTGACGCCCGTCTGGGTCGCCCAGGACCGCGGGCTGTTCCGTCAGTACGGCCTGGACGTCGATCTGGTGCTGCTCAGCGGCACGCGCACCGACCAGGGCGTGGTGTCGGGCGACACGCCCTTGGGCTTCGGCGCCAACGTGATCCCCACCCGTCTCGGCGGCGCCGACATCGTGGCGATCGCCGGCGTGGTCAGCCGCATCTCCTACACCCTGTTCGCGCAGCCCGGCATCGCCAGCCCACGAGACCTGCGCGGCAAGACGCTGGTCGCCACGCTGCCGGGCGCGTCCAACACGTCGGCCTCGCTCCTCGTGCTGCGCCACTTCGGCCTCGAGCCCGGCCGCGACGTGAACATCCAGCACACCCAGGGCACGCCCGAGCAGTTCACGCTGATGGCGCAGGGCCTGGCCGACGCCTCGCTGTTCTCACCGCCGACCAACCTCAAGGCGCGCGAGATCGGACTGGTCGAGCTGGCGAACATCTCCGACCTGCGGATCCCGTTCATGCAGACCGCCATCGGGATCATGCAGGACTACGGCCGCGAGCACGCCGAAGAGGTCCGCCGCTTCCTGCGCGCCTACGTGGCGGCGACCGTTCTCGCCCGCCAGGACGCGGCGGGCACGAAGGCGAGCATCGGCAAGTACTCGCAGACCGACGACGCGGCCGTGCTCGACGACGCCTACGCCTACTACCGCGACATCTGGGGGCGGCCCGACTTCCGCGTCCCGCCCGAGGCGGTCGAGTCGATCCTGCGCGTGCTCGAGATGCCGGGCGCCGACTCCGCCCGGGCCGCCGACTTCATCGACAACCACTTCGTCGACGAACTCGAGCAGGACGGCTTCATGCGCCAGGTCGGGGCGACCGATTAATACTCTACTCTAAGTAGGTGATCGGAATAGTGTTTGCCGTAGCAAACACTATTCCGATCAAGAGCAGCTAAGGCTTAGTATTCCGAGGAGGCAATATGCCGGTGGTCTACCACGACGAGCGTCCGTGGGTGCTCTCGCAGTCGGGGCGCCCTTCCATTCGCAAGATCGCCAACGCCGAGGTCGGCGCGACGCAGCAGTCGATCTGGCGCATCGAGCACGAGCCGGGCGAGGTAGTCGCCGCGCACTGGCACGAGTACGAGGAGATCATCGTCGTCCTGGAAGGGACCGGCGAGGCGACCATCGGCGACGAGACGTTCCCGATCGGCCCCGACCAGAGCCTGATCGTGCCGGCCTACACCTGGCACGGCTACCGCAACCTCGGCGACGGCTACCTGAAGGTGCTGGCGATTTTGCCGCACCCCGACGCCGTCGTGCACCGCGAGCCGCTTCCCAGTGCTGAGTACTGAGTACTGAGGCATGTCTCATCCCCACTCAGCACTCAGTACTCAGTACTCGGCACTGGCCCTGCGCTTCGTGCAGGTCGACGTCTTCGCCGAGGAGCCGTTCGGCGGCAACCAGCTCGCGGTGTTCTTCGAGGCAGCGGGCCTGACCACTGCCCAGCGCCAGGCGATCGCCGCGGAGATGAACTACGCCGAGTCGACCTTCGTCGAGCCGCCCACCGCGTCCGACGCCGATGCCCGCGTGCGGATCCACACGCCCGCCCGCGAGTTGCCCTTCGCCGGCCACCCCACGCTGGGCACGGCCTACGCCCTGGCCCGCGAGCGGGCCGCGGCCCCGTCCGCGCCGCCACGGCAGTCGTCCGCGCCGCGCCCGGCCTCGGCCGCCCCGCCGGCCGCCGACGAGCCGGCCGGGCCGGCCGAGGCCGCTCCGGAGCGCGTGTCGCTGCGGCTGGAGATGGGCGTCGGCGTGCTCGGCGTCGTCGTCGAGCAGCGCGGCCCGCGCACGGCTTACGCCTGGATGGACCAGCCGCTGCCCCAATTCGAGCCAGCGCCCGCGGTGGGCCTCGGCGTGCTAGTGGGCCTCGCGGACGACGAGGTGGCCGTGCCGGGTCTGCCGCCTGAGATCGGCTCGGCGGGCGTCCCCTACCTCTACCTCGCCGCGCGCTCGCTGACCGCCGTCCGCCGCGCCCGCGCGGATGCGGGGGCGATCGCCGCGGCCTTTGCCGGGCGTGCTTCGCCGGGGGTGCTCCTGTTCGCGCGGGAGACGGAGAGCCCCGAGGCCACGGTTCACGCCCGCATGTTCGCTCCGCTCCTGGGTGTGCTGGAGGACGCCGCGACCGGCTCGGCGGCGGGCCCGCTGGGCGCCTACCTGCTGCGCCACGGCGCCGTGGCGCCCGAGCCAACCACTCGCGTCGTCGTCGAGCAGGGCCTGGAGATGGGCCGGCCCAGCCGCCTCGCCGTCGAGCTGACCGTCGCCGCCGGCGTGCCCACGGCCGTCCGCGTCGGCGGCGGCGTGGTCCTCGTCGCCGACGGCAGGCTGTACGTCTGAGCCGCGCGGGCCGGGAGCACCGGGCCGGTCTAACCGAACGCTAGCCGTGGAAGCTGCGCAGCTCGGCCCGCACCATCTCCTCCCAGGCGCGGTCGCCGTCGGGGGACCACTGGTGGGGCAGGTCGCGGATCTGCCCCGGCGCGGTGAACCGGGGAAGCTCAGCCAGCGCGGCGGCGAGCACCTCCTCGTGCTGAGCCGTGTTGCCGGGCTGGCCGAAGGTGCGTCCGGCGGGAAAGTCGACGAAGACGGCCCGCGGCGCCGGCACTTGCTCCATGACGTCGCGCACGGTGCCGATGACGAGCGTCGGGATGCCGCGCCCCTCGATGCAGTGCGCCAGGAGACTCACGGTCTCGTGACAGAACGGTCAGTAGGGGACCAGCACGGCCAGGTCCGTGCCCAGCGCGGCTAGCTCGGCTGCCAGGGCGGGACCGAGCTCCTCCTCGACCTGCCGGGGAAGCCGGCTGGCGCCGACGAAGGAGAAGGCCGTGGGAGCCGCGCTGCCGACGAGGCCCCGGCGCTGGAGCGCGGCCAGCGCCGCCCTTGGCAGCACGATCTCGGGATCGCGCCGGGCGTCCGTGCCGACCGGCGAGCGGTGATCGATGACCAAATCGGCGACCGCGGGATCGGCAGGGATCGCCCGGAAGCTCGTGTCCGTCGGCGGGCTAAAGGGTGGCTGCGTCGAGCGGCGCAACGCCGCGCTGCTCAGCAGCGTCACGCGCGCCGCGGACAGCTCCGGCACAGTGCCCTTCCAGGCCGGCCGCGAGCTGCGGACGAGCTGGCGCGGCCCCGCCGGCCCCGCGTGCTCGGCCTGGATCGGGAGGTACTCGAGCGCCATGATCCCTCCTCCGCTGCGACTTGCTGCCGACCAGCATAGCCGAATCGGGCGCCGGGTGCCGCTCGCGCTCACGATCCCGAGGCCGCCGTGCGCCACTCGGGATGCCGCCGCACGCCACGCCGGTGCCGGCCTGGCCGTGTTGGTCGTGGCTCTCGCCGAGGACGCTGCGAGCCGCGAGCATGCCCCCTGCCAGCAGTTGCGACACCGCGGTCCGCGCGAGGGGGGCGGTTCCCGTCCCGCGGCCGCGCAGCGCTCAGGCCGAGGATGACGAGCGGAAGGTGGAAAGGAAGAGGAGCAGTGCCGCGCCGACGCAGATGGCGGCGTCGGAGACGTTGAACACCTGGAACAGGACGATGTGCGGGACCGTGATGAAGTCGGTCACCGCGCCGCTCTGGGCCCGCTCGACGAGGTTGCCCAGCGCCCCGCCCAGGATCAACCCGGCCGCCACGCCGCCGACGATCGGCTGCGCGTGCCACAGGCCAGCACGCCAGACGACGATGGGCACGACGAGGGCAACGGCGATGGACACCGGTACGAGCAGCCAGCCGTGGCCGGCGAGCAGGCCATAAGCCGCACCGGAGTTGCGGACGTAGGTGAAGGCGAGCCAGCCCGGGATCACCTCGTAGGTATCGCCCAGCCCGAGGGCAGCGGCGGCCATCGTCTTGGTCAGGGCATCGGCCGCGAACACGGCCAGCGCCACGGCCGTGGCGAGGGCGACGAAGCGTGTGGCGTCGCGGCGGCGGGTAGCTTCGGCGATCATCATGCCAGGTTATACCAGGTTCGACTCCTGAGCCGCGCCGTTTTCGCCGCGGCCGTCCACTGGCAGACGGCCAGGCGACCTGCCGCCGAAACCCCGATCGGTGCGCGGCCCGCCCGCTGGCAGGCGCCAAGCGTGAGCGACGCTTGCGCGGGCGAGGCGAGGCGGCGGGTCCGCGCTGGCGGAGGCGCGGCCGCGTGCAGTAGATTCCGGTACGGGCTGGCAGCCCGGCGGTACACAGGAGGGAGGAAGGGAGCGATGGCGCTGAAGACCGAGTACCAGACCGTCAAGATCGAGCGCGAGGACGGCATCACCTGGGTGATCCTGAACCGACCCGAGAAGCGCAACTGCATGAACCCGCAGATGCACTTCGAGATGGCCGAGATCCTGCGCGAGCTGGAGACCGACGACGAGACGCAGGTGATGGTGCTCACCGGCGCGGGCGACGCCTGGTGCGCCGGCCAGGACCTCAAGCAGTTCTTCCGCGAGCTAGACAACGACCCGGTCGGGCGCTGGCGGGCCGGCCAGGCCACCTCGGAGTGGCGCTTCGACCGCCTCTACCTGTTTCCGAAGCCGACGGTAGCGATGGTGAACGGCTACTGCTTCGGCGGTGCGTTCACGCAGCTCTTCTCTTGCGACTTCGCCATCGCCGCCGAGGACGCCATCTTCGGCCTTAGCGAGGTGAACTGGGGCATCATCCCCGGCGGGATCGTGACCAAGGTCGTCGCCGACGCGCTGAGCTACCGCGACGCGCTGTACTACATCATGACCGGCGACCACTTCGACGGGAAGCAGGCGGCGGCGATGCGACTGATCAACTATGCCGTGCCCCGCGCGCGGCTGCGCGAGGAGACCGTCGCCCTCTGCAACAAGCTCAAGTCGAAGAACCCGGCCACCGTCCGCGCCTGCAAGGAAGCGTACAAGGTGATCCGCACGATGGACTACACCCAGGCCAAGCTCTGGCTGGAGGCGAAGGCGTCCTGGCTGGCCGCGATCGACAAGGAAGATGGCCGCAACAAAGGCATCCGCCAGTTCGTCGACGAGAAGCGCTACCGGCCCGGCCTGGGCGCCTACATCCGCGACGAGCAGTAAGCGCACAGCCCCCTCCCTGCCCCCTCTCCCACCCAGGACAGACGGGGGGAAAGCACGGCTCGGGGGAATCACACCGGGGTTACCCGCGCCCCCCTCTCCCCTGATGGGAGAGGGGGCGCGGGTGCTCGTCCGCCCACGTGGGCGTGTATAATCGGCCGAACGCCGTCCCGCGGGACGGTGCGCCCAGCGCGCGGCGGGCGGCCGCCGCGCAGCCACGACGGGGAGGCGCAACATGGCCGTGGACCTGCCCGCGATCGACGCCGACGGACACGCCCTCGAGCGGCAGAGCGACATCCGCAAGTACCTCGAGCCGCCCTGGGATCGCCGCAACACGGCCTACTGGCCGACCGACCAGCCCTGGGACAACAGTCTTTTCGGTAAGCTCGGCGGCGAGAGCAGCGTGCGCCAGCTCAGCCCGGCCGACGAGGTGGCGACCTGGCTGAAGATCATGGACGAGCACGGCCTGGATTACGCTGTGCTCTTCCCCACCGGCTCCGGGAACATCTCTAAGCTGCGCGAGGTGAACTTCGCGGTCGCGCTCTGCCGCGCCGCGAACGAGATGTTCGCCAAGGA
>Ga0209810_1004003_pt1 | contig 14706 bp, 12 predicted proteins | sample Coa_R1_7_FD_187159 | JGI IMG/M metagenome (GOLD analysis project Ga0209810, IMG submission 187159) | Surface soil microbial communities from Centralia Pennsylvania, which are recovering from an underground coalmine fire - Coalmine... | ecosystem: Environmental > Terrestrial > Soil > Unclassified...
CCGGTGAGGTCTTTCCACGTTCCGGCGGCGCCCGGCACGTTCGCCTGTCCGCCGAGCCGACCTTCCACGCCGACCTCGCGCGCCACGTTGGTCACCTGCTCCGCGAAGATCGCCAGGGTGTCGGTCATGCTGTTGATCGTTTCGGCGAGCGCTGCCACCTCTCCCTTCGCTTCCACCGTCAGCTTCTGGCGGAGGTTGCCGTTCGCCACCGCCGTCACCACCTTCACGATGCCGCGGACCTGATCGGTCAGGTTCGCTGCCATGACGTTCACCGAGTCGGTCAAGTCTTTCCAGGTCCCCGCCACCCCCGGCACCTCGGCCTGTCCGCCGAGCTTTCCTTCGGTCCCCACCTCGCGCGCGACACGCGTGACTTCGGAAGCGAACGACCGAAGCTGGTCGACCATCGTGTTGATGGTATTTTTCAGTTCGAGAATTTCTCCCTTCACGTCGACCGTGATCTTACGGGACAGGTCGCCGCGCGCCACCGCAGTCGTCACCTCAGCGATGTTCCGAACCTGCGCGGTGAGGTTGGCCCCCATGATGTTCACCGAGTCGGTCAGGTCTTTCCAGGTGCCGGCGACCCCCGGCACCACCGCCTGCACCCCAAGCCGCCCTTCGGTCCCGACCTCGCGGGCAACGCGCGTGACCTCGGAGGCGAATGATCGAAGCTGCTCGACCATCGCGTTGATCGCTTCTTTCAACTGCAAGATCTCGCCCCGGACGTCGACGGTGATCTTACGAGAGAGGTCTCCGTTCGCCACCCCGATCGTCACCTCCGCGATGTTTCTCACCTGACCGGTGAGGTTCGAGGCCATCGAGTTGACGTTGTCGGTCAGGTCTTTCCACGTTCCGGCCACCCCCGGCACCTCGGCCTGACCGCCGAGCTTTCCTTCGGTCCCGACTTCTCTCGCCACCCGGCTCACCTCGGAGGCGAAGGCGTTGAGCTGGTCGACCATGGTGTTGATCGTGTTTTTCAGTTCGAGAATTTCCCCCTTCACGTCGACGGTGATCTTACGGGAGAGGTCGCCGCGGGCGATCGAGGTCGCCACGTCGGCGATATTTCGCACCTGACCGGTGAGGTTCGAGGCCATCGAGTTGACGTTGTCGGTTAAGTCTTTCCACGTTCCGGCGACGCCCCGCACCTCGGCCTGACCGCCGAGTTTTCCTTCCGTCCCCACTTCGCGGGCGACGCGGGTCACCTCGGCGGCGAAGGAGCGAAGCTGCTCGACCATCGTGTTGATCGTATCTTTGAGCTGCAAGATTTCGCCGCGGACGTCCACCGTAATTTTCTTCGAGAGGTCGCCGTTCGCGACCGCGACGGTCACCTCGGCGATGTTCCGGACCTGGGCGGTCAGATTACCGGCCATCTGGTTCACGTTATCGGTGAGGTCCTTCCAGGTCCCGGCGACGCCGGTCACGACCGCCTGTCCGCCGAGCTTCCCTTCGGTCCCGACTTCCCTCGCCACCCGGCTCACCTCAGAGGCAAAGGCGTTGAGCTGGTCGACCATTGTATTGATCGTGTCTTTGAGCTGGAGGATTTCTCCTTTCACGTCGACGGTGACTTTGCGGGAGAGGTCCCCTCTCGCGACGGCCGTTGCCACCTCGGCGATATTTCTCACCTGACCGGTCAGGTTCGACGCCATGAAGTTGACGTTGTCGGTGAGGTCTTTCCACGTTCCGGCGATCCCCGGCACCACCGCCTGTCCGCCGAGCTTTCCGTCAGTGCCGACCTCCCGGGCGACGCGGGTCACCTCGGAGGCAAAGGCGTTCAACTGGTCGACCATGGTGTTGATCGTGTTCTTCAGCTCGAGAATTTCCCCCTTCACGTCGACCGTGATCTTCTTGGAGAGGTCCCCATTCGCGATGGCGGTGGCCACGTTCGCGATGTTTCGGACTTGACCGGTCAGGTTCGACGCCATCGAGTTGACATTGTCGGTCAAGTCCTTCCAGGTCCCGGCGACGCCGGGCACCGCCGCCTGTCCGCCCAACTTTCCTTCGGTCCCGACTTCTCTCGCCACACGGCTGACTTCAGACGCGAATCCGTTCAGCTGGTCGACCATGGTGTTGATGGTATTCTTTAGCTCCAGAATTTCTCCCTTCACGTCGACCGTAATCTTACGCGAGAGGTCCCCTCTGGCAATGGCGGTGGCCACGTCGGCGATGTTTCTGACCTGACCGGTGAGGTTCGATGCCATCGAGTTGACGTTGTCCGTTAAATCTTTCCAGGTCCCGGCGACGCCGGGCACCGCCGCCTGTCCGCCGAGTTTCCCTTCGGTCCCGACTTCTCTCGCCACGCGGCTGACTTCAGACGCGAATCCGTTCAGCTGGTCGACCATCGTGTTGATGGTATTCTTTAGCTCTAGAATTTCTCCCTTCACGTCGACGGTGATCTTACGGGAGAGGTCGCCGCGGGCGATTGCCGTCGCCACATCGGCGATGTTTCTCACCTGGCCGGTCAGGTTCGACGCCATCGAGTTGACCGAGTCGGTCAAGTTTTTCCAGGTTCCCGCGACCCCCGGCACCACCGCCTGACCTCCGAGCTTCCCTTCGGTGCCGACCTCGCGGGCAACGCGCGTCACCTCGGAGGCAAAACCGTTCAACTGGTCGACCATGGTGTTGATGGTATCCTTCAACTCGAGGATCTCCCCTTTCACATCGACCGTGATCTTACGCGAGAGGTCGCCGCGGGCGACGGCGGTCGTCACCTCGGCGATGTTCCGGACCTGCGCCGTGAGGTTCGCCCCCATCGCGTTGACCGAGTCGGTGAGGTCCTTCCAGGTGCCGGCCACGTCGGGCACCTCGGCGCGACCTCCCAATTTTCCCTCCGTCCCGACCTCGCGGGCGACGCGGCTCACCTCGAAGGCGAAGGAGTTCAGCTGATCGACCATCGTGTTGATGGTGTTCTTTAATTCGAGAATCTCTCCCTTCACGTCGACCGTGATCTTGCGCGAGAGGTCGCCGCGGGCCACCGCCGTCGCCACCTCGGCGATGTTTCTCACCTGGCCGGTGAGGTTCGACGCCATCGAGTTGACGTTATCGGTCAAATCCTTCCACGTTCCGGCGACCCCCGGCACCACCGCCTGTCCGCCGAGCTTTCCGTCGGTGCCGACCTCGCGCGCCACGCGCGTCACCTCGGCGGCGAACCCGCGGAGCTGGTCGACCATGGTGTTGATCGCCTCTTTGAGCTGCAAAATTTCGCCGCGAACGTCGACCGTGATTTTCTTCGACAGGTCGCCGTTGGCGACCGCGATCGTCACGTCGGCGATGTTTCTCACCTGCGCCGTCAGGTTTCCCGCCATCTGGTTCACCGACTCGGTGAGGTCCTTCCAGACGCCGGAGACATCTTTCACCTGGGCCTGTCCGCCGAGCTTTCCTTCGGTGCCGACCTCGCGGGCGACGCGGGTGACTTCCGACGTGAAGACCGAGAGCTGATCGATCATCTTGTTCACGAGCTGGGCCGATCTCAGGAACTCCCCTTCCAGCGGCCGCCCGTCGACCTCCAGCGCCATCGACTGGCCGAGATCCCCCTTCGCGACCGCGCCGACCGCCCGGGTGACCTCGGTTGTCGGCCAGACCAAGTCGTCGATCAACGTATTGATCGCGGCCACCTCGTCCGCCCAGCCCCCGGAGGCGGACGGCACCGTCATCCGCTGCTTGAGCTTCCCCTCTTTGCCGACCTCGCGGGCGACCCGTGCCGTTTCCCGCGCGCGGCGTTCGGTCACCGCGGCGATGTTGTTAAAAGCGTCGGCGATCTTTCCGTTGACGCCGGTCAGGTCGACCGGCATTCGCGCGGCGAAATCGCCGTCGCGGAAGGAGAGCATCGCGGCGAGCAGCTGTTTTGAAAATGAATCGCCGTTTACCTGTGGACTTGGATCCAAGGTGGCGCTTGAACTGTTTTTATTGTCCATATGAGAGGGCCCTCTTATGTGTCAGACGGGTTAAGACGAAAGCGGCGTTCTGGTGAGGCGCGTTTGGGATTTTCGCAGCCGCAGCATGAAATAATTCAATAGAATAATTTGGAATAATTGATTTCCAAAAGTCAAGGAAAAAGCGACTTCCCATCGATCTCAAGCAAAGGTTGAACTTTTATCGATGTGCCAATCAAAAATGCGGCCTGGGCTGGGTCTTTCGATCGTGCAGGGATGGGTCGAACGAAGCCAATTCCTCAAAGTGGATCAGCTTCGGAGACAATCTCTTTTGAATGATAAGGCAGAAAAATGGTAAAGGTCGATCCGGTTTGGTATTCGCTCTCCACGCGGATTTCCCCCTGTAGCAGATGAATCAACTCTTTGACGATCGCCAAGCCTAACCCGACCCCGCCGAATTCACGGGTGGAGCTGGCATCGGCCTGATGAAAAGCATTAAAAATCTTCGGAAGCTCTTCCGGCTTGATCCCAATCCCGGTGTCCTGGATCGAGATTTCCACCCCTCCTTTCTCCGGCAGGTCGATCATCTTAATGGTAATTCCACCCTTGTTTGTAAATTTCACCGCGTTGGAGAGGAGGTTGACATAAATCTGCTTGATCTTATCTCTATCGGAGTGAATCTGAGGGAGCGATTTCGCTTGATGAAATCGGACATCGAGCGATTTCTTATCAAAGAGCGGCTGCATCCCCAAGAGGGTCTCCTGCATTAAATCGGCGAGATTAATTCTCTCGATTTGGACGGGGATTTTCCCCGATTCGATCTTTGCCAGATCCAACACATCATTTACCAACCTCAAAAGATCTTGCGCGTTTTTCTGAACGCCGAGAAGATAATCCAAATCTTCGTTGCTCAATCGAGCCTGAAGATCTTCAAAAAGCAGATCGGTATAACCGATAATGGCGTTCAGCGGGGTTCGAAGCTCATGGGAGACGTTGGAGACGAACTCCGATTTGATACGGCTTGCTTCTTGGGCCTCAATGGTCTTTTGTCGGAGCGCTTCTTCCGCCCGCTTCCGTTCGGTGATATCTTGACAGAGGGCGATGATGTTGGCGGGGCGACCCTCGGCATCCCTCATCAACGAGACGCTGTTCTGCACCCAGACCATCCGGCCGTCTTTTCGGAAATATCGCTTTTCAAGGACGAAGGTTGGAATGCGGCCGGAGCGAAGTTCTCCGATCCGTTCTTGCATCGTGGCGCAGTCGTCCGGATGGGTGAAGGTGGCGCAATCCATCGTCTTCAATTCCTCTGCGGAATACCCAGTAATCGTGCTGAAAGCCGCATTCACCTCAAGAAAACGCGCATCGAGGGTCAGGATCGCCACCCCGACAGAAGTGGAATTGAAGACGCCGCGCAGCCGTTCGGCATTTGTTTGCGCTTCGAACTGCGCTTTTTTGACCGCCTCAAAGAGGCGCGCATTGTCGATTGCAACCGCCGCTTGCGCGGCCACACCGACGACCAAGCGCTCCGCCCGCTCGGTAAAAATGCCCGGCTCGGGATGGCCGAAGAAGAGTCCGCCGATCACTTCGCCGGAACGAGAAATAACCGGCACGGCCAAGTAGCTGCGCACCGCCAAGTGTCCGCGCGGCATTCCATGATGCGGCGGGTTTTTACCGTAACGGGGATCGGCCAGAACATCGGCAAGCCGGATGGGGCCTTCGCCGCGGAACGTCGGATCGAACAGTGGAGTGTTTCGGGGAAGACTGAATTGATCGAAGGCTTCGCGGGGCGCTCCGGAGAGGGTGTATAGCAGATACGACTCCCCTTTCTCGTTCGTCACGTTGTAAAAAAAGGCGCCGAACTTGGCTCCGGCCAACTTGGTGCCGGCATCGGTGACATGCTGCACCAGTTTCTGCAGATCGAGTTCACCGGCCATGCTGCGGGAGACGTCGTTGAGCGTTTCGGCCTCTTCCCGGGCCTCGCGCTCGCGGGAGAGAAACTCTCGCCGGGCTTGCGCCAGCTCCAGACGGGCCGATACATGCGCGAGGAGTTCTCGGGCCGAGAACGGCTTCACGAGATAATCGTCGGCTCCCGCTTCCAAGCCCTCCAGGCGAGACTCTTCTCCGGCGCGGGCGGAGAGGAAGATCACCGGAATCTCCTTTGTCTTTGGATCGGCCCGCAGCGCGCGGAGCAGTTCGAAGCCATCTAACTCCGGCATCATGATGTCGGTGAGGACCAGATCGGGAGGCCGCTCCCGCGCGATTGCAAGCGCCGCGACCCCATCCCCGACCGCCTCCACCGTCCACCGTTGCGAGAGAAGCCGGCGGACATACTCCCGCATGTCGGCATTGTCGTCCGCGAGAAGAATCCGGGCCGACGATCCTTTGTTTTTGAGGGGAGGCTCGATGTCCGCGGCGCCGAGGTTGTCCCGCAACCAATTCGTCTCCGGCTTCGACTCGCTCGGCAACCAGCGGAGCGCCTCCTCCAGATAAGGGGCTGCCCCCAGCGCCGTGGATGCGAGCTCGCGTTGAGCGCTGATCCGGTCGGACGGAAGATGGGAGGTGCCGGTCGGAATGGAGAGGGTAAAGGTCGTTCCCTGATTCAGCCGGCTTTCGACTTGGATCTTTCCGCCATGCAACCGGACCAGCTCCTGCACCAAAGCCAAACCAATTCCGGAGCCCTCGTGCGTTCGGGCGCGCGCCCCCTTGACCCGATAAAACCGTTCGAAGAGATGGGGCAATTCTTCTTCGGCAATGCCGATTCCGGTATCGCGGACCTGGAGCGTCACGTGGTCGCCTTCCCAACGCAAGCGGACTGAAATCTCACCTTCAAAAGTGAACTTAAAGGCATTGGAGAGGAGGTTGAGGACGATCTTCTCCCACATCTCTCGATCGACATAAACCGGCTGAGGAAGCGGAGGAGCATCGACGACCAGACGCATTCCCCCCCTCTCGACGGCGGAACGGAAGACACTCGCCAATTCGGCGGTCAGGGCGGCCAAGTCGGTCGGCTCATAAGAGGCCTGAATGCGGCCCGCTTCAATACGGGAGAAATCGAGCAGCGTATTGACAAGCTTAAGCAGGCGGAGGCTGTTGCGATGGAGCAGTTCCATCCGCTCCTGTTGAGCGGGAGAGAGCGGCTCCTTTGCATCGGAGAGCGCATCCTCGATCGGTCCCAGCATTAATGTCAGCGGGGTGCGAAACTCATGACTGACGTTGCTGAAGAAGAGGGTCTTGGCGCGGTCGAGCTCTGCCAATGCTTCGGCCCGTCTTCGCTCCTCTTCATAGGCCTGCGCGTTGGCAATGTTCGCCGCGATCTGGCCGGAAACCAGATCGATGAATCTCCGGTAGTGGTCGTCAAAGAGTCGGAACGGATTCAGGCCGACGACCAAGAGTCCCGACCTTCCCCTCTGGCCGGAGGAGGCAATCGGCACCACGACCGCCTGGTGAGGCGGCCGCTTCCAGGCCCCGGTCGGGAGAGAGTCAAAAATCGTTTCCAGATGCGGGACCACACTCGCCTTGTGTGATCGAATGACGTCGGCGAAGGGCCAAATCGACCGGCGACCGATCGCCACTTTTTCCGGAGCCGCCGCGTGTCCCCGCGCGATGCCGCAGGTTCCGACCAAAGAGGCATGCGCGTTACCCGGATCGAGCAGATAAATCATCGCGAAGGGAAGATCGTGGGGGTTGGTTTCAAGAGAGTGCGCGCTCAACAGACAGGCTTCGTCGATTGTGTGCGCATCAACCGTCTTGGCCGCCAGGTCCCGCAATAGCGCCAGTTGACGCTCCCCCATGATCCGTTGGGTATCGTCCGTGTTGGCGCAGATGATCCCTCCGGGGCCTCCCTGGTCGTTCGGGATCGGGCTGTATGAAAAGGTGTAATAGGTCTCCTCGGGGTAGCCGTTGCGCTCCATGATGAGGAGCAGCGATTCATCGTAGGTCCCCTCGTTTTTGAGCATGGCCGATTCTAATCGAGGACCGATCTGATCCCAGATCTCCCGCCAGACGACGGAGGCCGGCTGGCCGAGCGCGGCCGGATGTTTCCCCCCGACGATCGACTTGTACGGATCATTATAAAGCTTGATCAGCTGTTCCCCCCATCCGAGCCAGATCGGCTGGCGGGAGGTGAGCATGATTCGGACGGCGGTCTTTAAACTCTGAGGCCAGCGCTCTGGCGGGCCGAGCGGCGTCTTCGACCAATCGAAGGCCCGCATCCGCGCCCCCATCTCGCCTCCGCCGGCCAAGACATCTTGAGAGGAAGCAGATTGCTTCGTAGGATTTGATTTTCCAACAGGGGGATTAATCGGGTTCATTCCGGTATAAGTGAATCACAGGCCTATTATAAGAAACTCAGCAAGAAGATACAAGAGAGGGGCGACCTTGACCTTACCAGTTCGGGTACATCTCTATTCCGTTCGTCTTGCCCGCCCGCTTTTTGGAACTTTTATCTCTGTCGTCCTCTCGGTTCTCCCCGCTTGTAATGGGCGCGCGGCTCGTTATAAAATAAAAGGTGGATTGGGAAGGGAAATGTCGCAAACAATTCTCGCGGTAGATGATAATCACGATGCAATCATGATCCTCTCCGCCGTGCTCAAGCGGGCCGGCTACCGCGTCATCACGGCGGTCGACGGCGCTCAAGCGATCGAGAGAGCCAAAGAGCAGCGTCCTGAGTTGATTCTCCTCGATCTGATGATGCCGAAGATGGATGGCTTTGAGGTCTGCCGGGTTCTCAAAAATGATCCCGAGATGAAAAACACTCCAATCTTTATGTTTACCGCCCGGAGCGATCTGTACTCGCAGAAAGAAGGACTGGCCTTGGGTGCGTGTGAATTTTTAAAGAAACCGCTCCATCCAAGAGATCTCATCCAAAAGATCAAGGAGCACCTCCCTCCGCCGAAGCCGCCCCCGGCGACTCCGGGAGCTTCCCTTCTCTCCCTCCTCGGGTTTGGTTTTCTACTTTGGAGCACATTCAATTCGTTTTGGAGTCTTCTCATCAGCCAGATCAGCGATAAGGAAGAAAGATCACCAGGGCGGCCTCTGGTGGAGATTCTCTTTCCACAATGAAGCTGGCCCCATCCGCTCCCGTCAGTGCACGGCCGGCGTTGCGGACGATCTCCATCACCGTGTTCAGATCTCGCGCAAGCGAGAGCGCCTGCACGACAAATATTAATTGGTTTTTTGTACTTCTCTTTCCCATCCATTCACCCCATACGTTACAGCGCAGAAGAGGCTGACTCCCCGCGCCGATCATCCTACTTTTAGAACGCGATTCATTGAGCCCCCGTCGCGATCATGACGAGGGCCTCACAATTTAATTGAAAGCGCCGGATTCCGGTTTCGGTTTAAGGTGTTCGAAGTTCGAGGGGTCGTTCCAGGGTGGGTCGGAAACAATTTGCATTTACTACATCGGAGAGCACGAACTCATCTGCGGATGATGCGATGAAGAACCCCCTTTGCTTCTCTGGAACGCGCTTGTTCCAGACATCATCAAATACCTAATTAGAAGGTAGCGAAGTCAAAAGACCAAAATCAAGAAAGCGCGCTCGACATGACTTACAATTTACCCAGCGCCTGATCGGCGGCGGAAGGCAAATACTCTTCCGGCTCAAAATGTTGGTACGCGTCGAGAACGGGTTGTAGGATCTTCTTGGTTTGCCAGTCGACCAAGTCTTGGGTCACTAGATCGTTGAGCACATGGTGCGCGCCATCCCTGATCCAGGTTGAATCCGATCGACGCTCCAGCACTTCCAAAAGCGGTTTGACGGCAGGACGGCCGATCGCGATCAGCCCTTCGGCGGCCACCCACCGCACGCTGAAATCGTCATCTTCGAGCGCTTGGATGAATGTTTCAATCGCTTTTGCGCTTCGGATTCGGCTAAGCGCCTCCGCCGCCTCATAGTGCACGATCTTATCCCCCGTCCTGTATGCATCAATCAACGGGTCCACCGCCGGTGCTCCGATTTTAATTAATGCATGCCGGGCATGTTGACGGATCATCCCATCCGGGTTTCCGAGATCCCGAATGAAGCGTTCAATCGAAGCATTTGTATCCTTCTGTTCCATCTGTATCCTCCCGATGAAAAAAACGGCTCGTTATTCCTTCCTACAATCATACGCTGAAACTGCCTTGTCTCTCAATGCGTCGAGGTCGGGCATCCAATAGAATCTGGGCCGATTTTAGCCCGCTCGAACGACATCGGGGGAGCACAATGATTTATTCCGACAAAAATTTGATAAATTTCTTGTCGATTTTGGCCTTGCCGAACGACTATCTTATGAAGACAGGGAGCCGAGCTCCGAAACCGAAACCCAAAGGAGGAACGAAGATGCGATATATGATCATGGTCAAAGCGAGCAAAGAGAGCGAAGCGGGTGTGATGCCGGAGGAAAAATTGATTGCCGCCATGGCGAGCTACCATGAAGAGCTGGCGAAGGCGGGGGTCCTTGTCGATGCCTCCGGACTGCAGGCCAGCTCGAAAGGGTTTAAGATTAAATATTCCGGAAACAAACGGACCGTCGTTGACGGCCCTTTCACCGAATCGAAGGAGCTGATCGCCGGCTACACGATCATCAATGTGAAGTCCCGCGAAGAGGCGATCGAATGGGCCAAGCGCTACCCCAATCCGCACGGCGAAGGAGCCGAGACCGAGATCGAGGTGCGTCGGTTCTTCGAACTGGAAGATTTCGCTCCAAGTGAAGCGGTGGACCGTTTCCGCGAAATGGAAAAGGATCTCCCGAAGAAAAAGTAGTTTCAAGGCGGTCGACTCACCTGAAGCCGATCGCTCAAGGGATGCGACTGGTTCAATATTAAGGAGGGATCATGAAATATCTTTGTCTCGCCTATGAAGAAGAGGGCAAACTCAACTTCATGTCGAGGAGCGAGTGGGATCTCCTTCGGCGGGAGACGTTGGCATACGTCGAGGAGCTTCGGAAGAAAGGGTATATGATTTCCGCGGAGGCGCTCCAAAGCACTCAGACCGCCAGCACTGTGCGGGTTCGCAACGGCAAGGTCTCGATCACCGACGGCCCTTTTGCCGAGACGAAGGAGCAGCTCGGCGGATTTTTCCTGATCGACGCGCGGGATCTGAACGAGGCGATCCAGGTCGCCTCTCGATGGCCGTCGGCGCGTCTGGGAAGTATCGAAGTTCGGCCGGTCGAGGAGGAGCTGAAAGAGGTCGGCCGTTATCTGGAAACGAAATAATAAAAATAAGGGGAGAAAAAATGAAGAAGAACAAAGTGGTCTTTTTTGAGATCCCCGCTTCGGATCTTCCGAAGGCAAAAGCATTTTACGAGGCGGTGTTCGACGGGAAGGTGGCGCTTTCTTCGCCGATCCGGAGGGAAACGTGATTACCCTTTGGGAGAAGGCGAAGAAGTAGACGGGTGTGTTTTGATCGATGGATGGAATCTTGTTCCGGGTTGATTGCAGGAGGTCGCAAATTGAACCTGAGGATCGAAGGTGATAGAATCCGGCGGTGTGATCCCGGTTCAACGGCAGGAGGAGAGAGAGGAATGCAATATCTGTTAATGTGTTGCTTCGATGAAACAAAGTGGGAGCAGATTCCGGAAGCGCAGCGGGACAAGGTGATGAAGGAATATCATGCGTTGCTGCAAGATCTGGCGAAGAGCGGTCACCTCCAGGCCGGCGCGAAGCTGCGGCCGAGCACGGCCGCAATTACGGTACGCCGGAAGAACGGAAAGGCGGCGATGACCGACGGCCCCTTCGCGGAGACCAAAGAGCAACTGGGGGGATATCACCTGATCGAGTGCAAGGATCTCGACGAGGCGATTGCGATTGCGAACCGCATCCCGACGCTCCCCTTCGGCGGCGCGATCGAGGTCCGCCCCATCGACTTTCAGGAAAGATAGAAGCAGACATCGGAGCCGGGTATCATGAGCGAGGGGTTGGAGAAGGAGATCCGCGAGACGGTCGATTCCGTCTACCGCTCCGACTCGCGTCGGGTCCTCGCCACCCTCATTCGGCTCCTCGGCGACTTTGATCTGGCCGAAGAGGCGATGCACGATGCCTTCATCGCCGCGGTGGAGCAGTGGCAGCGAGAGGGGGTGCCGAAGAATCCGGCGGCGTGGCTCATTTCGACCGGCCGCTTCAAAGCAATCGATGCGATGCGGCGGCGCGCCCGGTTCGATGCGTCATTGGGGGAGATCGTGAAACAATTGGAAGCGGCGGCCGGCGACACCTCGGGATGGAATGAGGAGGCGGTGGAGGATGATCGGCTCCGGCTGATCTTCACCTGCTGCCACCCTGCCCTGGCACCAGACGCCCAGGTGGCGCTCACTTTGCGGGAGGTCTGCGGCCTGGCAACCGAGGAGATCGCACGCGCCTTTCTTACGACAGCGCCGACGGTCGCGCAGCGGATCGTCCGCGCCAAAAGAAAAATCCACGATGCGCGCATCCCCTACCAAGTGCCATCGCAGCGCGATCTGCCCGATCGACTCGACGCCGTCCTGCGGGTCATCTACCTTGTTTTTAACGAAGGCTACTCGGCGTCGTCGGGCTCCTCGCTGACCCGGCATGATCTTTCGGGAGAGGCGATCCGACTGGGAAGGCTTCTTATCGAGCTGCTCCCGGAGCCCGAAGCGATCGGACTGCTGGCATTGATGCTGCTGCAAGAATCGCGGCGCGCGGCGCGCGCCTCCCCGACCGGCGAGCTGATCTTGCTCGGCGACCAGGACCGTTCGCTTTGGAATCGAGATCAAATCGCCGAGGGGATCGCCCTTGTGGAGCAGGCGCTGTCGTCGCGCCGATTCGGCCCCTACTCCCTTCAGGCGGCCATCGCGGCGGTTCACGCGGAGGCGCCGAGCACCGAGGCGACCGACTGGGCCCAGATCGTCGGACTTTATGATGTGTTGATGCGGGTGGAGCCGTCGCCGGTGATTGAGTTGAATCGCGCCGTCGCGGTGGCGATGCGCGACGGCCCCGCGGCCGGTCTCGCCCTGATCGATGCCCTCCTGTCGCAGGGTGATCTGCAAAATTACCACCTGGCCCACTCGGCAAGAGCCGATCTTTGCCGTCGGCTCGGAAAAGTTGTAGAGGCCCGCACTTCCTACCAAGCGGCGCTCCGACTTACCCAGCAAGAACCGGAGCGCCGTTTCCTTGAACGACGACTCAGGGAGCTATCCAATCCTCTCTAAAAAAAACCTCCCACGCTGGGTTCAGCGATCGGTTCTATGCCGCTTGTTTATTCCGTATACTTGTTCTTCATCCCGACCACGAGCCGTCCCGGTAGAGATGAAGCCCGCATTCACCTACTTTCGTCTTACTTTCTTCCCAACAATCTTGACATATTATTCTTCTCTGGTATAGTAAAAGGCGATTGCATAATGCTCCGATAAAGGCACCCCTGACCGAAAGGCAGGCTCGCAAAGTCATTGGCCTAAGTCCTGTGAATATTGCAGGAGACGGCTTGAAGGACCGCCGAAGAGTGAACGATGAGAGATCCCTACCCTCCTCGGCGGAGTGTAGGGATTTTTTTTATGCACCTTTTTTGGAAAGAACGATTTTTGAGAGGAGGACGCCAGATGAAAGAGAGACGCAAACACCCGAGAATCTCGATGAACGGTTGGGTGGACGTGTGGGGAGAGCATTCCGATGAGCCGCTTCGAGGGTATGTCGATAATATCAGCCTCAATGGGATTTCCTTCTTCCTTAAAGAGAATTTCTCCGTCGGTGCGAAGGTTGTCTTCTCCCTCCATTTCTTTTCAGATGACCAACTCGAATTCATCAGAGCGCTCGGAGCGCAGGTGATTTCCTCCGTCGGATCAGGTGTGAGCTTCCAAATCCGAGCCCAATTTTTGGAGTCGATTACTCCCGAAGATGAGCCGGTTTTATTTGACTTTCTGACAAGTAAAAAGAAGCCGATCGATTTCGGCTATACGTATCGGTCTCCCATGACGAAAGGCCGAAGCTATTACATCAGAGGAGCCTCGAATGCTCTCCGTTGAAATGAATACCACCGCCACCCTCCTTATTGATGAGGAGGGCGACAGTATCGACGCCATTGAGGGGAAGATCGTCAGCGTCAGCCCGGGTGGTATTGGGCTTTGCGCTAAAAGACCTGTTCCTCCCGATTGCAGACTGCGGATGATCCTGACCTTTGTCAATGAAGAAGGCGAGCGATCCCAGGAGTCGGTGCAGGGATGGATTGTCTGGCAAGAGGAGGCCCCCCCTTTTCATCTCTGGGGGGTGATTTTTCCGGAAATGAATGAACGGGAGAATCCAAATTTGATTCAATTTCTCTCCGAAATGGATCAGGAAGGAAATTCCCATTTGTTATGGAGAGGGGTTCCCCAGCATGATCAACAATACGAAAAGGAGAGAAGATGATTCCGAGAATACCGATTAAAAGAGTCATGAGTGAAATGCTCATTACGATCGATGAGGAGGATTCTGCGCGGCGAGCCGCAGAAATGATGATGGAGCAAGGGATCGGCTCCGTTCTGGTCACCCGAGAGGCGGAAATTATTGGGATTGTCACCGAGAGTGATCTGGTTCGGAAGGTTCTTGCAAAAGGGTTGGACCCCAAAGAGGTCAATGTCGAGGCCATTATGAGCTATCCGCCGATCAGCATCGATGAAAAGGAGATGCTGGAGCAGGCCTATAAAGTAATGGGACAGAACCAGATTCGCCACTTGATGGTGACCCGAGAGAAAATCCCGTGCGGGATGGTCTCGGCGCGCAGCTTCATGGAGGTCCTCTATCCGTAGAGGCATATTGAGTCGCTGAATCGCTTGAATCATTGAAGTCAAACATCATGAGAGAGGGACGCAATGCAAGAGAGAAGACAGCATCTGAGAATACCGGTCACAATGACGGTTCGCATTACCC
>Ga0209810_1004004_pt1 | contig 14704 bp, 8 predicted proteins | sample Coa_R1_7_FD_187159 | JGI IMG/M metagenome (GOLD analysis project Ga0209810, IMG submission 187159) | Surface soil microbial communities from Centralia Pennsylvania, which are recovering from an underground coalmine fire - Coalmine... | ecosystem: Environmental > Terrestrial > Soil > Unclassified ...
GCGCGCGCAGTACCAGCTCCTGACGGTGCTCGACTACAACCTCAAGCACCGGATCGTCGACACGCTGCGCCGCAAGACGACGCCGCCGGTGACGATCGACGCGCTCGCCGGCATCGACCTCGAGATCCCCGAGGGCTCGCGGCTGGGGCTGGTGGGGGCGAACGGGGCCGGGAAGTCGACGCTGCTCGCGATCATGGCCGGCGTGCTGCCGCCGACGAGCGGCAGCGTCGAGGTGCACGGCCGCGTGCTGGCGCTGCTCGGCGGCGCGGCGGAGGGGCTCGACCAGGAGGCGAGCGGGCGCGCGAACATCGTCAGCCTCGGCGTCCAGCTCGGCGAGACGCCGGCGGCGATGCGGCGCCGGATCGACGACGTGATCGAGTTCAGCGGCCTCGCCTCGCGCATCGACCACCCGGTCTACTCCTACTCGACCGGGATGCAGGCCCGGCTCAGGTTCTCGATCCTGACCTCGCTGCGGCCCGACATCCTGCTGCTCGACGAGGGCCTCGGCACCGCCGACGCCGAGTTCGCCCAGCGGGCCGACGAGCGCCTGCACGAGTTCATCTCGTCTGCAGGCATCGTCGTGCTCGCCAGTCACGGCGACGCGCTCCTGCGCAGCCAGTGCGACACCGCGATCTGGCTCGACCAGGGCCACATCCGCGAGCAGGGAGACCTCGAGCGCGTCCTCGCGAACTACCACGCCTCCTACCTACAGACGCCCCGCCACACGGAATATGCCGTCGGCTGAACGGTGAGCGGCACCAGACCGTCCGAGCTCTCGATCTCGAGTCCGGCCGTACTTGAAGCGCTCCTGAACGGCCGCTCCGACGTTGACGGTCCTCCCTGGCTGCTTCCCCTCTGGGCGTCCCTGGACGAACGCTTGCGTTGTTCAGCGAGACGCCCGAGGCTCCGCTACGTGGTCCGCGCGGCGAAGAGCGGAGATTCACTGTCAGGGGACGCTCCTGAGGTGCTTTTGCTCCGCGGAGATGGCAACCGCGTGGAGGTTTCACTCGACCCCGTCTTCTTCAACCGCGTTCCTCCGCATCTCGGTTTTGTGCTCGACCGTGCATTCTCGACCACCCTCGCGGTCGAGTGCTCACTCAGTTACCGCGAACCGACAGAATTTGAGCACGCCATTTGTCTGTCGGATGTAGGGCGCGAGGGATTGCTATCCTTCACCGGCCGCGACACGCCTGCTCGGCTGCTACCTGACCCGGGGTATGTCCAATCCCTTGCGTACGAGCACTTCAAGACCGTTATCGATCGGGACTGGATCCCGTGGGAGAGACGTGCGCGCGAAGCTGTCTGGCGGGGCCAACTAAACGGCCTGCCTACATCGGCTGTCGACGGAATCATCTCGACGCCGCGGGCTTTCCTGTGCGCTCAAGCTCGCAGGCTCGACCATGCGAGCTTTGTGGATGCGAAGCTTACGGAGGTCGCACCCTTCATCGATGATCGATACGGAAATGAGTTGCACAGCATTCGGCATCTCTTCGGCGAGCCAATCCCGCCTGAGCAGTACATGCGGTCGAAATACTTGATCGACATCGACGGTTGGGCGAATGCCTGGTCAGGATTGTTTCGCAAGCTCCTGACAGGGAGTACGGTCATCAAGGTGGCTTCCCAGAAGGGCTTTCGGCAGTGGTACTACGACCGACTCGAGCCGTGGGTCAACTACGTGCCGGTACGGGCGGACCTCACCGACCTCGATGAGGCGATTGCGTTCGTCCTCGAGAACGACGACCGAGCTCGGGAGATCGGTGAGGCGGGGCGGCGGCTCGCACTCTCGCTCGGCCTCGAGGCAGAGATCTACGGTATCGCCTCGGTTCTCTGATCTTCGCTGTCGCGTAGCGCCCTGGCCGGGCCGGCAGCGTAGTGGCAAACCGAGAGTCCTCGTGGTGTCTGGAGGTGGATCGCGGTCAGGAGTCCGCGAGCGACCAAGTCACGGACAGCATCGAGGACAACCCCGTGGCTAGGACTCGTGTCATGGAAGAGAACGAGTGCCCCATCAAGAAGATACGGGCGGAACCACTCGAACTCGGCGCCGCGGATCGACAAGTCGGAGTCGAGCAGGAGAAAGTCGACTGGCTCCGGCGGAACGTACTCAAGACTCGAGACATTCAGCACCTCGACCACGTCGCTGAGGCCGCTTTGCGCCACGTGCTCAGCCGCTATGGCGTGACTCTCGCAGTCGACTTCAAGCGTGACTAGCCGACCTCGTCCATTGACCATCAGGGCGCGGCCAATCGCCCGAGCCGCCCTGCCATGCCACGTTCCGGTCTCGAGCGCTCGCAGCGGCTTTACGAGACGCACGAGGCCATAGAGAAACTCAAGCGTCTCGACCTCGGCAGTCCATCCGTCAATCATCGACCAGAGATACGGCTCCGGGCAACTGGGGGACGGCGACGACTTCTCCGCCGAGAATGTCTCATCGCTGAAAAGAAACGAGGTTCGCTGCGGTCTGGCTCGCTTCTCGTGCTTGCGAATCCGGTCTCGCCATCCGTCTTCCCCGACCCACGGCTTGTGGCGGTAGTTCTCCGCGTAATAGGTGGGTCGCCGCTCGAACTCCGCGCCCTCGTGTCCCATGTTACGGACGAGGTAACGCTCGGCGAACGCGCTCATGTAGCCTAACTGACGAACCGAGCGTGAAAGCGCAGCATCGTCGGGCAACTTCACGCTTCCAGAAGACCCGGTCTCGATGGTCGAGACCCGGAGCCCCTGATCCCAGAGCTCTCGTCGGAGGACCGAGGTGGTCCCGACGTTAACCGTCGTCTCGTAGACGATCCGACCCGCGGCGTGGCGAAGGACGCTTGGCGTCATTTCCCAGATCTCGTCGTCCGTAGGGACCGGGCCGAACAGGGAGAGCTGCCCAAGCGAGGGGAAAGCCGCAAACGCCTCGAGAACCGCCGTGTCCCAGCCTGGGAGATAGTCGATGTCGTTCTCGCTAATGTGCAGCAACCTTCCGCGGCTCCACTCTAGCCCTCGGTTGATTGCTTCGCCGCCCTCGTTCGTGGACAGGAGAATCGTCTTGATAACTGGGTAGCGAATAGAAAGGTCCCGGACGAGCTCCGCCGCGCCGTCGGTGGAGCCATTATCGACAATTACGAGCTCATACGGAACGGTAACGGTTGTGAGGTAGCTGGTAACTGTCCGCTCGAGAAGATCGGCTCGATTCCAGCTCAGGACGACCGTGCTGATCACTGGTGCGACGGCGTCAGCAGACACGGCGGGACTGTAGTGGAAGGGAGATGGAGGACGCTGGTCTGTAGAGTCGGCGCCGACGTCGCCAGCCGGCTCCCCTGTCCCTGCCAAGGCTCTCGATATCGCCTCGATTGAGTCGTCGACGAGTTGGGGATGGCGCTCGTAGCAGTCTCCCGTAGACGAGGCAGTGGCCGGCCCGCCCCGCACATCATTGCGAACTGGAGGCTCGAAGAGGCACGTCGGCGATCTGCGCTCGCTCTCTCTGCGAAAGGATCCGAGACGACCGAGCGATCGCCGAGCGACATGCCGGCCGGCTCGTTGCCACGTGAGGTAAGTCGCATGGCTCGGCGGAGAGGGCGAGGTGCTTGTCACTTTGGGCGGATGTCCTCGTAAAGCGCCTCGAGCCGCCGTGCCTCCTCGTCGACACCCGGCGGCGAGAGCGCTCCGGAGCGGATCTCGCGCAGGATCATGGGATCGCGCCTGAGACGCTCGAGTAGCGCGGCGAGGTCTTCAGGGTCTCCGCGACGGAAGACGAGTCCGCAGCGGTAGTCATCGATCAGCTCCACTAGGCCTTCGACGTCCGAGACCAGCAGGGGTACCCCGGCGGCGACCGCGTTCAGGGCGGTCGTCGGTACGTTCTCGTGCCAGAGCGAGGGTACGACCACAGCGTCGAGCCCGGCTAGGATCGCACGCAGATCGGCGTGCCCGTAGGTGCCCGCGAAGACGATGCGCGGGTCGCCGCCTGTCGCCTGCCGGAGAGCGCGTTCGTAGTCTCGTTCGTGAAAGCTCTCGCCGTAGAGACGAAGCTCGACCTCGAGCCCAGGACGCGCGCGGACGGCGTCCACCACCACTCGCGCCCCCTTGTGCTCGAGCAGCGTGCCGAGGAAGCCGACGCGGAGCGGTCCCGGCGGGGGCGGTCCCAACCGCTCGGGATAGAGGGCGTAGTCGACGCCCCAGGGGATGTGGTGCCAGCGGCCGACGTCGAAACCGATTCGGCGGTGGCGCTCGATCGTTGCACGGCAGGGGCAGATCACGGCGCGTGCCTCGGCGAGGGCCAGTCGTCCCCACGCCAGCCGCTCCCGGCCTGACGCGATCCCGCACGTCGCGACGCAGCGCTCGCCGTCCTCTGGCGAGTCGCACAGCGAGCCGTCGGCGCGCACCATGGTGATCCGAGCACAGGCGTAGAAGAAGTCCGGAACGTGCGCGACCGCGGGGATGGCAGCGGCGCCCGCCTCAATGAACACATGGGGAAAGCGCATGGGATGCATGACGTGGACGAGGTCCGGCTGCTCCTCTTGCAGGATGCGGCGGAGGACGCCGCTGCCGCGCCAAGGCCGCTCGACCTCCGTGTCGGCTACCTCGACCGGACGCACCCTGACCCCGTCGACCTCGTACTCAGCCGCACTCCCCGACGAGTGCGAGGCGCTCGTCGCGACGGTGCATTCGTGCCCGAGCCGGTTGAGCTGCGCTGCGAGGTTGAGCGTCCCGCGCTCGACACCGGTGTAGAAGCGGGGGAAGAACTGGTGGGTGACGAGCAGGACTCGAATCTCTCAGCCCTCGAGCGGCAGGGGCTTCATCCGAGCCCCGCGACCTGCACCGCTCGGTACATCGTCGGCGGCGGGAGCACGTCACCGAACGGCGCGCGGCGCTCCCCCCACGTCAGCGCGGGCGGACGCTCGAAGCCGGCCGCGATCTCCTCGGCCACGGCACTGAACAGCGCGTCGAACTGCTCGCCGATCCGCTCCACGGTGAAGGACGACCGAATCGTCTGCTGGGCTCGTTCCGCCATCGCCGTCAGCCGCGCCCCGTCGCGCCAGAGGTCGCGAATCGTGCGCGCCCAGCTCGCGTAATCGCGGCCGCGGACGATCAGCCCGTTCTCGTCTGGGACGAGCACCTCCGAGATGCCGCTCTGCATCTCGGCCACCACCGGAACGCAGCCCGAAGCCATCGCCTCCACAAGGGAGAGAGGGAGTCCCTCGAAGTCGGAGAGCAGAACGAAGAGGTCGCCGGCCCGAAGCTCCGCGAGCACCTCCGGGTGCGAGAGGCGCCCGAGCAGGCGCATGTTGCCACGTTCGAGGTGGCGCGCAGCCCGTTGCGGCAGGAGCGTCGCGGCCTCGTCGTGCGGAGGCGCGGTCCCGATCAGGTCGATCGTGAAGTCGACGCCGAGCGCCTCGAGCTCGTCGGCGAGCGGGACGAAATCGAGGATGCGCTTCTGATACTGGACGAGCCGGCCCGTGTAGACGATCCGGAGCCGCTCACTCGAGTCACGCCGCCCGCGGGGGAGGACGTCGGCGTCCTCGACGCTCGTGTTGTGGATAACGTGAGCGCGGTCGGCGAGCGCCGGATTGATCGAGGCGACCTGGTCGCGGGTTCGGCTCGACACGCAGACGATCGCGTTGCAGTAGCGGCCCAACCGGTACGCCTGCTCGTAGTAGTCGCCGTCGTCGGCCTGTACCCACATCACCGCTCCGACGTCGTTCGTCAAGGCGGGCACGACGCTGTTGGCGTAGAAGTCGTAGCCGGTGAAGACGATGCACGGGGCCTCTGCCTCCGTCTCCGCGATCAGCGCCTCCCACATGCCGTCGACGCCCGGACGTCTCCGGCGGAGCCAGCGATGCGGCAGCTCGGGCAGCCCCGCGGGGCCGAGGCTTTGCTCGACGAGGCCACGGTCTCGGGTGAACACGATCTGGAGGTCCCAGCCGCGTCGGATCAGCTCCTGCCCAACTGCCTCCAGGGCAGTGTTGACGCCGCTGACCGCCCAATCGGTGCAGGGGACGAGGACCCTGCGCGTCGGCGCTTCCGTCCTCCGCTGAGCCCGCGAGGCGACAGCGGCGAGGGCGCCATCGCGCGCGGCTAAGTCGAGTGTCGCACGCAGGAATTCGGCTACCGACTCGGGCTCGAACGCCCGCACGACCGAGTTGGCTGGGTAAGGCCCGCTCGGGCCGTTGAAACGCTGAAAGAGCCCGCGCGAGCTGAAGACGATGCGGGCTGCGCGCCTCGCCGCGTACCCGAGGTCCGCGGGAAAGGCCTCCTCGCTGAGGACGAGAAAGTAGACGTGGGTATCGGCGTCGCGTGCACCCTGCAATAGCTCGATTACGTCGCCGATCGCGAGGCATGGGGGGTCCGACAATAGGGAGAGCGTGAGGAACCGGAGGGACGAGGCTCGACACAGATCGTCCGAGGGCTCGTGGTCCTCGACGATGACCGTACCGGGCCCGAGCTCCGTCCCGCGTAGTCCAGGCGGGCGACGGAGGAGGACGATCCGGGTGGAAAGGCTGCTGTACTCCCGTACGAGGACGTCTCGCGCTGCAAGGACGCTGTCAGCGCCCGTCGAGCCGCGCATGAAGAAGAGGATGCTTCCGTCGTGCGCTCGTCCCCGGCGGAGGCTGGGGCGACCGCCGAGCGCGTGCATCAGCCTGGCGTGTGTTTGCGACGATATGCGTCCCTCAAGACGCCCCTGCCGGAGGAAGTGGACGAGGGGGACCATCCCTGTGCCGCGGAGATCGGGGTTCGTGCCGAGGTAGTAGCCATTGCCGAACAGCGGGTTCGGGTTGCACGAGCGTCCGAGCGGTCCCTGCTCCACGTAGTGAACAAGTGCGTTCGCCGTGTCCGGGGTGACACTCGCGTGTTGCGAGTAGTAGTAGTCGGTATCGAAGTAGGGGCTGGGATCGGCGCCAGCCTTCGCTCCTTCCGAGAGATAGTGTAGAAGCGGGTTCTCACCGGAGGCGGCAACCTCTGGCTGTGCCTCGATGTAGAAACGCGTATCAAACAGCGGATGCGGGTCGAGACCATCGCGCCAGCCGACCTCGAGGAAATGCTCGAGCGCCTCGCAGCGTGAGGCCGAGGTGAGCCCGCTCTGCATGCGGTAGTAGGAATCGTCGAAGAGCACAGCAACCGCCTCGACGAGCCGGTCGTCGACGTGTCGGCGCAGGAGCATCAGTTCGTCACGCTCGAACACCGTCGGTCCGGCGTTCACGCTCGCCCCGCCACGGTCAATGACCGACAGTGCTTGAGGCGCCCCCGGCCACACGCCGGACGAGTTCGCTCGGCACGTCTACCTCCCAGCGGTGCCTCTGAACGATCGCAAGCAACTGCTCGCGGAGTCGGCGCTTGTCCTCGGGCACGACAAACGCCCCGATGTTCGGCACCTCGACGTCGGGCACGAACTTCTCGACATCGAGATCCTCGAAGAGGTGCGTGACACCCCAGGGCTCCGCAGCGTGAATCCGCGGCAGGTTGACGTCGTGAAGGAGGACCGTAGCACCGACGCGGAGGGTATCGAGAACTGCGAGGAGGTCGAGCGCCGGCCACGGGTGCTGGTGGTTCGCGTCCAGGAAGAGCAGGCGAATCGAGTCGGTGGCGTGCCGCTCTCCGACGTCGATCGCGGTCGCGGGAGCGTTGAACTCGACGTGCTCGAGCATATGGCCTGGCAGGAGCTCGCGCGCTGCGTCGCCGACCCGACGGTCATGGTCGAAGTAGATCTGCTCCTGGATGTCATACGAGCGCACGCGCCAACCCTCCGAGGCACGACCGGCGGCTGCCCTGAACGAGAGAGCGTGGGCGAGCACGGCCGTGGAGAACCCCGACGCGGTCCCGATCTCGACTGCCTCGTCCGCATCGGCCTCGAGGGCTGTGCGAAAGAGGAAGCGGGTATCGTCCCAGGAGAGTGATCCGGTGACCCATGCCGGCCGCGCGGCCCGGAGATGGTCAGAGAACGAGTCGGGGGGTGAGCCGATTACGTCCTGCCAAGCCTCGTCAGTAAGGTCGGACTGGGCGGGGCGCACCACGGGTACTCGAGGTCCTTGAGGGGGCGCGTTGGCGTCCAGGGCTCCGAGATCGCGGTATGCCGGCTCGTCGTCCAAGCAGTACTCGAATGGCCCGTCACGCAGTGCCGCCGCGATCTCGTCGTAGTTCTCGATGGCCTCGGGTAGTGGCAGTGTCGACTGCTTTTGGTACTTAGGGTCGAGGACGAACTGCGTCGCAACGCCTCTCCACGCGCTAAAACGTTCGAGGAACGTCGGAGCAATTACAACACCATTACCAGGGAAGATTTCCGCGTAATCGAAGGTGAGCATCCGATCATGCTTGGCCAGCTCCCGCTGGATCCGCTCATCTTCTTCGCGGCAATAGGACAGTTCGTCTAACACAAAGCCAGGATCTAGGTACAGTGCCACGTCGGCGTGGTGGGCGTCCCCCGCCATGACCGTGTATCGGTTGGAGCGCCAGGCCTTTAGGGTCGAGAGCACGTACCGGAGGTAGTTCCGACGGGTCACGTGAAGGACGTAAATGCCGTGCTTGATGATCAGCTCGATCAGATACGGTGTCGCGCGCTGCTGCCACGGACGGACGAGGAAGTGCGTCGTGTTGTACTTGACGTCGATGAGCGCGTAGCGCTTCTGCGACAGGCAGCGCAGGTACTCGAGGTAGTCGAGGAAGAGCCGCTCGTGGTTATCGGCCATTGCTCGCCGGATGTCGTCGCCGGCGTACCGCTCCAAGAAGGTGAAAAAGTTCGACTCGCGCAGTAGCCGGTCGTCGGAGTCCCTGTCCGCGAGGTTGAAGACCTCGTTGAAGCAGAAGACGTCGGGATGGGAGTCGAGAATCGTCCGGAGTGGGTTCGTACCGCTGCGCTGCCTGCTCAGAAGGACGATGAAGTCGCTGTAGTCAGACGGCGGTAGCGGCTTGGACGGCCGCGGCGGCTGGGCGGCGCGTGGCTTAGCCGCAACGATCGGTGCGGGTGCCGGCGGCTGCGGCGGCAGTGCCGGTTGTCCCGTCGGCGCGGGAGCGCTCGCGGCAAGCACCGCCGACGGCTCGGCGGGCGACGGGGACGGAATGCGACCCTCACGTATTCCGTGCTCGACGTAGTGCATCAGCGGATCGAGACCGGACGCGTCGACGTCCGGGTTCTCCGCCAGGTACAGCTCCTTCGGGAAGGTGCCCGCACGCCGCAGCCGCCAGTACTGGCCGATCAGCCTCCAGCCACCCCTGTGTGGCCGAACGAGCCACGACAGGAACTGCGAGATGGCAAGCCACTTGGTGCGCGGTCTCACGAACCGGCGGATCTGGAGTTTGCCCAGAGTCACCTCTCGCTCGGCAAGCTCCTGAAGCAGTCGATCGAGCTCCTGACGGGTAGCGTCGAGAGCCGCCCGGGTCTCGTCGAGGTCGTTCTTCGCGTTCGCCTCCGCCTGCATCCGCGCATCGACCTGCTCGCGTAGTTCGGCGATCAGGGCTGCGTTGCGCTTGTCCGCTTCGTCACGCTGACGAAGCTCCTCGATCCTGTGCCGCGCGTTGTCCTCGTGGGCGGCGATCGCGCCGGCGAGCTCGGCGTTCTGCTGTTCGAGGTCTGTCAGCCGCGCGTTGAGGTCAGCCACCTGCGCGCGGAGCCCGTCGCGCTCCGTCTGAAGACGTGCGTGCTCGAGCTTGCGGGCCTTGAGCTCCTCGATCTGCCTCGTAAGCTCGCGAGCGAGGTGAGCCCGCTGTCGGCGCATTTCGGCGACAGCCGCGCGCAGCCTGTCCACGCGCCCGGCCCGTTCAGCCAACGCGACCTGGAGGTTCGCGATCTCGTTCAGCGCGCGTCGGTGGCGAGTTTCCTGCGCGGCGGCCTCGTCGAGAAGGGACTGCACCCGGCTCCCTAGAGCGTTGATGCTCGCGCTCGCCTCCTCGCGCTCGACCTCTCGCTGTGCGAGTTCCGCTCTCAGGCGTTGAACATCGGCGCGGGCGTCGGCGAGGTCCTGCGCACGCCGCACCATCTCGTCATGCAGCCGCTCGACCTGCTCGTGAGCTGCCGCCGCTTGCGCGGCGGCAACTCTCAGCGCCTCCCGCTGCTCGGCGAGCTCCGTCGTCATGCGCGGAACGTCAGCACGAGCTTCTGCCAGTAGCCGCTCACGTTCGTCGAGCTCGGCCCGAAGCCGCTGCGTCTCCTCCCGCAAGCTGGCAATCTGCGACGTGGCCGTGGCAAGCGCCTCTTGCCGCTCCGTCAGCTCCGATTCCAGGCTCGGGATGTCCCTGCGGGCTTCTGCGAGCTCGCGGTCCCGCTCCTCCAGTTCGGCCCTAAGGCGCTCGACCTCCTGACGGGAAGAGGAAACCTCGGCAACCGAAGCCGCAAGCGCCTCTTCGCGCTCAGCCAGCTCTGCGGCCAGCTGCGGCACCTCGGCGCGAACCTGGTCGAGCTCGTGCGTCCGTTTGTCGAGTTCGGCCCGAAGCCGCTGCGTCTCCTCCCGCAAGCCGGCGATCTGCGACGTGGCCGTGGCAAGCGCCTCTTGCCGCTCCGTCAGCTCCGATTGCAGGCGCTCCACCTCGGCTCGAGTCTCCGCGAGGGCATGAGTGCTGTCGTCGAGGGCACGCGCCTGCCTCTCGGACTCGGCGCTCGCCTCCGCGAGCTTCGTCGCTTGCGCAGAGAGTCTGGCCTCCTGCTCGCGCCGAGTGAGGTTCAGCTCAGCCAGAAGCGGCCCGAATGCGCGGTCTGCCCGGTCCAGCTCGCCGCGGACGGCGTCCAGCACCTGCTGCTCAAGCTGCTCGCCCTCAGCCGCCGCCGCCAGGACCCCGTACGTCGTCTTGACCCAGTCGACGACGTCCCTACGCGCCTCGAGCTCGTCCGCCGCGAACGTGTGGTGGCGACGCCGTGGCGAGAGGAACTGCTCGACCTCCGCATGCGTCTCATGCGAGGTCCGGGGCCAGACGATATCGAGTTCGTGGGAAATCTTGGTGACGACCCCGCGCCAGTCGCGAAGCAGGTGCTCGTACGAGACGACACTGCGTGGCAGGCCGCGTGTGTGCTGCTCCGCTTCGAGCACGTGCCGCAACCAGAGCAGCAGTGACTTCGTAGTCCCATACTCGTTGCGGAGTTTGAGCGAGGCGGCGACCTCGAGCGGATGGCGTAGTGGGAGGACGAATCGCGGCGCCGCGCCGAAGCGCATGAGTGCCGCGAGCCAGATCGGCACGACGCGGCAGAGCCGCGGGTCCTTGACGACGAATTGCGGTGACGCGCCGAACTCGCGTTCGAGGATCTGCACCAGTTTGTCCTCTAGCGTTCGCGCCGCCGGCCCGCGAAGCGCCGTCTCGCTGAGAGCGGAGAAATCATCGAAGGAGGAGCCGACTTCCGCCAGAAACTCCTCATGTGCCTCGACCACGGGGAGCGACTCCCAGTACCCCAGCGGGTTGTCGGGTCTAGTCGGGTACAGCGTCTTCGGGAGATCGAGGCCGAGCAGAGCGAGGACACGGACGAGCGCCGACGTGCCGCTCCGGTGCATGCCGGCGACGATGACGGCGGTCGAGCGGGGGGCTCGGCTCTCCCTGCTCAGGCGGTCCTCCCCCGGCTCGATCCCGCGCTCCGGATCGAGGAGCTCCGTCACGGCATCCATGCGATCGGTAGCGTCGCCTCTTGCCACTACTCCGCACCGAGACCCATCGCAGGCTTGCTCCTGCCTGTACGAATTCTCCTCTCGCGAGCGTATGCCTTCGAGCTTCTGGGAGCCATCCGCCTACCCTGCAGACGCCGAAGTCGTGATGACGCCAGGTGCGTCACTTTCCGGCTCGGCTGGTGTGGCCTTCCGTCCCCGAGGATGAAGCGCTAGCGTCACTCGCCCCACGACGACCGTCCACGCCAGCACGAGCGCGGCCCGAGTCGCGATTCCCGCGTAGACGAGCCAGTTGAGCGGGCGGCTGCGGTGGGGCGCGTAGTGGGCGCGGTAGAAGCGGAGCATCCCGTAGTGGAAGGCCCAGACGAGCCGCGGCGAGCGGAGTCCCGCGGTGGTGCCCCGCTTGACGTGCAGGGCGAGCGCCGCCGGCTCGTACCAGGTCAGCCAGCCCGCCTGCTTGAGCCGGAAGAGCAGGTCGAGGTCCTCCATGTACATCCAGTAGCCCTTGTCGAGCAGGCCGACCGACTCGAGCGCGCTGCGGCGGGCGAGCATGAAGGCGCCGTTGATCGCCTCGACCGGCCCCGACTCGACGCGCGGCGCCCGGTACTGGGCGAGGGGGCCGCCGCGCAGGAGGCGGCCGACCCCCAGGAAATGGCCGAGCGCGCCGAGGATCGTCGGAAACGAGCGGCGCGCCGCGTGGTCGAACGACCCGTCGGGCCGAACGAGCCGCGGCCCGACCACGGCGACGTCAGGTCTCGCGTCGAGCACCGCCGCCAGCCGGTCGAGCGTCCCCGCGTAGACCTCGGTATCGGGGTTGAGCAGGAGGACGTAGTCGCTGCGGCCGCGCCGGATGCCGAGGTTCGCGGCGCGCGTGAAGCCGAGGTTCCCGCGCGGCGAGAGCACCGTCGCCTGCGGCAGGACGCTCCGCACCGCGCGCTCGGTCTGCGGATCCTGGCCGTTGTCGACCACCGTCACCGTGTACGGACGGGAAGGCGGGTGCGCCTTCAGCGACCCCAGGCAGCGACGCAGCCGACCGTGCGACCCGTACGCCACGACCACGACGTCCACCGCGGGCGAGCCTACCGTCCATCGCGCTCCGCTACAAGGGGGAATTGCGGGCCAGCCGACTGCGGCGGCGCAGGCGGCGGGTCAGGGAGCCGCGGGAGGGCGGCAGCAGCCCCTCCGGGTAGGGCTCCCGGGCGACGCCGGCCGCCGCGCGGAAGCCGTCCACCCGGCCGCGCAGCCCGGCGGCCGTACGGTCGACGACGAGCTGGCCGGCGCAGAGCACGCCGTCCTCGAGCAGCACGCGGGCGAGGCGCGCTGGCGAGTCGAGCACGCTCCACTTGCGCAGGAGGTAGCCGCGGCCGAAGCCGGTGAGGTAGTCCTTCTCGCGGGAGCCCGAGCCGAGGGTCGCCGAGTGCTCGTGCGTTCCGCGGGCGCCGGCCGCGAGCGCGCAGCGGCCGCCCGCGCGCACGAGCCGCAGCACGAGGTCGACGTCCTCCCAGTAGGCGAACAGGCGCTCGTCAAAGCCGCCCGCCTCGAGGAAGGCCGTGCGGTCGAAGGCCGCCGCCGCCGCGCAGGGCCCCAGCGGGGCCGGCGTGGCCGGGCCGAGCGTGGCGACGGGCTCGCCGTTCAGGTAGTCGAAGACGAGGAGCGTCGGGTCGAGCTCCATCCCGGCCGTGTCGACGGTCGACGGGTCGCGCGCCTCGACCAGCACGCCGGCGGCCATCACCACGCCCGATCCCGGCGCGAGCGCCGCCGCGAGCTCCTCGACGAAGCGCGGCTCGCAGACGCAGTCGTCGTTGACCAGGATCAGCGCGTCGCCCTCGGCGCGGCGGGCGGCGAGGTTCACCGCTCGCGCGAAGCCGACGTTCTCCTCGAGCCGCAGCTGCTCGGCGAGCTCGTAGCGCGCCACGAGCCGCGCGACCCCGGCGGGCACGGCGTTGTCGACGACGATCGTCCGCGCCGGCTGCGTCTGGGCGGCGAGCGAGTCGAGCAGCCGCCCGAGCCGCGGGCCGCCCAGGCGGGTGGCGACGACGACCGTGGCCGTCACGGCGCCCGCCCCAGGACGGCGAGCGCCCCGCCGTGCCCGACTGCGGCCGCGGCGAGCTCGAGCAACACGGCGCCCGCCAGCAAGGGCCCGCCGGCGAGCGCGCTGAGCGCGAGGTCGCGCGCCGCGACCGGCTCGCGGCGGACGACGGCGCGCAGCGCATCCGGCCGGCCGGTCAGGCGGTTGAGCAGCGTGATCCACATGCCGGCGATCGCCTGGTCGAGCAGCACGGGGCGACGCCGCAGCTCGCGGAAGCCCGCCCGCTCGAGCAGCGCGCCGAGCCCCGCGGGGCTGAAGTGGACGAGATGCCGCTCGGGGTCGAGATGGAACCAGCGGTCGCCTCCCAGGCTGGCCTGGAGGCTCGCCAGGTTGGGGACGCCGACGAGCAGCCGCCCACCCGGGACGAGCCAGCCCCGAACCCGCTCGAGCGTGGCGAGCGGCTCGGCGAGGTGCTCGAGCACGTGCCAGAGCACCGCGGCCTCGAACGACGCCTCCGGCAGCTCGGCTTCGGCGGCCGTGCGACGCACGACCGTCAGGCCCGCTGCGGGGCGGAGCTCGCGGTACGGCTCGACCGCCGTCACGCGGTAGCCGGCGCGGGCGAGGGCGCGCGCGAGCCGGCCCTCGCCGGCGCCCAGGTCGAGCACCCGGCTGCCTGGCTCGAGCGGGCCGAGCAGGCGACGCTGCTCGCGCACGCCGAGCGCGAGCGCCGCGGCGTGCACGCTCGCCAGCCGGCGCCGCCCGGGCTGGACGTACGCCCCGCTCGCCGCCTCGGCGACCGGCCGGGCAGCCGCCGCCGTGCCGCAGGCGGGGCAGCGCCACAGCCGCCCGCGCCAGGGCTCGAGCCGACCGCCGCAGGCGGGGCAGGGCTGAGGGCCGGCGCCGGACGTCGGATCAGTATGCGCCGTCGCCGCGCAGCACCGCCGACAAGGTCAGGCCGATGATCCGCAGGTCGCGGCTCAGCGTCGGATGCTCCACATAGTCCCGCTCCACCGCCAGCCGCTCCTCGAAGGTCAGGTCGCCGCGCCCGAAGACCTGCATCGGGCCGGTCATCCCCGGCTTGATCGCCAGCCGAAAGCGGTGCTCGGGCCGGTATCGCTCGACC
>Ga0209810_1004006_pt1 | contig 14700 bp, 15 predicted proteins | sample Coa_R1_7_FD_187159 | JGI IMG/M metagenome (GOLD analysis project Ga0209810, IMG submission 187159) | Surface soil microbial communities from Centralia Pennsylvania, which are recovering from an underground coalmine fire - Coalmine... | ecosystem: Environmental > Terrestrial > Soil > Unclassified...
GCTGATCCTCAATTACGACGAGAACGACGGGCAGTTCGACCACGTCCCGCCGCCGGTGCCGGAGCCCGGCACCCCGGGCGAGTTCGTGCGCGGCTTGCCGGTGGGCCTGGGGTTCCGCGTGCCGTGCCTGGTGATCTCGCCGTTCAGCCGCGGCGGCTATGTCTGCGGCGCGACCTTCGACCATACCTCGGTGCTGCGCCTGATCGAGACGCGGTTCGGCGTCGAGGTCGCCAATCTCGGCAGATGGCGGCGCGAGACCTGCGGCGACCTGACCGCCGCCTTCGATTTCACCGCGCCGCCCCGGCTCGACCTGCCGCATCTGCCGGAGACGCGGGAAGCCTTGCGCCTCGCCGAGGAGCGGGCGATGAGCCTGCCCCGCCCGGCAGTGCCCGAGCGCCAGGTTATGCCGCGCCAGGAGCCGGGCGACCGCCCGCGCCGCACCTAAGACTTCCGCCCAGCGGAGTATTTCCCGCCGCGAAGCATTTGCCGGCCGGACCGCCGCCGCGCCTTAAGATGATTTAACGTCGGCGGCGTTTCGCTTAAGATGACTTGACCGGCCGCAGTCGATGGGGTGCGACCATGGCGGACGCGACGCCGCGAATATTATTGGTCGACGACAATGCGAACATGCGGACGCTGATCGCCGGGCTCCTCTCGGAGCAGGGGTTTTGCGTCGACGAGGCGGCCGACGGGCTGAGCGCGCTGAAGCGGCTCGCCGAAGACGATTTCGACCTGATGATCACCGATGTGCGCCTGCCGCCGCCGCTCGGCGGGGTCGAGACGGTGCGGCTTGCCCGGCTGCGCTGGCCGGCGCTGCGCTCGCTGTTCATTTCCGGGGCGAGCCGGCCGGTATGCGACGATCCCGAGCACGACGATTTCATCGCCAAGCCGTTCAATTCGCGCGAGCTGCTCGGCTGTGTCTGGGAATTGCTGACCCGCAAGGTGGCGCAGACCCGGCTGCAGCCGGCCCGGGTCGCCGCGGCGATGGCCCTGCTCGACGAGCGCATCAGCGACTTGGCGCATCGCCGCGACCCCGCCCTGAGCGAGGAATTGCGCGAGGTCACCGCGGTGCGGGACTGGGCCGAGAAACTGCGCTCGGCGGCGCCCGAGTGAAGCGGCTCACACCGTCTTTGCCCGCTCCCTGAGCACGAATTTCTGGATCTTTCCGGTCGATGTCTTCGGCAGCGGGCCGAAGACGACGGTGCGCGGCGCCTTGAAATGCGCCAGGCGGTCGCGGCAGAAGGCGATGATCTCGGCCTCGCTGGCCGCGGCCCCGTCCTTCAGCGTGACAAAGGCGCACGGCGTCTCGCCCCATTGCGGGTCGGGCTTGGCGACGACGGCGGCTTCGAGCACCGCGGGGTGGCGGTACAGCGCGTCTTCGACCTCGATCGTCGAGATGTTCTCGCCGCCCGAGATGATGATGTCCTTCGAGCGATCCTTGATTTCGATATAGCCGTCGGGGTGGCAGACGCCGAGATCGCCGGTGTGGAACCAGCCGCCGGCAAAGGCCTCCGCGGTGGCCTGCGGGTTTTTCAGATAGCCCTTCATGACGATGTTGCCGCGCATGAAGATCTCGCCCATCGTCGCGCCGTCGCGGGCGACCGGGACGAGGCTTTCCGGGTCGGCGACCATCAGCCCCTCGAGGACCGGATAGTTGACGCCCTGCCGCGCCCGCAGCCGCGCCCGCTCGTCGGGGTCGAGCGCATCCCATTCCTCGTGCCAGGCGCAGATCACCGACGGTCCGAACACCTCGGTGAGGCCGTAGACATGGGCGATCCGGAAGCCGAGCGCCTCCATCCCCTGGATCACCGCGGCGGGCGGCGCGGAGCCGGCGGTCATCATGTGGACCGGGCGGGGCAGGGGCTCCCCGGCGCGGCGCGCGTTGAGCAGCGTGTTCATCACCACCGGCGCGCCGCACAGATGCGTGACCCCCTCGCGCGCGATCGCGTCGTAGATCGCCGCCGCCTCGACCCGGCGCAGGCAGACATGGGTGCCCGCCAGGGCGGTCACCGTCCACGGAAAGCACCAGCCGTTGCAATGGAACATCGGCAGGGTCCACAGGTACACCGGGTGCTGCTGCAGCCCCCACACCAGGATGTTGCCGAGCGCGTTCAGATAGGTGCCGCGGTGGTGGTAGACGACGCCTTTCGGGTTGCCGGTGGTGCCGGAGGTGTAGTTGAGCGCGATCGCGTCCCATTCGTCGCGCGGGGTGACGCCGGCGAATTGCGGGTCTCCCTCGGCGAGCAGCGCCTCATAGTCGAGCGTGCCGAGCCGCTCGCCCGGCGCCGCCGGGTCGACGATGTCGACGACCAGCGGCTTGTCGTCGAGCAGCGCCAGCGCCCGCCCGACCACCGGCGCGAACTCGCTGTCGGTCAGCAGCACCTTGGCTTCGCCGTGCTTGAGGATGAAGGCGATGGTCTCGGCGTCGAGGCGGATGTTGAGCATGTTCAGCACCGCGCCGGCCATCGGCACCCCGAAATGCGCCTCGAACGCCTCGGGCAGGTTCGGCGCCATCACCGCCACGGTGTCGCCGCGCCCGATGCCGCGCCGGGCGAGCGCCGCGGCGAGGCGGCGGCAGCGCGCCTCGGTCTCGCGCCAGTTCCGCCGCCGGTTGCCGTAGACCACGGCAATGCGGTTCGGATAGACCGCGGCGCTGCGGGCGAGAAAGCCGAGCGGGCTCAGCGGCACGTAGTTGGCCGCATTCTTGTCGAGCCCGGTGTCGTAGGGGCTGGCGGCGGCCGCGGTCATCGCGCGGCCTCGCTCGGCGGCGCCGAGGGGAAGCCCTGGGCGAACCGCTCGCTCACGCCCGGCAAGGCAAACCATGGGTGCATCGACTCTTCCCAAACCGAGGCGGTGGGCGGCGGCAGCCCGGGATCGGCGAAATTGCCGGCGGCGATGCCGCAGAATTCCGGGGTCTTGTCGCCTTCCCAGAAAACGTTGCTGCCGCAGGTCGGACAGAAATGGAACCGGATGCGAAAGCCGCTGTCGGCGAGGCGCTCGAACACCTTGTGCTCGCCCTCGATGCGCACCTGCTCCTTGCGCCAGCGGGTGCCGAGGTGAAAGGCGGTGCCGGTGCGGCGCTGGCAGGCCTTGCAGTGGCAGACATAGACCCGCTCCGGCTCGCCCGCCGCGATCGCCTTGAGCTGGCCGCAATGGCATTGTGCGGTACGTTCCATGGCATCCTCCCGTCCGGCATTTTTGCGCGCCGGGCCGGGGGTGTCGAGCCGCTTGGCAAGCGCCGCGAGGAGGCGGAGAATCGAGGGCATGAACAGCGCCCCGCGCGACGATTTCGTCAGCCTTTGCCGGCAGGCCTTCGCCGAATACGGCACGCAAGCGCTGTGGAACCGGCGGGCGCTCGCGGCGCCGAGCCGCGACGACGCACTTGCGGTCGCCCCGGCCTTGCGCATTAACGGCGACCGGGAAGCCCGCCGGCTTGCCGAGCGGATCGAAAGCGCCTGCCGTGCCGCTGTCTAGGATTCAAAGCGAAGGATTGATCGACGAGGTCCGCCGCAACTTGCATCGTCCGAAGGCCGAATGGGCCGGTCTTGCCGCCACCGAGCCGCTCGACGCAGCCGCAATCGTCGGGCGCCTCGGCGCCGCGCTCGCCGAGGCGGAGGCCTTCGTCAGCCGCATGCCGAGCGATAAGCTCGGTCTCCTGTTCCTGCGAGGAGGCGAGGTGGTTCAGCCCGATCCGGACCGGCTCGACGACTACAAGACGCATGCCGGCCGCCGCGGCGGGCAATGGCCGGGCAGCCCCGAGATCGCCGCCGCGATGAACGAACGCCAAGACCGCTGAAGGGAGGAGACCGCGATGCCGTCCTATGCCGAGACCTATCGCCGCTCGCTCGCCGAGAGCGAGGCCTTCTGGGCCGAGGCGGCCGAGGCGATCGACTGGGAGCGGCGCTGGGATGCGGTGCGCGACGACCGCAACCCGCCGTTCACCGGCTGGTTCGCCGGAGCGCGGCTCAACACCTGCTGGAACGCGCTCGACCGCCACGTCGCCGCCGGGCGGGGCGAGCGGACCGCGCTGATCTGGGACAGTCCGGTGACCGGCTCGCTCGCCTCGTTCAGCTACCGCGAATTGCGCGACCGCGTCGCCGGCTTTGCCGGGGCGCTCGCCGGGCTCGGCGTCGCCAAGGGCGACCGCGTGCTGATCTACATGCCGATGGTGCCGGAGGCGGCGATCGCGATGCTCGCCTGCGCCCGCATCGGCGCGATCCATTCGGTGGTGTTCGGCGGGTTCGCCGCGCACGAGCTGGCGACCCGCATCGACGACGCCCGGCCGAAGGTCGTCGTCACCGCCTCCTGCGGCATCGAGACCAGCCGGGTGATCCCGTACAAGCCGCTGCTCGACGCGGCGATCGGCGAGGCCAGGGCGAAGCCTTCCGCCTGCGTCGTCCTCCAGCGCGAGATGTGCCGCGCCGATCTGCTCCCGGGCCGCGACCGCGACTGGCACGAGCTGGTCGCGGCGGCGCGCCCGGCCGATTGCGTGCCGGTGCTCGCCACCGACCCGCTTTACATCCTCTATACCTCGGGCACCACCGGCATCCCGAAAGGCGTCGTGCGCGACAACGGCGGCCACGCCGTCGCGCTCGCCTGGTCGATGAAGCACATCTACGACGTCCGGCCGGACGAGGTGTTCTGGACCGCCTCGGATGTCGGCTGGGTGGTCGGCCACTCCTACATCGTCTACGCGCCGCTGATCTACGGCTGCACCTCGGTGATGTACGAGGGCAAGCCGGTCGGCACGCCCGATGCCGGCGCCTTCTGGCGGGTCATCGAGCAGCATCGGGTGCGGGTGTTTTTCACGGCGCCGACCGCATTCCGCGCGATCAAGCGCGAGGACCCAGACGGCAGGCTGATCCGCGCCCGCGACCTGTCCGGGTTCCGCGCGCTGTTCCTCGCCGGCGAACGCGCCGACCCGCCGACCATCGCCTGGGCCGAAGAGCACCTCAAGGTGCCGGTCATCGACCATTGGTGGCAGACCGAGACGGGCTGGCCGATCGGCGCCAACTGCCTCGGCATCGAGCGGCTGCCGGTCAAGCCCGGCTCGTGCAGCCGCGCCGTGCCGGGCTGGGACGTGCGGGTGCTGGATGCCGAGGACCCGGGGGCGGCGCGGGAATTGCCGCCCGGCGAGATCGGGGCGATCTCGATCAAATTGCCGCTGCCCCCCGGCGCGTTGCCGACCTTGTGGCAGGCCGATGCACGCTTCGTCGAAAGCTACCTGTCCGCCTATCCCGGCTATTACCAGACCGGCGATGCCGGGTTCATCGACGAGGACGGCTATATCCACGTGATGACGCGCACCGACGACATCATCAACGTCGCCGGCCACCGCCTCTCCACCGGCGGCATGGAAGAGGTGCTGGCGGCCCATCCCGACGTCGCCGAATGCGCGGTGATGGGCGTCGCCGATGCGCTGAAGGGGCAGGTGCCGCTCGGCCTTTTGGTGTTGAAGGCGGGGGTCGCCCGCCCGCCCGAGGCGATCGAGCGCGAGGCGGTGTCGCTGGTGCGCGAGCGCATCGGCCCGGTGGCGAGCTTCAAGGCGGCGCTCGTCGTCGACCGTCTGCCGAAGACCCGCTCGGGGAAGATCCTGCGCGGCACGATGCGCCGCATCGCCGACGGCGAGGACTACCGCGTCCCGGCGACGATCGACGACCCCGCCATCCTCGGCGAGATCGCCGCCGCGCTCGCCCGCGCCGGCTACCCGCAGCGGCCGTCCTAAGCCAGCTTCACGTACTCGAAATCGCCCGGCTTGCCGTCGATGCCGGCGCGCGGCGGGGCGATCCACGAGGCGTATTTCCCCGGCTCGGTGACCGGCTGCATCAGGCTGGCGACGAAATCGTTGTCCGCCGCCGAGGGGAGAAACTCGTCGCGTCGGCGCAGCCATTCGGCGGCGCCGAGGATATTGCCGTCGGGGTCGGCCTCGATCGCGGCGAACTCGCCGATCCGGCGGTTGAAGGCGACGTGCGGCAGTTTCAGCCGATAGTCGAAGCCGGCACGGGCGATGATGCGGTTCCACCAGCGCTCGACCCCGGAGGCGGCGTCGGCGACGTAGTCGTCCCTGAGGCGCATGTTGAGCGCCGACAAGGCCGGCACCGCCTCCTCGGCGACCCTGCCGTCCTTCAGCCGCAATACCGGGTAGGTGGCGCCGTCGAGCCGGTGGTCGTCGTCGATCTCGTCTTCGAGATAGCGGCCCTTGAGGCCGGCATTGAAGGCGTTGGCCGCGTTGCTCGACAGCTCGCTGCCGAACAGGTCGAGGGTCAGCGAGAAATGCAGGTTGGCGCGCTTCTGGATCGTCGGCAGGTCGATGACGCCGAGCGCGCGCACCCTGTCGATGTCGCTCGGATCGTCGATCCCGGCCTCGCGCATCGCCTCGCAGGTGCGCTCGATGATGCGGCCGACCCCCGACTGGCCGATGAACATGTGGTGGGCTTCCTCGGTCAGCATGAAGCGGCAGGTGCGCGACAGCGGGTCGAAGCCCGACTGCGCCAGCGCGTGCAATTGCATCTTGCCGTCGCGGTCGGTGAAGAAGGTGAACATGAAAAAGGCGAGCCAGTCGGGCGTCGCCTCGTTGAAGGCGCCGAGGAGGCGCGGGCTGTCGGCGTCGCCCGAGCGTCGGCGCAGCAGGTCCTCGGCCTCCTCGCGCCCGTCGCGGCCGAAATATTTCTGCAAGAGGTAGACCATCGCCCACAGGTGGCGGGCCTCCTCGACATTGACCTGGAACAGGTTGCGCAGGTCGTACAGCGACGGCGCGGTGGCGCCGAGCCGGCGCTGCTGCTCGACCGAGGCGGGCTCGGTGTCGCCCTGCACGGTGACCAGCCGGCGCAGCATCGCGCGGTATTCCCCCGGCACCTCGTGCCAGACCGGCTCGCCCCTGTGCAGGCCGAAACCGATCCTGCGGTCCGCGACCGGCGGCGCCAGCAGGATGCCCCAGCGGTATTCCGGCATGCGGACATAGCCGAACCGGGCCCAGCCCTCGGCATCGACCCCGACCGCGGTGCGCAGATAGACGAGATTTTCCTGGAACCCCTCGGGACCGCGCGACTTCCACCAGTCGAGATAGGACGGGTGCCAGCTTTCCAGCGCCCGGCGCAGCCGCGGGTCGTGGTTGAGCCCGACATTGTTCGGGATCAGCCCGTCGTAATCGATAGCGGTCTCGCTCATCGCCGGAACGCTCCTCCGTTCGCCGGCAGCATACCCTCTGCGCCGGCATTGCGGGAGAGCGGCCTGACGATGGGATGACGCTCAGGTCCGCTGCGGGTCGAAACGCGGGCGGCGACCGCTGCCGTAGACCGTCAGCGCGCCGTCCTCGCCCGCCGCGTTCGGGCGCTGGAAAATCCAGTTCTGCCAGGCCGACAGGCGGCCGAAGATGCGCGTCTCCATCGTCTCCGGCCCGGCGCCGCGCAGATTGGCTTCGAGCCCGGTCAGCGCATCCGGCGAGAAGCTGGCACGCTCCTCCAGCATCAGCCGCACCTCCTCGTCCCAATCGACCTCGTCGAGCGCGGCGGTCACCAGCCCGATTGCCGCCGCCTCATCGGCGCCGAGCGCGGTTCCGACCGTCCGCTCGGCCCGCAAGAGGCTCTCCGGCTCGCCGAGAAACCGGGTGGCCAGGCGCGACAGCCCGTTGCCCATCGGATAGGCGCCGAAATTGGACCGCGACAGGGTCAGCGTGGTGCCGGCGAAGATCAGGGCGCGATCGGCGGCGAACAGCAGCTCGGCCAGGCTCCCGGCAAAGCAATGTCCCGGTTCGGCCAGCGCGAACAGGCTGCGCGCGGTCAGGTCGAGCCGCTTCAACACCCGTTTCAGCAGCAGCGTGATCTCGCGCACCAGCCAGTCGCCGCGATGCGCGTCAAGCAGCGCGTCGACGGCGAGGACCGCCGCCGGATCGCCTTCGCTGCGCAGCACGAGGATGCCGAGTTCGGGCTCGTTGAAGCGCAAATGGAGGATCGCGTCGTCGAGCTCGCGCGCCATTGCCAGCGGCCAGAATTCGGCGCCGGCGCGGTGGATGCCGGCGAGGTCGCCGGGCAGGGCGCCGGGACCGCGCACGGTCAGCGTGGCGCGCCGCCGCGCCCGGTCGTACTCGACCCGGACGTGGCGGTAGGCGAGGCCGTCCGGGCCGCTCTCGCGCGCCAGAAGCGGCCAGGCGATGCCGTCGCCCGCCGCCGGCCGGTCCGAGCCGGTGGCGAGGCGGGCCGCGCGCTCGCGCACCCGCTCCTCCCAGGCCGAAGGCGGCACCACCTCGTCGACCAGCCGCCATTCCACCGCGCGGGCGGCGCGCACGCCGTCCGCGCTGGCGCAGAACTGGTCGGCGCGGTCGCGCCGCACCTTGCGCTTGTCGGTCAGCCGGGTCAGCCCGCCGGTGCCCGGCAGCACCGCGAGCAGCGGCACCTCGGGCAGCGACACCGCCGAGCGCCGGTCGTCGATCAGCATGATCCAGTCGCACGCGGCGGCCAGCTCGTAGCCGCCGCCCGCCGCGGTGCCGGCGACGGCGGCGAGGTAGGCCTGGCCGGAATTCGCCGAGGCGTCCTCGATGGCGAGGCGCGTCTCGTTGGTGAACTTGCAGAAATTGACCTTGTGCGCATGGCTCGCCCGGGCCAGCGCGCCGATATTGGCGCCGGCGCAGAATACGTTGGGCTTGCCCGAGCGCAGCACCACGGCATGCACCTCGGGATGCTCGAAACGCAGCCGCGTCACCGCGTCGGCCAGCTCGATATCGACGCTTAGGTCGTAGGAATTGAGCTTAAGCTCGGTGTCGGGAAACAGGCCGCCGGCGGGGTCGACATCGAGCGTCAGCCAGGCGATCTCACCCTCGCAGTCGAGCCGCCAATGGCGGTAGCGCGCCGGCTCGGTGCGGAAATCGATGCTCGGCACGGCCGCCTATCGCAGCGCGGCGAGGCGTTGCGCCGGCGCGACGCCGGCGATCTCGGCGGCGAGCTTGCGGGCGATGGCGTCGGCGAACGTGTCGAAATTCTCGACCACCAGCAGGAAGGCGCCCGGCCCGCCGATGACGTTCTCCTCGTAATATTTCGGCAGCCCGCCGGGCGGGTGGGTGTGATAGGCGAAGCCGGGATTGGCCTGGGTGTTGATGATCGCCAGCCCGTTGATGGTCACGCCGTGGGCGACCGCCTCGTCGCGCGCGTCGGTGACCGGGCGGCCCGAATTGCTGGTGCCGTCGCCGGAAATGTCGATGACCCGCTTGGCGCTCTGTGCCGGCGCTTCGGCAAACCGGGCGAGTGCGTAGTCGATCGCGCCGCTGATCGAGGTGCGGCCGAGGAACGAACGCGGCGCCGCGGTGATCGCCGCAGCGACGCTGCCGGCGGCTTCCTCGTCGCGGATCACGGTCCATTCGACGACGGTCTTCTCCTCCTCGTCGCCGGCCCATTCGACAAAGGTCACCGCCACCGCGTGGTTGTTGCCGCCGGCGATCGCGCTCAACACGCGCGGGTCGGTCAGCGCCTTGGCATAGCCCTTGCGCTGCAGGTCGAACTCGCCGTCGTTGATGCTGCGCGACACGTCGGCGGCAAGCACCAGCAAAAGGTCGACCGTGTCGGCGCGTGCCGCGACGCTGCCGGCAAGGCAGCCGAACACAAGGACCAGGGCGGCGCCTATCTTCATGCGGGGGGCTCCGTTGACGGCGGCGGCGGCGTGGTGCGAGCCTAGCACGCCCGGCCGCCGCGGCCTAACATCGCCGGATGGCCGCGACCCGGGCAATCCACATTTCCGGCTACGACCGACAGGCCGAGGATTTCTACGCCACGCCCGAATGGGTGACGCGCTGCCTGCTGCGCCACGTCGAGTTGCGCGGCCCGGTGTGGGAGCCCTGCTGCGGCGACGGGGCGATCGCCCGCATCCTCGCCGCCGCCGGCCATGCCGTGACCGCCACCGACCTCACGGATTACGGCTACGGGCAGGCGGGAGTCGATTTCCTCGCCTGCCGTACCTTTCCGGTCGGCTGCCGGGCGCTGGTGACCAATCCGCCGTACGGCGACGGCGGGCCGGTGCGCAAGGGCCGCAACAGGTCGCTGGCGATGCTCGGCTTCGTCCGCCACGCCCTTGCCCTGACCGCGGCGGCGCACGGCCAGATGGCGCTGCTGGTGCGCTTTCAGTGGATCGCCGGCAAGCGGGCCGCGGCGCTGATCTCCTCGGGGCCGCTCGACACGGTGATCGCCCTGACCCGCCGCATCCGCTGGTTCGACCGCGGCGAATTGACCACCTCGGGGCAGCACCATCACGCCTGGATCGTGTTCGACCACGCCCGCGACCCGCAGCGGCCGCCGCGGCTTCTGTTCGCGCAGTAGCGGCTAGGCCAGCTCGCGCCGCACGATGGCCGCGCCCTCGACGAGCGCAGTCAGCTTGCGGAAGGCGCGCTCGCGCGGCAGGTATTTCATCCCGCAATCGGGCGCGGCGACCAGCCGCTCCGGGGCGACGAAGGCGAGCCCGGCGCGCAGCCGCTGCGCCACCTCCTCGGCGGTCTCGACCGCAGCGCTGCCGAGATCGAGCACGCCGAGCAGGATCGTCTTGTTCGCGAGATCCTTGAGCACGCCGAGGTCGAGCCGCGGCTGCGCCGCCTCCAGCGAAATCTGTTGCGCCAGCGAGTCGGCCAGCTCCGGCAGAAACGCATAGCCGCTCGGCTTGTTGCGCACGAGATGGCCGTAGCCGAGGCAGATATGCACGACGGTCGGCCCGGGGATCCCGGCGAGCGCCCGGTTGATCGCGGCGACGCCGTAGCGCGCCGCCTTGTCGGGCGCGGCGCGCACCCACGGCTCGTCGAGCTGGACGACATCGACCCCGGTCGCCTTGAGCTCGCGCAATTCGGCGTTGACCGCATCGGCATAATCCATCGCCAGCTCGGCCGCGTCCTTGTAGAACTCGTTCTGCACCTGCTGCGACATCGTGAACGGGCCGGGCAGGGTGATCTTGGTCGCATGCGTCGCGTGCTTGACGAGGAACGCGGCGTCGTCGATCTCCACCGGCCCCTTGCGGCGGATGCGTCCGACGACGCGCGCGACCGGGGTCGGGCGGCCGTTGGCGCCGATCACGGAACCGAGCCGCTCGCAGTCGATCCCGTCGAGCGCCAGCGAGAAATAGTTCGAATAGCTCTCGCGGCGCATCTCGCCGTCGCTGACGATGTCGATGCCGATCCGCTCCAGCTCGCCAATCGCCAGGATCGTCGCGTCGTCCTGCGCCTCTTTCAGATAGGGCTGGGGAATGCGCCAGATGTCGTGCGCGTGCACCCGCGGCACGCCGTGCCGTTCGAGCCGGGCGCGGTCGATCAGCCAGTCGGGCTGCGGATAGCTGCCGACCACGGTGGTCGGGATCTTGTGGGTCGGGTAGGTCATCACCCCTCCTTGCGGCGGAACAGCACATTGCGGCGGGCGCCGGCGGCGGCAAAGGCGGCATCCTCGGCAAAGCCGCTGGCCGCCAAGGCGGCACGGATGCCGGGGCCGGCGGCGCCGACGATCTCGACCATCACGGTCTTGACGAAGGCCGACGAGCGCGGCGGCGGGGTCTCGAACACCGGCGCGCCGCCTCCGCTCGCCAGCGTCACCCGCTGGCGCAGTCGCTCGCTCACCAGGGCCCGCGTCATGGCCCGGCGATAGGGCTTCATCCACGCCGCCGCACCGCGGACCAGCCCGGCCAGCCCGCGCGCGAAGGTCCGGCTCACAGCTTTGCCGCAAGGAAATCGCGCACCCTGGCGCCGGCATCGCGCGCCGCCGGCTCGTCGTATTCGAGCCAGTGGCCGAAGGCGCGCCGACCGGGCTGCAGCCGGCGCACGTCGAAGGCATGGTAGGCGCCGGGATAGACGACCAGCTCGATCGCGTCGCTGTCGCGCCGGTTCAACTCGGCGAGCTGGCGGCAGCTCTCGGCGCTCGTCCAATCGTCGCGCGCGCCGACCAGGATCAGGGTCGGCACGGCGATCGTCGGCGCCACGGCGCTGCAACCCGGATAATAGGCAATGCCGGCGCGGAAGCTCAGGGTGACGTGTTCCGCCGTGCCGCGTTGCAAGGCGCGCAGCGCGGCGCTGCCGCCCATCGACTGGCCGAGCACGGCGATCCGGTCGGCGATGACGAAAGGCTGCTCCGACAGGTAATGCAATGCGGCATACGCATCGTCGGTCTGGCCGGTGAACCCGCGGCCGCACTGGGCGGAGAGGCCGCGCGGGCCGAGGCTGTCGACCGTGAGCGCGACATAGCCGGCATTCTGGAGCGTGTCGGCGATACCGGCCGAGTGGCCGGAAATCCCGGTGCAGCCCGGCAGCACGACGACGGCCGGAAACCGCCCCTCTTCGCTGGGCCGCGCGAGATAGCCGAGAAGGCGGGCGGGGCCGGGTTGCTCGGCAGTGTTCGGGAATTCGACCAGGCTTCCCGCCCGCGCCGTTCCGCTCGCCAGCGCCAACAGCAGCAGGCCGCCGAGCAGGCGCGTCATCGCGGCAGGCCGCGATACCGGTGCGGAATCCGGCGAATGTCCTGGGCGAGGTCGGGCGGCACCGCGCCGGTGCCTTCGCGCCCGAGGGTCAGGGCGTCGACGAGCCCGCCGAAGCGCTGCGCGATCGCCTCGACGATCTGGTCGTGGCGGCCGACCGCGGCGAACAGGTGCGCGACGTCGTCGGGCACCTCGCGGGCCAGCTCGTTCCATTTGCCCTGCCGCACCATCGCGTTGAGCTTGAGGCCGAGGTCTTCGAGCCCGTGCGCGGCGAACACCGGGTAGTAGGCCGGGGTCGAACCGTAGAAGGCGACGCGCTGGCGCACCCATTCGAAGCGCTTGGCGACGCTCTCGTCGTCGGGGCCGGTGGCAAGGAAGCCGCCGCCGGAAATCTCGTACTCTTCGCGTTTCCGCCCGGCCTTGGCGAGCCCGGCCTCGATCCGCGGCATGATCGTGTCGGTCAGGTATTTGCGGGTGCAGAACCCGTGCAGTTTGACGCCGTCGCATTCCTCGGCGGCGACCTTCAGCATCGCCGGGCCGACCGCGGCGATCATCACCGCCGGCGGCGGCGCGTCGATCGGCTCGGGGTGGAAGTTCGGGGTCATCAGGGTAAAGCGGTAATGCTCGCCTTCGTAGGCGGGCTTCTCGCCGGTCTTCCAGTGGCGCCAGATCGCGCGCAGCACCTGGACGTATTCGCGCATGCGCGGCGCCGGCGCGCTCCACGGCGCCGAGAAGCGGCGCTCGTTATGCGCCCGCACCTGCGAGCCGAGCCCGACGACAAAGCGGCCGCCGGTCGCGCCGGCAAGGTCCCAGCCGATCTCCGCCACCGCCATCGGGGTGCGGGCAAAGGCGATGGCGACGCCGGTATGCAGCTCGATCCGCTCGGTCGCGGTGCCGGCGACGGCGAGCGCGAGAAACGGCTCGTGCTTGTTCTCCATCGTGACGATGCCGTCGTAGCCCTGCGCCTCGGCTTCGCGCGCCGCCGCCGGCACGCGGCGCAGATCCTCCTGCGGCACCGTGGTCATGATGCGCATCGCGTGGCGCTCCTTTCCGTGGCGCGACGATTCGGGCCATAGTTGCCGGCGACAGGCAAGGAGGATCGGATGGCGCGCAACGTTGCCGTCGGGGTCGGGCTGATGGAGTTCCCGTTTTCCGGCGCCGCCGCCTATTGGCGCTGGGTCGATCTGTGCGAGGCGGGCGGCATCGACTCGATCTGGCAGACCGACCGCCTGGTCAGCCCGACCCCGTTCCTCGAATGCATGAGCGCGATGGCGGCGCTCGCCGGCCGCACCCGGCGCATCAAGTTCGGCGTCAACGTGCTCTCCCTGGCGATGCGCGACGCGGTGCTGGTGGCGCGGCAATGCGCGACGATCGACTACCTGTCGAACGGGCGGCTGCTGCCGGCCTTCGGCATCGGCAGCCCGCTCGGCCCGGAATGGCGGGCTCTCAACCTCGACAGCAAGACCCGCGGCCGCAGGACCGACGAAGGGCTCGAGGTGATCCGCCGGCTGTGGTCGGAGGATTCGGTCGATTTCGCCGGGGTGCACTATCGCCTGTCGGGGGCGCAGTGCCTGCCCAAGCCGGTGCAGCCCGACCTGCCGATGTGGATCGGCGGCTCGTCCGAGGCGGCGATCCGGCGCACCGCCCGGTTCGGCACCGGCTGGCAGGCCGGGCCGGAGACGCCGGCCCAGGCGCGCGAGGTCGTCGCCGCGATCCGCGCCGCCGCCGCCGAGGAGGGCCGGGCGATCGACGACGACCATTACGGCGCCGGCATCCCGTTCCGCTTCGGCCGGCCGGACGAGCCCGGGCTGCAGCCCTTGTTCGAGGCCTACCGCAAGCGCACCGGGCGCGATCCGCACGATTATTTCGCGATCGGCGACGGCCCGGCGATCGTCGCCAGGATCGCCGCCTATGTCGATGCCGGCGTGTCGAAATTCATCCTGCGCCCGGCCGCCAAGGGCGACGACGAGGTGATGGCGCAGACCCGCCGCCTGATCGACGAGGTGCTGCCGCTGGTCGCCGCGCGCTGGCCGAAGGTCAAGAAGCGCCAAGCCGCCGAATGAACGCCTCCGCCGCGGCGGGAGCGCGAACCTTGGCGCCGTTGATGAAGTACACGAAACAGTCGCGGCCCGCCGCCGCCTGCGCCTTGAAGCGGGCGGCGAAGGCGTCGAGCGCGCCCTCCGGGTAGCCGGTCGGCTCCGCCGCCTCGCAGCGCCGCAGCCGGGCATAGACGAAATCGGCGGTGACCGCGTCGAACGCCGGGTAGTCGGCGTC
>Ga0209810_1004011_pt1 | contig 14689 bp, 13 predicted proteins | sample Coa_R1_7_FD_187159 | JGI IMG/M metagenome (GOLD analysis project Ga0209810, IMG submission 187159) | Surface soil microbial communities from Centralia Pennsylvania, which are recovering from an underground coalmine fire - Coalmine... | ecosystem: Environmental > Terrestrial > Soil > Unclassified...
TTCGACGTAGCGGCCGGTGCCGGTGACGAAGCGCCAGTCCTCGACCCGCCCGCGCGGGCGGCCGATCTCCGGGGCGACAGCGGTCATGATCGGACCTCCGAGCAGCAGCTGATGGAGCGGGTGCCGGCCAGGTCGGAAGACAGCGACCGGGCTCAAGCGGATGGGGTTGCCGGATGATCTTCTAGATGTAGAGCGCCTTGCAGGTACGGAACTATTGTAACACCTCGGGGTAGTCAAAGCTTTTCAGTCAGCGATAAACGGGTAGACATAGCAACCGAGTTCGTCGACCGGGATTAGTCACCGACAATGATGCGCTTAATCACCTCGCTTGGTAAAGCTCGCCGGAGCGCCGCGGCCAGATGCGCACCTTGTATATATGTCGCAGCACGCGGTCAAGCACAGGATCTTCTAGTTCGAGCATGTAGCCTTCTGGAAACAGCAACCGCTTTTCACGCGTAGGAATAGTGCCCGAGAAGAGCACCAACCCGTCCCGTGGAGCACCCGCCTGACGCAACAGGTCCAACAGATAGTCCACGGTGCACAGCACCTCCAGGCGCGACTCCTGATAGACCAGGCGCTCACCACCCACGGTAACAGTGGCGCGTAGAATGAGCTGATCCCAGTGGTCCTGCACGTCGTAGTAAGGCCACACCTGGCGAGCTACCACATTCGGGCAGACTTGCTTAGACATTTGAACCGAGACCCGTTCAAGTAACCGGTCACTGTGATCGCTACCTACAGTCACATAGCACTGATCACCCGCTACCAGCAGCACGTACTCGACCTCGCCAGACGTTTCCATGCCGAGCACATCGATCACCTCGGCGGTAGTCACCACCTGGGGGGTGAGCGGGAACACCATTGGGCGCTCGACCTCGGCCTCGATACCCTGCTGGCGCAGCTCGGCAATGTGCTGCTCGGACACCGCCAGGTTACGGTAAGCCAGGCCCCCGTTCCAGACCGACTGCACCGGGAAGGACAGGGGGGAGCAGCGGCCATCGCGATGGATCATTTCGAGAGCGAGACAGGGTCTCATAGCTGGCCCATCTAGGGTGACTTTCTTGCTAATCACCCGTATAATCTTCCACCAAAGCTCACCTCATAATAGACGATTTGCGGAACGCTGTCCAGCGCTGTTATACTCCAATGCCCAACACTGTGGTCATCAGCACCCAGCGAATACATTGGCACGATGATAGATGCCTTGGTCAATATCATGCTGAGCGGATACGGCAGTAGGGCTCTACTCTCGGGCAGTACAGGCCAATCGCATTATAGCGGTCGTTCTAGCTGCCAAGACGGCTACTTCTCTACGCATATGTAAGGGGATGTCTCTATATCGGCTATCTCAACGATGTAAACAACCGCTCCGTTCAGCTGGTGAGGATAAGCGCCACAAACCGGTTTACGCGAGGAAGCTGATGAGGCGGCTTGACTTTCTGCGCGTATTCGTGAAGTATCGCGGTGATGCGCCCATTATCCTCGGGCCCGGTCTGGCCGGACGCGAGTTGTTTACTATCCTAGGTGATGATCCAACAGTGCTGTACAACATGGATATGGCGTATGCCGCACCATTATGCCTAGGACTAGCGCTGAGCACAAGCTTACCACGCGTGGTCGCCCTGGAGGGCGATGGCTCGCTGCTGGCGGGTTTGGGTGTACTAACCACAGTGGGGCGATATCAACCCCCAGCGCTGACGATTATCGTCCTTGATAATGAAGCCTACGGAAGCTTCGGCGTGGGTGAGATGCGAACCGCTACCTCGGCCGGGGTAGATCTTGAGCAAGTAGCGCGGAGCTGTGGTATTCCCAACACATGCACACTGCGCACGCTGGAAGAAGCGGAGAGCACGCTACCTCTAGCGCTTGCTACCCCAGGGCCGTGGGTCGTCGTGGCTAAGCTCGAGGCACATGGTGACACCGATCCGACCTTTGCTCGTGTCCCACCGGATGTAGCCGACATGGGACTACGGTTCTACGAAGCCTTGAGAAGAGGGGACCGATGACGAGGAGATATCTATGACTGCTGAAGCACACCCGAAACCCATCGTCAATTACCGTGAAGAAGCCGCTCGGCTCATGTACGACAGCTTGCGCGCGAATGGGATAGATTTTGCTGTACTGCTGCCAGACACAGTGCTACATGTGGTCAATCGGCTGTTTCTGGCCGATTCCGCGGTGAGAACTATAGTCTGCTCACGGGAAGACGAGGGCCTAGCCATTGCAATGGGCGCCTACTGGGGCGGCAAGAAGCCGGTGGTGTTCATGGAGGGATCGGGGTTGGGCTACTCCGGGCTCATCCTAGCCCGCGGCCAGGTCCAGCGCTCGCCCACGCTGATCGTCGCCAGCCACAACACCGTGCTGGGCGAGCGCTACAACTACCATGCTGCTACGCGTCTGGTCACCCAGCCTATCCTGGATGCACTGCGCATCCCCTACCATGTGCTGCATAGCGCCGAGGAGATCCCACTCATTGTTCGCGAGATCCTGGTCACTATATCCGGCCAGCGGACAACCGCGGCTATCCTGGTCCCGCGCTACATCATGATTCAGGACTGACACTATGCAACGGACCGAGTTCCTGGCCGTCTTCGCTCGGCACCGCGGCGCTGCAGTCGTGATCGTCGGGCCGGGCATCGCCAGCCGCGAGGTGTTCGCTCTGGCCCATACTGAAGCAACCCTGTATCAGATGGAGATGGCCTATGCCACACCGCTCTGCCTCGGACTGGCCTTGGCGAAGGAGGACTCACGGGCTATCGCCATTGAAGGCGATGGATCGATCCTAGCCGGGCTCGGTGTGCTCACCACTATCGGCCGCTACCAACCTCCCAATCTGACCTTGATCATCCTAGACAACGGCCTGTACTCGACTATCGAGAGCCGAGCGCACCCGGCCATCGAGTCGGCCACAGCGGCCGGGACGGATCTTGCAGATGTCGCCCGCGCCTGTGGCATTCAGCGAGTGGTGACCGTGTGGACCGTGGCGGAAGCCGACGAAGCCCTTCAGCGGGCTGTCCGTGAGCCTGGCCCATGGGTCATCGTCGCTAAAGTGCCTCATATCCCGCCCGAGAGCGATCCCCGCGCGGCCACTCCGCCCGATCTATTCGAGAACAGCTTGAGCTTCGCCCGAGCTGTGTACGCGCGAGCAGAGGCGGCGGACTGACCCGCCAGCCTTAGCCGCTCACATCCTCTAGCCCACCCCGTAAGCCTAGCAGGCGAGCCGTCAACGCTACACCGGTGGTCAAGACCACCACGACCACACCCACTACGGCGGCCGCTTCATAGCGGCCTTCAAACATGAGGTCGAGCTGTAGTAGCGACAGGGGGCGGGTGGCACCGGTGGCTAGCAGTGCTACCGCGCTGACGTTGCGCGCGGCAGTGATGAAGCTCACTGCCGCGACGAGGAGCACAGTCGGAGCGATGATCGGCAGAACTATGTGACGAAATGCGTGCCACCACGGCGCTCCGCTCACTCGTGCCGCCTCTTCCAGTTCAGCCCCCAGTTGAACCAGGCTACTCTTGAGAACCTGGACACCAACAGGCATGCTTACGACTATCATGGCCAGGGTCATGAGCAAGATAGTTCCATAGAGAGGACGTAGCGGCGAGCCGAGAAAGAGCGATAACAGGCCCAGACCAAGAATGATCCCGGGAAGAGTGCTCGGCAGCCAGGACACTACATCGAGGATGACACGCCCAGTGAAGTGAGTGCGCATCGAGATGTAGGCGATGACAATATACAGCAGTACTCCACCTACTGCCGTCCCACCGGCCAGCGCGAGCGTGTTACGCACTGAGGTCAGAAAGACGGCATCGCTCAAAACGCGTTCCCAGTGAGTGAAGGTCCATGGTTGTGGGACATTGAAGAATCCGAAGAGCTTCATAAAAGTAGCCATCAAAAGGAAGACAAAAGGAATAACGGTGAGTACTAGTGCTGCAGCCAGTACCAGGCAGAAGATCGGCAGGCGCCAGCGTCGGAGCCGCAGTCGATTGGCGCGAAACCGGCTACCCACTACCGCGTAGCTGCGGTGAGTGATAATCCAGCGTTGAGCCACGAGGAGTGGCAGCATGACTCCCAGAACCATAGTACTCAGAGCCATTGCAGTTGGAAACTGAGGTGGATCCTGGTGGAGTAGCAGGTAAATCTGTGTACTGAATACCTGGAATCGGAAAGGAGCCCCGAGGATCAACTCCAGTTCAAAGGCCTGGAGCGAGTAGATGACCGAGAGCAAGAGCACCACCATCAGTGTCGGGGTCATCACTGGTATGACCACTCGAAATAGCGTCATCAGAGTATTAGCACCGCAAATGTGGGAGGCTTCCTCCAATGATGCGTCGAGGTTGCGGAAGGCCGGGGTAAGGAGCATGACTTTGACCGCGATTGTACCGCTAGCCAAGTGGGCCCAGACGATACCCCAGAAGGAATAAATGTTGAACGGCCCCTTCTCCAGAGATGGGAATATTGTCAGCACTAGCTGGTTCAGCAGCCCGCTGTTGGGATGAAGTAACATCACCCAGCCTAGAGTGACCGGTAGGGCGGGCAAGAAGAAGGCCATCCAGAACAGAAACTCTAACCAGGTAGCGCCTGGGATGTCGGTACGAGCTAGCGTCCAGGCGATCAGGATGGCGATAGGAAAGGCGATGGCCTGGCGCGCGGCGGTTACGAGAATAGTATTCCAGATAGAGATCAGCAGTGTAGGATCGGATAACGCCGTTCGCCATGGCTCGAGACTCCAGGCTGTCTCACCCGGCCGTCCGATCAGGAAGCTACCCAGAACAACGATCACTATAGGATATCCTACTAGGATGACGACTAGAGCAGATATCGCCCAGTATGGCAGCTCCCTGAGCAAGAGCACACGCCGGCGCGCAAGCGGAAGGGCTATAGTGGCCATATACTAACTCATGATCTCCAAGTGGAGCATATCCAGGCCTTAACGCAGGTGCATATCGGTGGCCTGTTTGATTCGAAGGGCTTTACGGAACGTATCGGTCGTGACCCGCGTGCTAGCGCAAGATCTCCTCGGCGATCCTCTTGGCCTGATCGCGCAGCTCCAAGCGCTCCTCGCGGTCGATATCGAAGTAGCTCACGCCTGGTATTGGAGAGGTGTCCTCCAATCGCGGTACGTCTAAGCGGCGGCTGGGACGACCGGTCTTCTCTACCCATGCGGTTTGCCCCTCTTTAGAGAGGAGCCAGTTAATAAACACTGTAGCGGCATTGGGATCGGGTGCCCCGTCAAGCAGGCGCACGGCCCCGAAAGCAGTACTCAGTCGCCATGCTTCTGGTTCCGTTCTGCTTCCTAGCGGCACGACTTTATGTTCGACTCCTGCTCTCGTAAACTCCAGCAAGTCCGTGGGGCTGAGGCCAATCGCGATCGGGTACTGACCGCGGACAACCCATTCAGCAAGTTGCCGGCTATCGCGCGTGAGTCCTACATCCTGTCGGAGGAGGGCACGCACAAAGTCCTCGCCTAGTTGCCCCAACCAGGAGGCGATGCGCCCGTTGCCTGCCCCATCCATCCTGGGATCATGGATAGCAATCTTACCTTTCCACTTCGGGTCTAAGAGGCCTTTAACGGTGCTTAGTTCGTTTTCTCTGATGAAGTCTCGGTTAATATACACCTGCGGGCTAACCTCTGCTTGAAACGCGAAGACGTACTGCTTTTCGCGATCGAGATACGCCTCCTCGAAGCCTCCGAACCAGATCGCTTCGTCTGTCACCTCAGGTAGTAGCAGCACCGTCCGGATTGGGACGATTTCTCCAGCCCGCTTTGCGGTGAGGTCGAAGCTCGTGGGCCCCGTAATGTAGACATCCCAGAGGAACTGCCCGGCTTCGTGCTCCTTCTGAAACCGCACCACGAAGTCGACAGGATTAAGCCCTTGGAACTCCAGCCGGATGTCTGGAAAGCGCTGCTCGAATACGCGCATCGCATCGCGGTAGGACGTACCGGGCGGCCCCGCAACCACAACCTTACCCTCCTTCCTGGCGGCAGCCAGAACGTCGTCCCAACTGCCGTCAGGCTTGGCGAGCGGTGGGCCGGCGGGCTTCCCGGTTAACTGGGCCCCTCCAGTTCCGGTCGGTGCAGGGGCTCCTAGGGGGGAGCAAGCGACACCCACGAGGAAGAGCACACTGATCATCGGTGTCAGGCCGTGCCAGGGTTTCATGATCTACTCCTACTCCCTTGGTCCTGCTCGAGAGCTCGTTGAGCAAGGACGGTTCTACGGAAACGCAGACCGCTCTCGAACACGTCGACCGGCAGCTGCGCGGATTGGCGAGCCTGGCGATCGGTCGGGTCGACCTTCGCGACAATGAGCCACGGCCCCGGTTTCTGAAACGCACGCACCAATGCTTCGCGGGCGTCACCGATCTCCCGAACGGTACAGCACTGCTTCAGTCCGAAGGCACGCCCCAGTTGCTCGATATCTGCTCCCCAGGCTGTGGCGGTCGGCGCCCGGCCGGAGCCGGTGGTGAGATAAGCACCGTTGTCGAACACCAGGACGATCAGATTATACGGGCGATAACGCGCGATCGTGGCCAAGACACTCGGGCCGGCCAGCAGGGAACCATCTCCCTCGACCGACACGATCCGTCGCGCTGGCCAGCCCAGCGCCGCTCCCAACGCAATGGGGGTTGCGTAGGGCATGTCCATATTATAGATGGTGAGTGGGAGGTCCCCATGGGCAGCAATAGTGTAGTTCGAGAGACCAGGGCTGATGATGAGCGCTGCATCCTGGCGAAGGTCGCAAAGTATATCCAGCACGTCAATACGGTTCATACCCCCTCCTGCTCACGCCGCTCGGATTACATGCGGGGGTACCAGAATAGCGACGGGCACCTTCTGCCCCTCCACCGTCCGCTGCGCCTCAATTACTACAGTGCGGATCTGTGTAGGATCGAATAGCACGTAGTAGGGAATGTTCAGTGCTCGAAGAACGGGCTCGGCGACTACACGTGTGGCAGCGTGATAATCGAAGCACTCACCCAATGTATTGCTGTGGCTGGCAACCAACAGAGTCGGGGTACGTTGAACGATCCCTCGTGCCAGAATGAGGGCAGATAAGCCAATGCCTGAGCCCTCCATCATGACTAGCGGACGACGCCCGACTAGATAGGCGCCCATAGCCATCGCCACCCCCTCATCCTCGCGTGCGCACTGGAAGCACTCAATCTCCCCCCGCTCTAGGATGAGTTGTTCGAGACCGTCTAGCAAACTGTCGGGCAGAAAGACAGCGAAGTCGATGGAGGCTGCGCGGAAACTATCGTAGAAAGCCTCCAACGCCTCGAGCCTATAGCGTGGACCGGCGGCCAGGTCACGAGCCACTGGATAGGTCATGAGGTGCCTCACAGGATAGCATAGTACTTCATACTACAGTAGCTCCTCTTCTCGCTTCAAGCAGCGCCGCCGGTGGCAGACCTGGGCGATCCCTGGTGTTGCCATCGCCAACTAGACTAGACCTTCGTCAAGCGAGCGGCAGTCTCGAGGCACCGATGGATTCAGAAGGTCACACACCGTTCTCCAGACCGTCGGCACATAGCCCAGTCCTCGGGCCTCCAGGCCTTACATCGCTTGCTGCCGCCGCTAGACATCTCCCTGCTCACAACCCAGCGGCTGGGGAACACCGACGTTCAGGACGCGTTCCAGCATAGCCAGGGCTATCCGCCTCATCGCTGACCAGGATACCTGCAGGCCACCCGGTTCGTGACGACCTGCTGACAGGATATCTCATCGACAGACTAGACTGTCAGCACAGCCTTCTCGAACTAGCGATTGCTGTCAATTAGCGTGACTATGTCGGGACGACTATCGTTCGAGGAGATCGAGCAACTTCGTAGAGCTCTTGGGCTTTCCTCGACGCAAACCAATTGATGAACACTGTAGCGACCTTAGGATGTAGAGCACTTCCGAGCTTCACGATAGTCCCAAAACCTGCAGTGAGAAACTTCGCACCACCCACAGGAAAACACGTTGTAGACTAATACCAGTACAAGTGGTGATTTGCCCGGCAGGCTCAGACGACGTCACTGCTAGCAAGGGGGAAAGCGGACTCTCGGACACAGCTACCGGAGCGCAGGCAGCTCCTGCCAGACAGAGTGCTACTAACAGTGCATTTCAAAACCGGTTGAGCCAGTAGTTCAGGCAGACCAGAGCACAGCTAAGCTGCAGGAAGGCTCGATGGATCTCCGCCAGCCGCTCCTCCCGCACCCCCAGGCGCCGGCAGCGCGAGCGCCACGCCAGCGGCCGTTCCGCTACCCACCAATACCAGCTCCGCTTCTCCTTGCTCTCGCTGCCTTTGCGGGCGCTCCCTGGCGTGATACCTGCCGCCAGCGGGCCGCGTCCTACGCCTTGTCCGCGTGCCGCTTGTCCGGCCGCTGGCAGGGCCGGCCCAGCAGGCGCTCGACGCGGCCGCCCCCATCGGGCACGGCCTCGAAGCCCGTGGCGTCGTGACAGTTCGCGGCGCTGAGCAGGACGTTCACCGACTTGCCGGTGCGGTCAACCATAACATGCGGCTTGCCGCCCGCCTTGCCGCGAGCCACAGAGGCGGGCCGGTCGCGCGGCTGTCCAGGCTCGCGCGGGCCCCAGCGCTTTGGTCGGCCTCCCCAAGCCGCTCTTGCAGGGTGCGGTGGAGCCGCTCCCCCACGCCCGCGCGCTGCCCGTCGCGGAGCCGCCGCCAGCAGGTCATGCCGCTGCCGCACCCATCTGGGGGGCAGCAGCGCCCCTGGGAGGCCTGTACGCCGCACGGAGAGAATGCCCGTGAGCGCGGCCCAGTCCGGCAGGCAGGGCCACCCGCCTTTCGGCTCGGGCGGCTCCGGCGGCAATAACGGTGCGATCAGGTTCCATAGTGCGTCGCTAACCGATGGCTTGCTCAGGCCCGCCGGTATACCAGGCCGGCGCCCAGGTTTTGCAAAGCACCGTGAGTTCACTCGGGTTGCTGTCAACCGCCCCTGGGGACCGAGGCCGGGCGGCGGGGCTGCTGGCAGGAAGGGCTTCAGCAAGCCGATGAACGGGGTGCCGAGGAGGGGGATCGAACCCCTACGCCCTTGCGGGCAGCGGAGTTTAAGTCCGCCGCGTCTGCCAGTTCCGCCACCTCGGCATCTAGCTGGCGCCGCGCCTCGCGCGCGCTGCACCACGTCACATTGTACCGGCCTCACCGCCGCGCTCGCGACTCTACCGCAACGCTGGGACCCGCCCTCCGGCACGTGCGCACCAGCGCGCGCTCGTCACTCCCCGCCAGGCCCCTCACCCAGCCCGGAGCCCCACAGGCTCCACGCCTGACCGCTGTCTGGCGCCCTGACGGGGCTCCCATTATACTAGGCTACCGCTAGCCCAGGGCGGGGTCTGATCCGTGCCGCCGCGACGCGCCGACACGGCGCGGATCCTGCAATGGAAGGATGGTGCACAAGCTCCAGGAGAGATCGCCGATGATCGCCGCGCGCTTCGGTCGCTGGTGCCGCCCCGCGCTCGGGATGCTCATCGCCCTGCTGCTCGCCGCTTGCACCGGAACCGACCCGAGCCGCTCCACCGAGCGCTCGCCCACCAGCGGCGGGGCCGCGCGGCAGGGCGGCGCGATGACGGTAGCGGTTACCGCCGACGCCGTCAGCTTCCACCCCTACAAGACCACCGACGCGGCCTCACGCGATTACCAGAGCCTCGTGTACGCCAACGGCCTCCTCTCCCGCGATCCTCACAACCCCGACAACTTCATCCCTGAGCTGGCCGAGAGCTGGTCGCTGGCCGAGGACCGCGTGACCTACACGTTCCGCCTGCGGCCCGACATCCGCTGGAGCGACGGGCAGCCGATCACCTCGGCGGACTTCAAATGGACCTTCGAGCAGGCGCGGCGCCCCGAAAACGCTTACCCCTATGTGAGCAACTTCGACACCATCGCGGCCTACGAGGCGCCCGACCCCCGCACGATCGTGGTGACGCTCAAGGAGCCCCTTGCAGTCGGGCTGGAGAACGCGGACGCCGTGGTCCCGCTCCCCAAGCATATCTGGGAGAAGCTGGACTGGAACGACCCGAACCGCAACCCAGAGATCATGGCGCCCACCGTGGTCTCCGGCCCCTTCAAGCTGAAGGAATGGGTGCGCGACTCGCACGCCATCTTCGTCGCCAACGACCTCTACTTCAAGGGGCGTCCCAAGCTCGATACCTACGAGATCCGCGTCGTGGGCACCCCGCAGATGGCCTTCCAGAAGCTGCGCGCCGGCGAGGTCGACCAGGCGAGCATCCCCCCCGAGGACTACGAGCAGGCGAAGCGGCTCGACCACATCACGGTCTACGAGTGGTGGCCGGCCGCAGCGACCTGGAGCTACATCGGCTTCAACCTCCGCAAGCCCTACCTCCAGGACGTCACCGTCCGCCGCGCCCTGGCCCACGCCGTCGACCGCCAGCTCATCATCGACAAGATCCAGTACGGGCTCGCCCAGCCCACCTACTCGGCCTTCACCCCCACCTGCTGGTGCTACAACCCCGACGTGCCGCGCTACGACTACGACCCCGCCCGGGCGCGCGCCCTGCTCGCTCAGGCCGGCTGGGTGCCCGGCCCTGACAACGTCCTCACGAAAGACGGCCAGCGCCTGCGGCTGCGCCTGCTGTTCGGCCCCAACTCCAACAAGGTGCGCGAGCGCATCGCCACCGTCGTGCAGGAGGAGTTCCGCAAGCTCGGCGTCGAGGTCGAGATCCAGGGGCTGGAATGGGCCGCCTTCCTGCAGGCCATCAAGAGTCCGCCCTTCGACTGGGACCTCGTCGTCCTGGGCTGGGTCAGCACCGTCGATCCTCACTGGATGTACCAGGTGTGGGCCGAGCAGAACATCCCCCAGCTCAACGCCGGCGCCTACGTCAACAAGCGCGTGGAGGAGCTGTTCAAGCAAGGGGCTCGCGAGTTCGACCGCGAGCGGCGCAAGCAGATCTACCAGGAGATCCAGCGCATCCTGGCGGAAGACGTGCCCTACATCTTCCTCACGATGAACAAGGCCTACACCGGCATCAGCAACCGCATCGGCGGCGTCGAGGTCTCGCCGCTCGGCATCGGCTACAATATTGAACAGTGGTACGTGAAGTAGCACACTATCCCACCCGCGAGCGTAGCCTGGGACGATGCTGCGGTTCGTCATCCGGCGCCTCATCCAGTCGGTCTTCATCCTGCTCGGGGTGAGCATGCTGAGCTTCGCGCTCATGCACGCCGCGCCGGGCGGGCTCACCACGCTCTACGCTAACCCCCGCATCCCGGCCGCTACCATCGAGCGGCTGGAGGAGCAGTTCGGCCTGCGCGACCCCATCCCCGTCCAGTACCTCAAGTGGCTGTCGAACGTGCTCCAGCTCAACTTCGGCTACTCGCTCATCGACCAGCGGCCGGTGGTGGACAAGATCGCTGAGCGGCTGCCGGCCACGATCCAGCTCTCGCTCGCCTCGATCCTGCTGGGCCTGCTGGGCATCCCCCTAGGCGTCTACGCCGCCATGCACCGCGGCAGCTGGATCGACAACACCGTGCGGGTGTTCACCGTCATCGGCAACGCGGTGCCCCACTGGTGGCTCGGCCTGATGATCCTCGTGCTCTCGGCGAACACGATCCGTATCTTCCCGCTCGGCGGCATGTACACGCCGGGCAACGACACCCTGTTGGACCGGCTGTGGCACCTCCTCCTCCCCGCGACTATCGGCGCGATGGGCGGCTGGATCACCTACTCGCGCTACATCCGCTCGGAGGTGCTCGAGGTGCTGGGACAGGACTTCGTGCGCACCGCCCGCGCCAAGGGGCTGAGCGAGCGGCTGGTCATGGGGCGCCACGTCCTGCGCAACGCGCTCATCCCCGTCGTGACGATCATGGGCGGCACCCTGGCCGCGCTCGTCAGCGGCTCGGTGCTCTTCGAGAGCACCTTCTCCTGGCCCGGCATCGGGCGCATGGCTGTCGCCGCCGCGTTCCAGCGCGACTATCCCGTCCTGATGGCGCTGAACATGCTCGGCGCCACGCTCGTCATCCTCGGGAACCTGTTGGCCGACATCGCCTACGGGTGGGTCGACCCGCGTGTGCGCTACGACTAGTCGCGAGCGCCCCGCCGCGGTACGGCCACGGCATTCAGGAGCGCCATGGCAGAGGTAACGCAGGCTAAGGAGCGGATCGGCGTCCGCGCGCCCGCCCCGCCCCTCACGGTGCAGCCCAGCCCGGGCTACCTCGCCCTCACCTGGCGGCGGCTGCGCCGCGACCGAGTGTCCATGGCCGCCCTGTACCTCTTCGTGGCGATCTGCCTGCTCACCCTCGCGGCGCCGCTCATCGCCACCTACGTGCTCCAGACCGATCCCAACGCCCAGAACCTGCGCAACAACTTCGCTCCGCCCGGTCCGGGCCACTGGCTGGGCACGGACGAGCTGGGGCGCGATAACCTGACGCGGGTGCTCTACGCGGGCCAGGTGTCGCTGCGGATCGGCTTCATGGTGGCGCTCGTCTCGCTGCTGCTCGGCGTGCCCATCGGCCTGGTGGCCGGCTACTACGGCGGGCGCGTCGACGACGCCATCAACGCGGTGATTCAGGTCCTGCAGAACATCCCGGGGCTGTTCCTGCTGATCATCCTCTCCGTAACCTTCCGCCCGGACCCCACCGGCCTAGCCGTCATCATCGGGCTCATCGGCTGGATGGGCACCGCCCGCCTCGTCCGCGGCCAGACGCTCTCGCTCGCGCGCCGCGACTACGTAGACGCTGCCCGCGTGCTAGGGGCCAGCGACGCCCGGATCCTGTTCCGCCACATCCTGCCCAACCTCGTCTCGGTGGTGAGCGTCATGGCCGGCTTCGAGATCGCCACCGGCATCCTGCTCGAATCGGGGCTCAGCTACCTCGGCCTGGGAGTCCAGCCTCCCACTGCGAGCTGGGGCAACATGCTGCAGAACTCGCTGGACTACGTGACCCGCGCGCCGTGGCTCGTGGCGGCGCCCGGCACGATGATCTTCCTCACCGTGCTCTCCATCTTCCTGTTGGCCGATGGACTCCGCGACGCCTTCGACCCGCGCATGAAAGTCTAAGCCCTAAGACAAACTAAGCGGCGGGAAGCCGTGCTTCCCGCCGCAGAGCGGAGAGGGTGGGATTCGAACCCACGAGGCGTGGTTAACGCCTACTCGCTCTCCAGGCGAGCGCCCTAGGCCACTAGGCGACCTCTCCCAGTCGTCGGAGCGTATTTTACCATAGCGCCCTCTCGCCCGCCGGCGGCCGCGGTTGACGGCGCACCCAGCGCCGTGCTAGAGGGTGAGGACTAAGCCGGGCGTCTCCTTCCGTACCTCTCGAGCGAGCATGGCCAATGCCACAGATCGTCGCTCAGGATGTCCGCGTCGTCTACCCGAACGCGCGCGACCGCACCGAGTTCGTGGCCCTAGAGAACGTCACGCTGGAAGTCGAAGCGGGAGAGTTCCTCGTGATCGTGGGCCCGAGCGGCTGCGGCAAGACCACCTTCCTCAACGCCGTGGCCGGGCTGCTCCCCATCTCCAGCGGCAGCCTCACCATTGACGGGCGCGAGGTCGAAGGCCCCGGCCCCGACCGCGCGATGGTGTTCCAGGAATACGCCCTCCTGCCCTGGCGCAACGTGCGCCAGAACATCTTGCTCGGCCTGGAGCTGCGCGGCCGCGCCCGCGGCCCGGAGGTGGAGGCCAAGCTCCAGCGGTATATCCGCCTGGTCGGGCTCGAAGGCTTCGAGCGCCACTACCCGCACGAGCTCTCGGGCGGCATGCGCCAGCGCGTGGGGCTCGCGCGCGCGCTGATCACCGATCCGAGCATCCTACTCATGGACGAGCCGTTCGCCGCGGTCGATGCCATGACGCGCGAGGTCATGCAGGGGGAGCTGCTCAAGCTGCGCGAGGAGATGCGCCAGACGGTGCTGTTCATCACCCATAGCATCGACGAGGCGATCACGCTGGGCGACCGCATCGTGGTCATGACCGCCCGCCCGGGGCGGGTGAAGGCCGTGGTCCCTGTCGACCTCCCCAAGCCGCGCTGGGCGTACGAGGTGCGGGCCACCCCCCGCTTCCACGCGCTGCGCGACCAGCTCTGGGAGCTCGTCAAGGCCGAGGCGAAGCGGGTGTAGCCGGTTGTCGGGCCGGCCCATTTTTGCTAGAATCCTTACGCCGGGTGGCATCCGCCACCTGCAGCGTGTCCCGTGGGGCAGTGGCGCAGCGGGAGCGCGCTTCCTTGGCATGGAAGAGGTCAGGGGTTCGATTCCCCTCTGCTCCACCACAGGTGGCAGCGGCAAGTGGCCAGCGAGGTTCGCCTCCTGCCACTTGTTTTTTTGTCGCGCGCCGGCCGCGCCCGCGCGGCGCCCCCTTAAGCGGGCGGGGCGGTGTGCGGCGGGCAGCAAGCGGACCCGAGACCATCGCGGATGGGCGGAGGCGCCATGGCCGATAAGTACAATCCCCGAGAGATCGAGCCGAAATGGCAGGCGCGCTGGGAGGCCGCAGGCCTGTATCGTGTCGACCTCCACGCCCCGGCCCCCAAGTATTACGCGCTGGTGATGTTCCCCTATACCTCGGGGGACCTCCACATCGGCCACTGGTACAACTTCGCGCCGGCCGATACCCACGCCCGCTACAAGCGGATGCGGGGCTACAACGTCTTCCTCCCGATCGGGTTCGACGCCTTCGGCCTGCCCGCCGAAGAGGCGGCGATCAAGCACGGCATCCACCCCTATGTCTGGACCCGCCAGAACATC
>Ga0209810_1004012_pt1 | contig 14688 bp, 11 predicted proteins | sample Coa_R1_7_FD_187159 | JGI IMG/M metagenome (GOLD analysis project Ga0209810, IMG submission 187159) | Surface soil microbial communities from Centralia Pennsylvania, which are recovering from an underground coalmine fire - Coalmine... | ecosystem: Environmental > Terrestrial > Soil > Unclassified...
CTCCTGGCTAATCCGAAAGATAGCCGCGCCGGCCGAAATTTCAGTGCCCTCCCGGCCGGCGATCGCCGGCCCGCACGGCGCCACCCGATTCCCCCGCTCTCTCGAATTCTGCGCGCATGTAATCGCCCTATCGCACGAAATCGGGAAACAATTCACGCTGATTTCACGGAACCCTGGTCACCGCGAGTTACCACCTTTGCAGGAATACTTATCGATTGGGAGATTTCGTATGAATTTTATAGCAATCTACCGTGCAATAACTTCGGGTTGGTAAATCGGTTGAGCGAATTTCACCGACACACCGCTGCGGACCCGGCGTGACATTACGGGAAAGCGCCATGGATAACGTCGTACTTGCGATAAAATCACAGCTTTTCCGCGATGGCTTGCGTCTGCTGCTGAGCGAGGCCGGGTTTACCGTGATCGGCGAGCTGTCCCAGCCGGCCGACATCATGCGCCTCACCGCGCTGTTTCCGGACCAGCCGATCGACCTCGTCATCATCGAGGCCTCGCTGTGTTTCGAGGACCGCGACCTGATCGCCAACATCCGCCAGTCGACGCCCCATGTGCGTCTCGCGATCCTGGCGGAAAAGGGCGATCTGCTGCATGTCGGCCGGCGCAACATCATGGCGGCCGACAGCATCCTGTCGCTGGAGATCTCCGGCGAGATCATGGTGCAGTCGCTGCGCCTGGTGCAGCTCGGCCAGCGCATGGTGCCGCTCGACCTGATCGCCTCGCTGTTGCGCTCTAACGCGATGCGGCTCCAGGGTTCCGCGCCGTCCGGCGGGGGCGGCGAAGCCGAGCCCGAAGGCGACGACCACGCCCCCTCGCAGCGCGAAACCGAGATTCTGCGGTGCCTGATCGAGGGCTCGTCGAACAAGGTGATCGCCCGCAAGCTCGGCATCACCGAGGCGACGGTCAAGGTCCACCTGAAGGGCCTGCTGCGCAAGATCAAGGCGGCAAACCGGACGCAGGCGGCGATCTGGGCCTTGAACAACGGGATTGCCGGGCTGCAGCCGGTGCCGTCGAAGGACGGAACGCCCGAGCCCTGCGACGCATAGATTACCGGCGGCGGGGAGTGCGATGTCCCATCGGTTCGATCCGACCATCCTGCGCGAGTACGACATCCGCGGCATCGTCGGCGAGACGCTGCACCCGGCGGACGCCCGGGCGATCGGCGGCGCCTTTGCGGCGGCGCTGATCGCCGAGGGCGGCCGCTCGGTCGCGGTCGGCTATGACGGGCGGCTGACCTCGCCGGCGCTGCACGCGGCGCTGGTCGAGGGGCTGACCGAGGCCGGCGCCGACGTGGTCAGCATCGGCTGCGGCCCGACCCCGATGCTGTATTACGCCGCGGCGACGCTCGGCGTCGGCGGCGGGATCATGGTGACCGGCTCGCACAACCCGCCGGATTACAACGGCTTCAAGCTGACCCTGGGCGGCCGCCCGTTCTACGGGGCGGCAATCCGCCGGCTCGCCGAGCTGGCCGCCGCGCCGCCGCCGGCGCCGGCGCGGCGCGGCGCCGTCGCGCGGCGCTCGGTCATCGACGACTACGTCGCCCGCATCGCCCGCGATTACGACGGCGAACGGCCGCTCAAGGTCGCCTGGGACGTCGCCAACGGCGCCGCCGGCGAGGTCATGGAGCGGCTGGTCAAGCGGCTGCCCGGCCGGCATGTCCTGCTCAACCAGACGATCGACGGCACCTTCCCGGCGCATCACCCCGACCCGACGGTGCCCGAGAACCTGGTCGAGCTGCAGCAGACGGTCATCGCCGAGGGCTGCGACCTCGGCATCGCCTTCGACGGCGACGGCGACCGCATCGGCGTCGTCGACGCGCGCGGCCGCATCTTCTGGGGCGACCAGCTGATGATCATCCTGGCGCGCGATGTGCTGCAACGGCACCCGGGGGCGCCGATCGTCGCCGACATCAAGGCCAGCCAGGTGCTGTTCGACGAGATCGCCCGGCTCGGCGGCCGCCCGGTGATGACCGCGACCGGCCACTCGCTGATCAAGGCGAAACTGGCCGAGACCGGGGCGCCGCTCGCCGGCGAGATGAGCGGCCACATTTTTTTCGCCGACCGCTATTACGGCTACGACGACGCGATCTACGTCGCGGTGCGGTTGCTCGGCGTGCTCGGCCGCGCCGGCGAGAGCCTCGCCGCAATCGGCGACCGGCTGCCGATCGTCGTCAATACGCCGGAATTGCGTTTTCCCTGCGAAGAGCGGCGGAAGTTCGCGGTGGTCAGCGAGGTGCGCGAGCGGCTGCGCCGCGCCGGCGCGACGCTGACCGACATCGACGGGGTGCGCGTCAACACCAGCGACGGCTGGTGGCTGCTGCGCGCCTCCAACACCCAGGCGGTGCTGGTGGCCCGCGCCGAGGCCGCCGACGCCGCCGGGCTCGAGCGGCTGAAGCGCAGCCTGGCCGCCGAACTGGCCGCCAGCAACGTGCGCTTGCCGGGCTGAGCGCCGGCCCCCGTCTCTTTCGGCTATCACCCCAATGGCGAGACGCCGGCCTGGGCCATCCTTTTTAGATTGGGCACGACTTTTGATCTCAGGAGACCACGATGTCGGCTAAACGCGTACTCGTCACCGGCGCGGGCGGGTTCATCGCCCACCACCTTGCCAGCTTTTTGGTCGACCGGGGCTACTGGGTGCGCGGCGCCGACCAGAAGCGCCCGGAATACAGCGACACCGACGCGCACGAATTCCTGGTGATGGACTTGCGCGACCCGCAGAACTGTCTCAAGGCGGCCGAAGGAGTCGACGAGATCTACCACCTCGCCGCCGACATGGGCGGCATCGGCTTCATCAGCAGCCAGCACGCCGCGATCGCGCGCAACAACACGCTGATGAACATCCACATGCTGGAGGCGGCGCGGAGCTGCGGCGTCACCCGGTTCCTCTATTCCTCGTCGGCCTGCGTCTATCCCCAGCACCTGCAGACCAGCCCGGACGTCGTGCCGCTGTGCGAGGACGACGCCTGGCCGGCGCAGCCGGAAGAGGGCTACGGCCTGGAGAAGCTGTTCGCGGAAAAGCTCTGCGAATACTACATGGGCGATTTCGAGATCCCGGTCCGGGTCGTCCGCTTCCACAACGTCTACGGCCCGCTCGGCACCTATGACGGCGGCCGCGAGAAGGCGCCGGCGGCGATCTGCCGCAAGATCGCCAAAATCCCCGACGGCGGCGAGATCGAAATCTGGGGCGACGGCGAGCAGACCCGCTCGTTCATGTATATCGACGACTGCGTCGAGGGCATCTACCGGATCATGCGCTGCGACGACGAGCGGCCGTTCAACCTCGGCACCGACGAGCTGGTCACCGTCAACCAGCTCGTCGATATCGTCGCCGCGATCGCCGGCAAACGGGTCGTCAAGCGCCACGATCTGTCGCGCCCGCAGGGCGTGCGCGGGCGCAACAGCGACAATACGCGGCTGCGCGAGGTGCTCGGCTGGGAGCCGTCGACCCCGCTGCGCCAGGGTTTGATCCCGACCTACCAGTGGATCGAGCGCCAGGTGACCGCGGCGGCGCCCGCCCGGGAGCCCGCGCTGGCGCGCTAGCAGCGACCGGGCCGGCCGCCGTGCGCGGCCGGCCCCGCTTCTTTCCGCAGCGTTCGGGCCGCCATGAGATTGCATCTTTACGTTCGCGATTTTCCGCCGGTGGGCAGCCGTTCCGGCGCCGGGGTCAACAAGGCGGTCGCCGGCCTCGCCAAGGGCTTTGTCGAAAACGGCGCCCGCGTCACCGTCGTGTGCACCGGCAGCGAGGCGGGCACCGCCCTCTCCCCCGACGGCTACGACATCGTCCGCTTCAAGGTGTGCGACCGCTGGAAGCTGCGCCTGCCGCAAGAGCTCGACGACTACATCGCCGCCTGCGACCGCTCCGATTTGTTCGTGCTGAGCGGCGTGTTCACGCCGGCGGTGTTCGCGGTGTCGCGGGCATGCCGGCGCAACGGCATCGCCTATGTCTTCTGGCCGCACGACCCCTACCACCCCTCGCTGTTCGGCTCGCGCAAATACGCCAAATGGCTCTATTGGCGGCTGTTCGAACGGCGGGTGCTGGCCGATGCCGCGGCGATCCAGATCTTCGCCGACCAGCAGCGCTGGCTGCGCCGGCTCGGCATCGAGACGCCCTGCATCAAGATGGCCAACGGCTACGCCGCCGAGGACGTGCTGCCGACGACCGACCTCGCCTGGCACGCCGAGCGGCCCGAGCGCCTGCTCTTCGTCGGCCGTTTCGACGCCTACAACAAGGGGCTCGACATCCTGCTCGACGCCTTCGCCGAGATTGCCGGATCGACCGGCGCCTGCCTGACCCTGCAGGGACCGCATTCGGCCGACCTGCCGCGGCTGCAGCGCCGCGCCCAGGCGCTCGGCCTCGACAACGGCCGCGTCGTGTTCAAGGCGCCGGATTTCACCCGCCCCGCGGCCCAGATCATCGCCGACCACGACGTCGTGCTGCTGCCGTCGCGGTTCGAGGGCTTTTCCCTGGCTGCGCTCGAAGCGATGTGCGCGGCGCGGGTGCTGCTGGTCAGCGAGGTATGCGCGCTGTCGCGCTACGTCAGGGCGGCGGGTTGCGGCGTCGTCGTCAGCCCCGATGCCGCCTCGGTGGCGAACGGCCTCAAGCAGCTCCTCGCCGCGCGCCCGCAATGGCCGCGCATGGGGCTGGCCGGGCGCGATTACGCGCTGCGCCATTTCCGCTGGGGCAGCATCGCGGGAGACCTCCTTGAACAATACGCCTGCCGCCTGTGAGCCGGGCGGGACGCCGCGCCGCCTGCGCATCCTGTTGTGCGCCTATGCCTGCGAGCCGCATCTCGGCTCGGAGCCGGGGGTCGGCTGGAACGCGGTGCGGATGCTGGCGCAGCATCACGACCTGTGGGTCTTCACCCGCGCCGATCATCGCGCCGCGATCGAGCGGGAACTGGCGCGCGCGCCGATGCCGGGCGTCACCTTTCTCTATCACAAGGTGCCGTTCGAACGCGGCACCCGGTGGTACCGCGGCCCGCTGATCCAGCTTCACTACTATCTGTGGCAGGTCTCGCTGTGGCGCCGCGCCCGGCCGCTGCACCGCCACATCGGCTTCGACGCGATCCACCACGTCACCTATGTGCGCTACTGGACCCCGTGCAGCGGCGCCTTTCTCGGCGCGCCCTTCCTGTTCGGCCCGGTCGGCAGCGGCGAGGCGGCGCCGCACGGCTTCGCGCGCGACTTTCCGTGGCGGGCGCGCTGGATCGAGCGGCTGCGCAACCTGGCGCGCGCGGTCGCCGAGCGCGATCCGCTGCTGCGGCGCAGCGTGCGCCGCGCGGCGGTGGCGCTGGCGACCACCGAGCAGACCGCCGCCGCCCTGCGCCGCCTCGGCGCCCGCCAGGTGCGGCTCCATTCCGAGGTGGTGCTCAGCGACCGCGAGCTTGCCGAGCTCGCCGGGCTGCCCTTGGCCGAGGGCAAATTGCGGCTGGTGACGGTGGCCCGGCTGCTCGCCTGGAAAGGCGTGCATCTCGGCCTGCGCGCCTTCGCCGCGGCGGGGCTTGCCGACGCCGAGTACTGGGTGATCGGCGACGGCGCCGAGCGGGCGCGGCTCGAGCGGCTGGCCGGCGAACTCGGCATCGCCGACCGGGTGCGCTTTTTCGGCCGGCTGTCGCGGCCCGAGGTGCTGCGGGCGCTGGCAGAGTGCCAGGTTCTGGTGCACCCGAGCCTGCACGACGCCGGCGGCTGGGCCTGCATCGAGGCGATGGCGGCGGGGCGGCCGGTGCTGTGCTTCGACTGGGGCGGGCCGGGCGCGCAGGTCACCGCCAAGACCGGCTGGAAGATCGTGCCGCGCTCGCCGGAAGCGGCGGTGCGCGAGATGGCGGCGATCATGCGCCGGCTCGCCCGCGACCGCTCGGAACTGGCGGCGTTCAGCCGCGAATGCCGCCGGCACGTGCGCCGCGAATTTAGCTGGGACAGCCGCATTCGTTTGCTGCGCGAGCTTTACGATGAGATCAGGCAGCCGGCGACGGCGGGGTGAGCCGCGGCCCTCCTTCTGCGCCGCCACCCCAATTGAATTAGACCATTCAGCCCGCCTGGTGATAGAATGACGGGCAGCGGTGGAATTTGCTGGCCACCGGCTATCAAATTCCCGTGAGCCTGGGGAGAATTCCCGGTAGATTTTGTTAGCCTTAGGGAACCTTGTTGTTGGGTTGGGCAATCGGGTCATTTTCGTTTAAATTGACGAGGATATAGTAAAGGCGATTGCATTGGGGTAACTACTATGGCTAGATACAGTTTGAAGCAGATTTAGGGCTTAATTCCGTCGGATTGCTGATCCGTGGGGGGGCAGGTATCAACAACATTAACTGCTCTTGCGGAGAGTGAGATGGATGCGGTTTTACTGTTGCTGCGCTCGCAACTGCTGCGGGATGCGATCAGCGTGCTGCTTAGCGATAGTGGCTTCTCCGTATCGGCGGAGGCGGCCGATGTCGACGGCGCGTTGAGCGGATTGCCGCCGGCACAATGGCAGGCGTTCGAGTTCATCATCGTCGGCGCCGACCTGTGCAGCCAGCGGGCGAATGCGCTCGGCGATCTGCGCGCAGCCGCCGAGAACGCCCGCATCGTCATTCTTGCCGACCCGTCGACGATCGACCACATCACCAACGACGACATCGCCGTTGCCGCCGGCGTGCTCACCTACGACATCACCTCGGAGGGGATGGTTCAGGCCCTCCGCCTGATGAAGCTGGGCGAGCGCGTGGTGCAGCGCGACTTGCTGCACTCGCTGCTGCATCGCGGCACGGCGACCCAGATCAACCTGGCCGAGGGAGCGAACGGGCTGCGCGGCCGCGGCGATCATGCGCCCTCGCCGCGCGAGGAGGAGATCCTCAAATACCTGCTGCAGGGCTATTCGAACAAGATGATCGCCCGCGGCCTCGGCATCACCGAGGCGACCGTCAAGGTCCACCTCAAGGGGCTGTTGCGCAAGATCCGCGCGGCCAACCGGACCCAGGCGGCGATCTGGGCGCTCAACAACGGCTACTCCACCGCCCCGCCGACGCCGCCGGGCGCCGGGGCGCCATAGCGGTAGCCGCAGCTCCCCCTCGCGTTTCACACGCCCGTGGCCCGGTGCCGCGGGCGTTGTTGTTTTCGCCGGCAGGCGCCGTCCCGGTCCGCGCCGGCACGGAGGATGTTTAACAAGACGGGCGGTTGCCGCGGCCTCCGGGCTGCGGGCGCCGCCGTGCTCGACCGGGAATAAGGGAAAACGCAGCCCGCCCGGCGCACCGCCTTAAAAAAGGCCGCCGGCGCCGCTGTTTTTTAAAAAGCGCCGCGCCGCCGGCGGCAGCCCGCCGGCACGAGCCCGCCCGCGCCGCCGGGCCGATCGGCCCAAGGAGCGGATTCCGGGTGGCCGCGCGAAGGCGGGAACGCCGGGGGAAGCGACGGGCCGTTGCCCGCTTCGGCGCGCTTCCGCGGGGGCGACGGCAAGGATGCGGATCGCCCGCACCCTCCGACGGCATCGCAGCGGCCGAGCGCCGCCGGGACCGAGGGAGACGATCGCCGCGCTTGGCGGGTGCGCCGGGCCGCGGTCGCCGCGCCCGTTATCGGCAGGGTCGCCGGGATCGGCGCCGGCTCGGGCATGCGGCCGGGCGCGGTGAATCCGAAACCCGCCCGGCAAGGGCGGATTTCGGAGCGAGGACCGGTCCGTCGCTAGACCGACGGGATCAACTGGAACAGGGGCTTCTGCTGCCGCTCGCGCAGCCGGTTGGCGCGCATGACGAGGGCGTCGAGGCCTTCGGAGAAGCGGCCGTTGACCAGGTACTTGCCGTTCCCTTCCGAGACCACGACGATGTCGCGCTGGCGCAGATAGCGCACCACCTCGTCGACCGAGGCGAGGACCGCCAGCCCGGCATTCCCGGCGGCGGCCTGCTCCTCCTTTGCCTCGCGCACCTGTGCCGCGGTCGGCAGCACGCCGAGCTGTTCGAGGTCGAGGTGGGGCCGCTCGCCATTGCCGTTCAACTCGTGCCCGTTGGCCGCGCCGTCATGCGCCGCGCTGCCGTTGACCGCCGGCTTCTCGGGCTGCTTCTCGGGCAACCGTTCCGGCTGCTTCTCAAGCTCGGCCGGCTTGCCCGCCGGCTCGCCGGCGAGGTTGGACGCGGCGCAGCGCGGGCACAGCTCGGGCAAGCCGAGCACCGCCGCATCCCCGCCCGAGGCAAGAAATTCGTCGGCTGCCCGCGCCAGTTTCAGCGCGTCCTCAAAGGACGCACTCTCCAGCGCCTTACTTAGCAGCCACCACCGCCGTTTAACTGCATCAGCCAATAGTGCTTCGGAGTCCATGTTCACACCCCTTCTGTATGACATGTCGGAATTACCTTATCCGACGTCAAGCCAAAGCAGTTACATTTGAAACGATCGGCACGTTTTATTAACTATACCGCGCCGATTTGGGCGTGTTGATGACTATACCACATAAATGCAGGTCATTGCCATTGCGCTCCCGCGAGTTCGGCGCGATGTGCGCGCGCCAGCAATTCCGCCGTCGACAACGACCGGTGCTGCGCCGCGGCCTCCGGCGTCAACCGCCCGTAGGGCAGGCCGGCCGGCTCGTCGTGCCGCGCGTCGAGGTGCAGGCGGCGGCCGCCGACGAGCAGCGAGCCGAAGCCGTTGCCGTCGAGCTCCCAGCTGCGCACCGCCCCGGAATCGAGATGGATGAAATGCGAGCTGGGATACCAGCCGACGCCGCCGCGCGCCATCGCGCGCGCCGCCGCGGCCGCATCGGACAGCCGGGCCGGGAAATAGACGTCCACCGCGCGCCCGTACATGTGCTGGCTGTTTTCCGCGACGCCGAAGGTGGTCCGCGCCAGCATCGCGTTGGTCTGCGGCGTGCGGTAGCCGGACAGCACCGTGGCGCGGTCGGCGCCGACCGCCTCCATCACCGCGGCGAGGAAATCGACCAGTTTCACGTCGATCGGCACCGTCGCGTCGGCGCGGAAATCGCGGAGGAACACCGCGAGATCGGCCATCGCCTGCGGCAGCGGCCCGTTCTGGTTGCGATAGGGGCCGCTGAACGTCTCGCCGGTATGGGCATTGACCAGCCGCAGGCGTCGCTCGCCCGCCGCGGCGTTTGGCAAGGGCATCGCTCGGGCCACCCCGAACGGCAGCGTTGCCGCGCCGGCTAGCAGCGAGAGCACCATGCGGCGCCGGCAAATGGCCGATATTTCCGATTGGCGGGAATGGGACACGGCGGAAACGTCTGATTGTTGAAGCCGATCGGGGAAGTGCCGAGGCAACCCCCTGTAGCGAAAGGAAATAGCGCGCTTTGCCGGGGGCCGCCCGCATGCAGGCGAGGTAACCCTTGCGCCGGCCGGATCGGGGCCGGGCCGAGGCGCGGCCAAGCTGAATTCCCTTCTTTGGGACTAACTCAAATGGCCGGCTTTCGATCCGCCGCCCGCTAAGGGAAGGTTTGCGCAGCGCCCCAAGGGCGAAGAACGCGGCAAACCAGGATACCGCAACGTCATGAAATCGGTGCTGCTACGGCTGAACGGGGCGAGCTTCTCGGGCGAACTTTGCACCATCCGGGACTGGCTCGACGCGGCGGGATGCAACCCGCTCCAGTTCGTCTATTCCTGCGTGGGACCGGGCGACGCGATCCGCCTGCGGGTCGATTTCGCCAGCGCCGACGAGGCCCGCGACTTTGCCGGGCGGTTCGGCGGCGATCTCGTCGTCACCCCGCTCGACATCGCCGCCGTCGAAACCGATCGGCCGCGCCCCAGGCCGCCGTCGATCGGGGTCGCCGCACCGGTCACGTAATTTCTCGGGCCGGCGGCGAGAGGCCCGGCCGGCGCGGCGCGGCCCGCCCGCCGCGCCCGCCCACGTCCCGCCTCCCTTTTCGCCTCCGCTGCGATGGCGTACCCTGGCCGGCAGCGCGGCCCGGCCGCAACCCGATAGCGGTCCTGCGAGGAGGCGACGATGACCCAAGCCCGCGAACTGCGTCCGCTCGGCGCGGCGCTCGGCACCGAGGCGCTCGGCATCGACCTGTCGCGGCCGCTCGATGCGGACACCGTGGCGTGGATCGAGGCGGCCTTTGCCGAGCATCCGGTGCTGGTGTTCCGCGGCCAGGACCTGGGGCCGGGCGAGCTGGCCGCGTTCGGGCGCCGCTTCGGCCGGCCCAAGCAGCACTCGCTGGTCGATTACCGCCACGCCGAATACCCCGAGGTGTCGTGGCTGACCAATGTCGACAAGGACGGCAACATCGACTGGTTCGGGGTCAAGCGGGCCACCGACTGGCACACCGATTCGCCCTACGAGGACGAGCTGCCGCGGCTGGCGATCCTGCACGCCAAGGAGGTGCCGTCGGCCCGCGGCGGCACGATGTTCGCCGATATGCGCGCCGCCTACGACGCGCTCGACCCGGCGATGAAGGCGCGCCTCGCCACGCTGGTCGGGCTGCACGGGCGCCACGACGGCCCGGCCGGGCGGCGGCTCTACGAGGGCGACCCCGACCAGCGCATCGACAAGGAATACCCGGAGAAGGCGCGCCCGGCGGTGACCCACCACCCGGTGACCGGGCGCCCGATCCTGTTCGTCAACCCGCTGCACACGCACGGCTTCGAGGGGATGCCGCGCGAGGAGGCGTGGCGGCTGATCGAGGCGCTGGCGGCGCATGCGACGCAGGAGCGCTTTGTCTACTACCATAGCTGGCAGGTCGGCGACGTGCTGATGTGGGACGAGCGCGCGACGATGCACCGCGGCGCCGGCGACTACCGGCCCGAGGAGCGCCGCATCATGCTGCGCACCATCGTCTACCCGACCTAGCACCCCGGGGGTCGGCGGGGGCGAAACGCGGGCGAGGCTGGGGGCCCCGGGCGGCATTTCTAGCCTATAGGATTAACCCTTCCGCATTCATTCGCGGCAGGCTAGTCTGCCGCCGACCCGACGACCCCCGCCGCGTGCCCCATGGACGAAGCCGCGCCCAGCTCCTTCCCGCGATCCGACGCCGCGCCCGTCAGGCGGCACCTCGCCGCCATCGCCGACGGCCCGCAGCGCCGCCCGATCGTCGTCGTGCTCGGCATGCACCGCAGCGGCACCTCGCTGTGCTCGCACATCCTCAGCCTGCTCGGCGTCGACATGGCCGACGATGTCGGCATCGGCATCGGCAACGACCGCGGGCATTGGGAGCGCTGGGAGATCGTCGGCTTCCACGACCGCATTCTCGAAGTGCTGAACCGGGGCTTCTACTCCCCGTTCCACGATTTCCCGCTGCCGCCGGGCTGGTGGGCCGACCCGCAGATCGGCCAGATCCGCCGCGAGCTCGCCGGGTTTCTGCGCGAGCGCATGGCGGACGGGCTGTTCGGCTTCAAGGACCCGCGGACGCTGCGGCTCTTGCCGTTGTGGCGGCAGGTGTTCGGCGACCTGAAACTGGCGCCGAAGCTGGTGCTGTGCCTGCGCAACCCGGCCGAGGTCGCGCGCTCCCTGCACGCCCGCGACGGGCTCGACCCGGTCAACGGCGAGTATCGCTGGCTCGTCTATATGAGCGATTTCTTCCGCTATGTCGGCGATACCGAGTTCTGCACGGTCGCGTACGAGAGCTGGTTTGCCGCGCCGGACGACAACCTGCACCGGCTGCGCGAATTTCTCGGCCTCGACGGGCTGGGCGCGGGCGGCGACCTGGCGGCCGCGCTGGCCGAGGTCATCGATCCCGGGCTGCGCCACGACGCCGGCGGGCGCGAGGCGGCCGACCCGCTGGTGCGCGACGTCTACCGCCTGGCGCTCGCCGCCGGCCATGACGGCGCGGCGCGGCGGCGGCTGCAGCAGCTGGTGTCGCAGTTCGCCGGGCTCGAACGGCTGCGCCAGCCGCTGCACCGCGCCCACGAGGCCGCCGCCGCCGCGGCCGGCCGCGTGCCCGGGCTCGAAGCCGAGCTCGCCGGGTTGCACGATGCCGCCGCCGCCGCCCAGGCGGCGCGCGACGAGGCCGCCGCCCGGGCCGAGACCGCCGAAGCGGCGCTGCGCGAGACCGAGGCCCGCGCCGCCCGGCTCGGCGAGATCGAAGCGCGCCTCGCCGAGCGCGAGGCCGAGCTGGCGAGCGCCCGCGAGGCCGTCGCCGGGTTGCGCGACGACGCCGCCGCCGCCCAGGCGGCGCGCGACGAGGCCGCCGCCCGCGCCGAGACCGCCGAAGCGGCGCTGCGCGAGGCCGAGGCCCGCGCCGCCCGGCTCGGCGAGATCGAAGCGCGCCTCGCCGAGCGCGAGACCGAGCTCGCCGGGTTGCGCGATGCCGCCGCCGCCGCCCAGGCGGCGCGCGACGAGGCCGCGGCCCGGGCCGAGACCGCCGCGGCGGCGCTGCGCGAGACCGAGGCCCGCGCCGCCCGGCTCGGCGAGATCGAAGCGCGCCTCGCCGAACGCGAGGCCGAGCTCGCCGGGTTGCGCGACGAGGCCGCCGCCGCCCAGGCCGCGCGCGACGAGGCCGCCGCCCGCGCCGAGACCGCCGCGGCGGCGCTGCGCGAGGCCGAGGCCCGGGCCGCCCGGCTCGGCGAGATCGAAGCGCGCCTCGCCGAACGCGAGGCCGAGCTGGCGAGCGCCCGCGAGGCCGTCGCCGCGGCGGAGGCGCAGGCGGCGGCGGAGCGGCGTCAGGCGGCGGCGGCCGCGGCGGAGGCGCAATCGGCGCTGGCCGCGCTGTGCGCCCGGGCCGAGACCGCGGAGGCGGCTTTGCACCGGGCGCTGGCCGAGGCGGCGGCGCGGCTCGGCGAGGTCGAGGCGCGGCTGGTCGAGCGCGAGACGGCGCTGGCCGAGGCGCGGCACGCGCTCGCCGGCCTGAGCGCGGCGCTGGAGACGGCGGAGTTGCGCCTCGCCGACGAGGCGGCGGCGGCGCAGGCGGCGCTGCGCGAGCAGGCGGAAGCCGAGCTCGCCGTCGCCGCCGAGCGGGCGGAGCGCGGCGCCGCGCTGGCCCGCGCCGAGGCGGAGGCGGCCGGGCTGCGCGCCGCGCTCGCCGAGGCGACCGGGTCGCTCGACGCGACGGCGCAGCGCCTGCGCACCGCCGAACAGGAAGCGGCCGCGGCGCGCGCCGAGCGCGACGCCGCGCGGGCCGAGACGGCGGCGCTGCGCACGGAGCTGGGCGGGCTGCGCGACGCGCTCGGCCGCGCCGAGGGCCAGGCGAAAGCGCGCGAGGCCCAGGCAGCCGCGGCGCTGGCCACGGCGGACGCGGCGGAAGCCGAGGCCGCCGCCGCCCGCGAGGTCGGCGCCCGGCTGGCCGCCGCGTTCCGCGACGAGCCGGTGCCCGGGCCGGCCGCGGCGGCGGTCCCCGGCGCCTGGTGGCGCCGCCGGCCGCTCGCGCTGCGCGGGTGGCGCGCGCCCGACAAAGCGGTCTCTCTGCAAACTCAGGGGGCGGAATGATCCTGCCGCTCGGCCGCAAAAACGGCCGGCCCAGCGCGATTATGCTGGGCGATCGCGCCCGCGATGCCGGCGACTGGCACGCCGCCGCGCGGCATTACCGCACCGCCTTGGAGCGCAATCCGGCGCGCGCCCCGATCTGGGTCCAGTACGGCCATGCGCTGAAGGAAAGCGGCTTTCTCGCCCAGGCCGAGGCCGCCTATCGCCGCGCCCTGGCCGAGGCGCCCAAGGTGGCGGACACCTATCTGCAGCTCGGCCACGTGCTGAAGCTTCAGGGCCGGGCGAAGGAGGCCGAGGCGGCCTATCTGCGCGCCCTGGTGCTCCACCCCGCCCTGCCCGACGTGCCGGAGGAGCTGCGCGGCCTCGGCTGGTCGGAGACGGCGGTGCAGGAGTTGCAGCTCCAGGTCGCACCGGCCCCGCCCACCCCCGAGCGCGGCCCGGGTTCCCGCAAACCCTGGTCCGGCCGCTTCGATGCCGAGTGGTATTTGCAGCGGTATCCCGATGTGGCGCGCGCCGGGATCGATCCGCTGGTGCATTTCGTCTCCCACGGCATGCGCGAACGCCGCGCGCCGAACGCCAACGAGGTATCGGTCGGACCGTTTAGACCGGTCACCGACGCGACGATCCGCTGCCTCAAGCGGCCGGCATGCCGCGGCGAGATCGCCCTGTTCGTCACGCATTCGCCGCACGGGCGCTTGAAGCCGCATGTCCGGCATTATCTCGACAGCCTGAAGCGCCAGGGCATCGCCGTCATCGTCATCGTCGCCGCGGACGTGCCGTTTACCGCCGCGGACGCGGACCTTCTGGATGCGATCGACGGCCTCCTTGTCCGCGACAACCAGGGCTACGATTTCGCCGCCTGGGCGCATGTCCTGCGCCTGCACCCCGAGCTGTACGACGCCAAAATCCTCTACCTGCTGAACGACAGCGTATTCGGTCCGACCAACGACGCCGCGTTTGCCGCGGTGCTGGAAAAAGTACGAACAAGTTCCGCCGATCTTGTCGGGTTGACGGACAATTATGAATATGCGTGGCACCTGCAAAGCTATTTCTTGGCGCTGAAGGAACGTGCGGCTTCGTCACGTGCATTTCGCGAGTTCGTGCAGGGGATCGTATCCTACAACGACAAACTCGACGTGATCCGGCAATTTGAATTTCGCCTGACCTCGCGCTTGCGAGATGCCGGAATGAGCTGCATCGCCTTGTTCGTGGCATCTGATGATTTCAATCCGTCGGTTGCCGACTGGCGCCAATTGCTTGAGAGGGGATTCCCGTTCCTTAAGGTCGAGGTCGCCCGAGACAGTGGGGCTGACACTTCCGGATGGCGGGAGGCCCTCGCGGCGAAAGGTTA
>Ga0209810_1004013_pt1 | contig 14687 bp, 10 predicted proteins | sample Coa_R1_7_FD_187159 | JGI IMG/M metagenome (GOLD analysis project Ga0209810, IMG submission 187159) | Surface soil microbial communities from Centralia Pennsylvania, which are recovering from an underground coalmine fire - Coalmine... | ecosystem: Environmental > Terrestrial > Soil > Unclassified...
CGGCGAGCTCAACCGCCTGATCCGCGACGCTATAGAGCGCCGCCCGCTGCTGGAACATGGCCGCCAGTTCAAGGTCTACTACGCAACAATGCCGCGCGTCCAGCCGCCGACCATCCTTCTGTTCTGCAACGACGCGGAGATGCTGCATTTCTCCTACCGGCGCTACCTGGAAAACCAGCTGCGCGCTACCTATCCGCTGGAGGGCACGCCCATCCGCATCGAGGCCCGCAAAGCCGAAAGCCGGGAAAGAGAGCAGGGCTAGCGCATCAACCGATTTTTCTGTCTCATCATGCCAACGGAGCCTATTCGCCATGAGAGGAAGAGGCGCTGGCCCTGAGAAAGAGAGCGAGTTTCGTAGATGGCGAGATTACAGACGCGATATATCTGTCAGGAGTGCGGCTACGACACGGCCAAATGGATGGGCAAGTGCCCGGAGTGCGACGCCTGGGACTCCTTTCTCGAGGAGGTGACGCTCAAGGAGAAGCCGGGCGCGGTCGGCAAGGGAGGCGGCCTGGGCGTCAGCGCCGCCGTGAGTGGGCGGGCTATCGTGCCCAGCGGCACGGGGCCGGTGCCGATCACCCAGGTGGAGGCGGTGGCCCAGGAGCGGCTGTCCACCGGCATCGGCGAGTTTGATCGCGTGCTGGGCGGAGGCATCGTGCCGGGAGGGCTTATCCTGGTCGGCGGTGACCCCGGCATCGGCAAGTCCACCCTGCTCACCCAGGTCGCGGCGTGCGTGGCCGGCGCTCCGGCGCCCGAAGGCGTGGAGGCGCACACCGTCCTCTATATCTCCGGCGAGGAGAGTGCCCAGCAGATCAAGCTGCGCAGCGCGCGGCTGAATGCCGAGACGCCTCAGTTCATGGTCAGCGTGGAGACCGAGATCGGGATTATCCTGCACCATCTGGACGCGCTGCGCCCCAGCCTGGCGGTGATAGATAGCATCCAGACCATGTCCGACTCCGCGCTCGAATCGGCGCCGGGCACGGTGAGCCAGGTGCGCGCCTGCGCCACGCATCTGGCCCGGTTCGCCAAGGCCACCGGCGTTCCGGTCGTGCTGATCGGCCACGTCACCAAAGAGGGGAGCCTGGCCGGGCCGCGCGTGCTGGAGCATATCGTGGACACCGTCCTCTATTTTGAGGGCGACCGCCATCACGCCTACCGCCTGCTGCGCGCCGCCAAGAACCGTTTCGGCTCGACCGATGAGCTAGGTATTTTCGAGATGCACGAGACCGGGCTGGTCGGCGTGGATAACCCGTCCGCCGTGCTGCTTGCGGAGCGGGCGGAGGGCGGCACCGGCTCCGCCGTCGCCTCCACGCTGGAGGGCTCGCGCGCGCTGCTGGTGGAGGTACAGGCGCTCGTCTCGCGATCCAACCTGGCAAGCCCGCGCCGCGCGGTCACCGGCATGGATCCCAACCGCGTCAATATGATCCTGGCGGTGCTGGAGAAGCGCGCCGGGCTGAAGATCGCCGAGCAGGATGTCTTTGTCAACGTGGCGGGCGGCATCCGCATCCTGGAACCGGCGGCAGACCTGGCAACGACCATTGCCATCGCCTCCAATTTCCGCGAGCAGCCGGTGGACCCGACGACGATCCTGCTGGGCGAGGTCGGGCTGGCGGGCGAGGTGCGCGCCGTGTCGCAGGTGGAAAAGCGGCTGCGGGAGGCGGCGCGGCAGGGCTTTACGCGCGCCGTGCTCTCCAAGCACAACGCGGCCAGGCTGCCCAAGAACCTGGGCCTGCAAGTCATCGGCATTGCCACCGTCCATGACGCCATCAAGGTCGCTCTGCTCCCCACGCCTCGCTCAGAAGCCTAGAGCGTGTGATGCACTTGGGTCCTCTTGAGGAGATAGGCCAGCCGCTCATTAGAGGCTTTGGGCTCGCTTTTTAGTGAGCACAAAGCGGTCATCAGCCTCAAGGTCCTCTCTCGAAGCAGGCAAAAAAGGGCATAGCACCCTCTAGAGTGAAAACCGCCTGTCCCCCTGCCCCTGCTGCTAGGGTCGGACCTGCAATGAATGGTTCGGGCCTCCGCCTTGCGATCCCCAAGAACAGAGGAGGGGAGAGGCCCCCACCCCCAAGAACAGGGGAGGGGAAACGGAGAAGCCAGGATTTACCTCTGCCTGCGTAGGCAGGCAGCGGGCCATAGGCCCCACAGCGGCAGGGTTTAGCCTGCCGGAACGGGGGGTTAGGTCTCCCCGATTTTCGCAATATTTCCGGGAACACCCTCGATTTGGTTTGCGTCCAATGGGCAATGCACGTACCCGGAACGGGAAAGACGACAGGCAAGTTCGTTCCGGAAAGGACGGTGACGGCCCGACGCATTCCGTTCGCGGGTTACGTGCAGTCCAATCGGTAATCTAGAAGCCACAGGCGCACTCGCAGTGACCTGTGGCTTTTTCTTCAGCGCGATGGCCGGCGTGCCCTCTGCACCCTTCCGGCCATCCTGAGCAGGCGAGAGGACCATGGCAGAGCAGAAAGACGCATTGGAGACAACCTCGACGACCGTTCGTATCGAGTCCCCCGCGCTCAACCGCGCGGCCCGGCGCGGACATCCGACTGAAGATGAGAAATTGTTGGCGGCCCCGCGCCCGGAAGAGGCGGCGTTTACGCATACCGATCCCTGGCGGGTGCTGCGGATAGAGAGCGAATTTGTGGAGGGTTTTGATGCCCTGGCCGGGCTGGGGCCCGCCGTTACCATCTTTGGCTCCGCCCGGGTCGCGGAGAAAGACCCCATGTATCAGGCTGCCCAAAAAGCTGCCCAACTGCTTGGCAATGCGGGCTTTGCCATTATCACCGGGGGCGGGCCGGGCATTATGGAGGCGGCCAATCGGGGCGCACGGGAGGCCGAGGCGAAATCGGTCGGCCTGAATATCGAGCTGCCCTTTGAGCAGGCGATCAACCCTTATGTAGACATCTCCGTCGAATTTCACTACTTTTTCGTGCGCAAGACGATGCTCGTCAAGTACGCACAGGCGTTCGTGATCTTTCCGGGCGGTTTTGGCACCCTGGACGAGCTATTTGAGTCGCTGACGCTCATCCAGACAGGCAAGGTGCAGAACTTCCCGATCATTCTCTTTTGCTCGGCTTACTGGCGCGGACTGCTCGACTGGCTGAACGGGCAGATGCTGGCCGAAGAGAAGATCTGCCCGGAAGATTTGGATTTGCTGCTCATCACCGACTCCCCCGAAGAGGTACGCGACCTGGTGGTGCGCTCGATGGAGGACGCCGAGTGGCGGCTGGCGCAGGAGCACCCGGCACGCCAGAAGACACGGCAAGTTCTGGGGTTGGGAGAGGCACGTAACTGCCCATAACCGCGCGGTGGGGCCGGTTTGCGTCTCCTCTCAGTCCTCCCTGTGTCGGGCGCACCACCGAGCATGAAACCACCTCTCCCCTCTCCCGCAGCGTGGGAGAGGGGAGAGGGTGAGGGCCATTGTCACCTCGGCCCGTTGGGAAGGCATGCGGGAGGAGCCTATGCAGGCCCGTTACGATCTGATCCTGCGGGGCGGGCGCATTCTGGATCCGGCCCAGAATCGCGACGAACGCTGCGATGTGGCGCTGGCCGAGGGCCGAGTGGCGGCGGTCGCGCCGGAATTGCCGCCGGGGCAGGCGGCGCGCGAGCTAGACTGCGTCGGCAAGCTGGTCACGCCCGGCTTGATTGACCTGCACGGCCACGCCTACTGGGGCGGCACGATGCTGGGCATCCTGCCGGACCCGCTCTGTAACCACACCGGCGTCACCACCTTTGTGGACGCCGGCAGCGCGGGGGCGGATAACTTCCTGGGTCTGCGCCACTTTATCCTGGAGCCGGCGCGTGTGCGTGTCCTCCCGTTCCTGCATATTTGCAGCATCGGACTGGTCAACCAGGGCGTCGGGGAGCTGCTGGATAACCGCTATGCCAGCATCGAGAAGGTAGTGCGAACGGTGGAGGCGCACCGGGACGTCATCGGCGGGCTGAAGGTGCGCCTGGGCGGGTGGATCTCCGGGGCCAACACGGAGGCCGGTTTTGCGGCGGCCTGCCAGGCGCGCGATACGGTGGGCCTCCCGCTGATGGTGCATGTGGGCGGACAACCGCTGCCGCTGGAGGCCATCCTGGATCGCCTGAAGCCGGGAGATATTCTGACTCACGCCTTCCACGGCCATGCCAACGGGCTCCTCGGCCCGCTCGGCCCAGCAGCCCGGCCTGACTGGCTGGAAGATGGCCGCTCCGGCGCGGTGATCCCGGCGGCGCGGGCGGCCCGCGAGCACGGCGTCCTGATAGATGTCGGGCACGGCTCCGGCTCGTTCTCGTTCGCGGTGGCCCGGCGCGCGCTGGAGCAGGGGTTTCCCCCGGACACGATCAGCACGGACATCTATAACGCCAACGTCAACGGCCCCGTGTTCGACCTACCCACCACTCTGACCAAGTTCCTGGCGCTGGGCATGGCGCTGCCGGAGGTTATTCGCTGTGTGACGGCCAACTCGGCGGCGGCGCTGGCCCATTGCCCGCGCGCAGCCGGCATCGGCATGCTCCAGCCGGGCGCGCCGGCGGATGTCGCCGTGCTAGAGTGGGAAGAGGGCGAGTTCACGCTGGTGGACGCGCACCGACAGACGCTGCCGACGAATCGCCGCCTGGTAGTGCGCTACACCATCCAGGGCGGCCAGATTGTCGGCGGCGCCTAAGTCGGTGCTCCTCCGTGCTTGCCCTCTCTGACGCTTCTTTCGAGAGAGGGCGCCGCACAGACTTTGGATGACCTACTTAACCGGAGATTGTTGCAAGCGCTGCCGGCGCTCAGGAGGTGGGCGCTTGCTGGGCGGGGCGGTAGGTGTGGACGATGGTAGGGAGCGGTTCCTGCGACTTTTCGTAGTCGGCAGCCGGCATCACGAAATAGTCCTGCCCGATCATCACCACATGCACCGGCTGATGAATGCGCTCGGCCAGAGCCTGCGCGTGCTCTCTGGCCTGGTCCCAGGTGAAAGCTTGCATCGTCTTCTGTCTCCTTTTCTGCCGTGATACTCTTTAAACGCGCTGCCTTGGAAACCTGTTCCCGTTGTGGGCAAATGAATTTGCAGCAACAAAGGCAGGAAGCCCTCACCCCCTTCTCCTCTCCCACGCTGTGGGAGAGGGGAGCGGACCCCCACCCCTTTATCCCACTGCAAGGGTCGGCCCTACAATGGTTGGGGCCTCTGCCTTGCGACACCCCTCCGCCTAGCGATTCCCAACAACAGGGGCGGGGAGAGCACCTTACTCCCAAGTGCTTCTGTCCTCTCTTATCTCCCCTCCTCCCCGGCCCTTCTCCCTGCAAGGGAGAAGGGGGAGCAGAAGCCGGGTCCCCCCTTCCCTGCGAACGCAGTGAGCGCATTAGGGAAGGGGGATGGGGGGTTAGGTCAAGGAAGAGCCTTCCACCATCGGCGCGAGTTTCCGGTAGCAATCGGCCACAAGCTCATCTATCTGGGCGACGCTGTAGCCGCTCTGCGTGCCCACGATCTCCAGAACGAGGTAATTCAAATCCGGTTTCTGCTTAAAGGCGGCGATAATCGCCGGCAGATTCATCGCGCCGTTTCCCGGCATCTGGTCTTCTGGCGAGCCGATGGCCGGTTCCCGGCTTTGGGTGTCCCGGATGCGCGCGGTCAGCAGATAGGGCAGGAGGCGGGGGATCGACTCTTCCGGCGTCTCCTGATCCGGGGTGCGCCATAGATGCGAGGGGTCCACGTTCAGGCCGATGACGCTGGTATCCACCTGCTGCATCAGGCGCAGGGCCGTCTCCGTATTGTAGACTGCCTGACCGACGTGGGGTTTGATGCTGATCTTGACGCCGGTTTCCACGGCGATGGGGGCCAGGCCGCTGAGGACGGCCACGACGGTTTGAAAGGAAACCTCGTCGTTGGGGGCGCCGCCCGCGCCGGTGGTGATGGCGGGCGCGCCCAGCTTCTGGCCGGCCTGCATCAGCCGGATAAAGCGGGCGCGCGCCTCCGGGGCCAGCAGGTCGGTGCTGGCCCCGATGGACTCAATGGCCAGGCCGTAATCGGCTATCTGCTGCTTGCGCTGGGCCAGCAGGGTATCCGAGTCGTAGATCTCTACGGGCAGATGGTCGGCCATGCCGGGAATGGCCGCCAACTCAATCGCCTTATAGCCTGCGGCCTGAATACCGCTGAGCGCGGCTTCCAACGGGTGGCCGCCGTAGAGCAGGGTGCTGCATCCAAGTTGCATCCAGGTCGTCTCCTCTCCGTGCAAGGCGGGCGCAGCGCGCCCGAAGTGAGCCGCCAAAGTGCGGATTGATAACACAATTCCCGACGCACGACGGCGTCTCCTGCCGCCTCTGCAAGGGCAGCCTTGACTTTCCACCCTCAGATTCGTTACAATCACCCCGAAAGACCTCGTGTTGTCAGGGAGAAAGTTTGATGTCCGTTCGATCCGCGCGTCCGGCGGGGTGGTGCCTGGCTGCGCTTGCCTGTATAAACCTGTCTCTGCCTCTGTACGCGCAGGCGCCGAAGCCGGCCCCTTCGTCCGCTGCTGCCGCGCCCGGCAAGGCTGGGAAGGCCCCGGCTGCCGCGCCGCTGCCGCCCGCCGTCAAAAGGGCCGCCGCCCAGTTCGAGCGGGCCGTCGCCCTCCATCGCGCCCGGAAGGTGACGGAGGCCATCGCCGCCTATAAGGAATACCTGCGCCTGGTCGCCGCCGCCAAGCTGCCGCCCAATGCCGCGCTGCCCGCCTACCAGAACCTGGCCGTCCTCTACCAGTTCCGTAATGATCTCAAAGGCGCGGAGGAGTCCTACCGGCAGGTGGTCAAGCTCGATCCGCACAACGCCAACGCCTACGCCCAACTCGCTACGATCTATCTCCAACTTCGGCGCTTTGACGAGGCCCGGCAGGCCGCCGATAGGGCGCTCAGCCTCTCGCCGCCGAAAGCCGCCGCTGCGCCCGCCCACTTCGCGCTCGGCATCGCCGCCTCGGTCCACAACGACCTGCCTGCCGCCGCGAAGGAGCTGGAGGCGGCGGTACGGCTGGCCCCATCCAATCCGCAGGCCCATCTCAACCTCGGGTTCGTGCTGGCCCGCCAGAAGAAGTATCGGCCCGCGCTCGACGAACTGGAAAAGGCCCGCACGCTTCAACCCAAACTGACGCCCGCGCTCTTCTATATCGCCGCCGTCAAGCAGGAGATGGGCGACCTGCGCGGCGCCCTGGCCGCCTATGAGGCCGCGCTCCAGCAGACGCCCCATGATCCGCTCGCCCTCTTCAATCGTGCGCTGCTGCTCCAGAAGCTGGGCAAGACACAGGAGGCCATCACCGCCTACCTCGCCACGCTCGAGGCGGCCCCACAAAGCTACGGCGCTCATCTCAACGTCGGCGCGCTCTACTACGACATCGGCAACTACGAGGCCGCCCGGCGTCACTACGCCGCCGCCCTCAAGCTCAAGCCTGGGGATACGCAGGCGCTCCTCGGCCTGGCCTACGCCGAAACGCAGGCCGCTGCCGGCCAGGTGGAGACCGCCGCCCGCGACGCCGGGTTTAAGGAGGCGGAGACGCATTTCAAGCAGGCCCTTGCCGGCGCGCCGAAGAACCAGGCGGCGCAGAACGGGCTTGGCTATCTCTACGAGCGCATGGGCCGCTTCGACGATGCCCTCGCCCTCTATCGCCAGATGCAGGCCGCTGCGCCCGACGACATCGCCTCCTACTATCGGCTGACGCGCGTCTATACCATGCAGCGAAAGGTGGATGAGGTTGTGACGACCTGGCAGCGGTATCGCGCCCGGAAGCCCGACGACCCGACTTCCTACGAGGAGGCCGCGCACATCCTGGAGGCTCAATCCCGCCTCGAGCCGGCCATCGCCGAGTGGCGGCAGCTGCTGGACCGAAAGCCCAACCCCGGCGTCACGGCCAACGCGATGGTCTCTATCGGCAACGACCTGGCGCTCTTAAAGCGCCCGGAGGAGGCGCGCACCCAGTACAAGGCCGTTCTCGCCCTGGACGCCAGCGGCAAGGGCTTAGACCCCAAGATCAAGGAATCGGTGCTGGCCACGCTGGAGACGGCGCGCATGGAGGCGCTGCGCGGCCTGGCGAAGGTGGCCGAGTCAGAAGGCAAGGCCGACGAGGCCATTGCCTGGCTGAATCAGCTTAAGGCTCTGGAGAGGACGCTCGCCGCCAAAACCGGCCAGCCGCCCAACGCCCAGACCTATCTGGCCATCGCCCGCGCCTACGAGCAGGCCAAAAAGCCGGACATGGCCATCGCCGAGTATCGCGCGCTGGCGGAGGTGGCGTCCCACGACCCGACGCCCTATATGCAGTTGGGACGGCTCTACGACGCGCAAAACCGACTGGAGGAGGCCGTCGCCGCCTACCGGGAGGCCGCAAGGCGCACCCAAGATCCGGTCGAATACCGCCTGGAGATCGCTGACCTCTACCGGCGCAAGGGCAAGCTCGATCTCGCGCTGGCCGAGTACGCCGCTTTGCAAACTGAGCATCCTACAGATCGACGTCTCTACGACCCGATGGCCCGCGCCTACGAGCAGGCCGGCCAGTACGAGAAGGCGCTGGCGGCCTACGATGCGCTGCTCAAGGTAGACCCGACCGCAACCTGGGTCGAGGACCGCAAGGCCGTGGCGCTGATTCATTTGAAACGCTACGCCGCCGCGCGCAGTCTGTATGAGCAGATGCTGGACCGCAATCCGAATAGCTACCAGACCTACGCCGACCTGGCGCACGTCTATAAGCTGGAGGGCAAGCCGGAAGCCTATCTGCCCTGGCTACAGGCCCGGTTTGAGAAGGCGCCCGGGCAGCGCACGCTGATGGCCGCGCTGATCGATGAGTACGCGCGGCTGAAGCGGGAGGAGGAGGGCTGGGCCTACCTGCACGGCATCGCGGAGAAGCATAAGACGGATCGGCCCTTCCTGGAGGCGTACGCGGGCCTCCTGACACAGCGCAATCATGGCGCGCAGGCCCTGGACATCTACCGCCAGATCGCCGACCAGAACCCGGCGGACCTGGCCGCGCAGACCGCGCTGATCGATCAGCTTGACCTGGCCGGGAATAAGGCCGAGGCGACCCGGCTGACCGAGAAGCTGGCCGCCCGCGCCGACCTGCCTGCCGCCGAGCGCGCCGTTGTGCGCCGGCGCCTGGCCCAGCGCTACGCCCAGGAGGGCAAGACCGCCGAGGCGATCTCCCTGTACCAGGAGATCGTCCGGACAGAGCCGAACGATTTTCTTGCCGCCGCCGCGCTGGCGCGTCTTTTGACGACGGCGGGCCGCGAGGCGGAGGCGATTCCGCTCTATATGAACCTGGCCAATCAGGCGGCCTATCCGCCCGAGGTGCGCGCCCAGATACGGGTGCGCCTGGGCAGCCTCTATGAAAAGCGGGGCAACAAGGCCGATGCCATCGGGCAGTACCGGGAGGCGCTGAAGATAAGCCCGCAGAACGCGGAGGCGGCTGCCGGCCTCAAGCGCCTCGGCGGCTGAGCGCCTCGCCGGGACGTTGCGTTGCTCCTTATGGATCGTTGCGCGCGGTCCCGGCAAAGGCAGTGCCAAAGGAACGCTTCCCACAATTAGAGCGTGTTATGCACTTTTCACCAGCCTCTAGCGACAACAGCTACCCATAAGGCGAGCAACAAGTCGGTTCAGCCTGCTTTAGAGGATAGCTCGCTGCTCTATGTAGCACTTTCTGCGCCGCACAGAGCCAAACAGAGCGTCAAACGGTTCCCAAGTGCATAACACGCTCTACGGGAAACGCGCTGGTCATGGAGAGGGAAGCGCATCCGAGGAAGGCAATTTAAAATGAAAGCTTCACACGGCATGTTTAGGGAATTACTCCTGCGGCTAGCGGGCCGCAAGCCGGTCTGGTATATCGAGCCGGAAGACGAGCATCCCAGCCAGACGCTTTTGCGCGCTGCCAGCGCGCTGACGGCGCCTGCCTATCTGCTGCTGCGCCCCGCGACGGTGCCCTGTGTGCCCGCCGATGCGCGGCGCCAGTCGGCTCAGGACGCTTCCAAGCCGGCCCTCTAGAGCCAGATACCTAACCCCCCGGCCCTGGTGAGGGGGTAGGGGGTAGGGGATAGGGGATAGGGGGTAGGGTGTAGGGGGTAGGGTCGCCCTCACCCCCCGCCCCTCTCCCACGCTGCGGGAGAGGGGGAAGCGGATGATCCGGCTTCTGCTCTCCCTTCTGCCTTGCAGGGAGAAGGGCCGGGGAGGAGGGGAGAGAAGGCAGAACCGAAGAACCTGGGAGTAAGGCTGCTCCCCTCTCCTTACGAAGGAGAGGGGCCGGGGGTGAGGTTTGGAGTATCCGCTGCATGCAAATGTATATATGAGAGAAGGAAACCGCGTGACCACTCATCTGACGACAGCTATCGCGACGCCCGTGCTGGAGATGCGCCATATCAGCAAGCAGTATCCCGGCGTGCGCGCCCTCGACGACGTCTCGCTGACCGTCTATGCGGGCGAAGTCCACGCGCTGCTGGGGGAGAACGGCGCAGGAAAATCCACGCTGATGAAAATTCTGGCCGGGGCACAGCCCAAAGATAGCGGTGAGATCCTGATCAGCGGCCGTCCGGTCCATATTGATAGCCCGCAAAAGGCGATGGATCTGGGTGTCTCCATCATCTACCAGGAGTTCAACCTGGTGCCTTACCTGAGCGCAGGCGAGAATATCTTCCTGGGGCGGGAGCCGCACGCTGTCCTCCCCGGCTTTGTGGACTTTAAGCGGCTCTACCGCGAGGCGCAGCAGGTGCTGGACCGCCTGGGCGTGCGGCTGGATGCCCGCACGCCGGTCAACCAGTTGAGCGTGGCGCAGCAGCAGATGGTCGAGATCGCCAAGGCGACTAGCAAGGAAGCTAAGATCATCGTCATGGACGAGCCGAGCGCCACGCTCACCGAGCATGAGCTGCAATCTCTGTTCTCCCTGATACGCCAGTTGAAGGCGGAGGGCGTCAGCATCGTCTACATCTCCCACCGGCTGGAGGAGGTCTTTGAGATCTGCGACCGGGCGACCATCCTGCGGGACGGGCACTGGATCGCAACGGAGGACGTCGCTAACCTGACGCGGGAGAGGATTATCCAGTTGATGGTGGGGCGCGAGCTCAAGGAGGCCATCCCGAAGGTTGCGGCGGAGCCGGGGCCGCCCGCGCTGGCCGTCAAGCATCTCAACCGCAAGGGCGTGCTGCACGACATCTCGTTTGCGGTGCGGCAGGGCGAGATCCTGGGCATCGCGGGGCTGGTCGGGGCCGGGCGCACGGAGTTGGCCCGCGCCATCTTCGGCGCCGACCCTATTGACGGCGGCACGATTGAGCTTTTCGGCAGGCCCGTCAAGATACGCTCGCCCCAGGACGCCATCCGGCACGGCATCGGCCTGGTGACCGAGGATCGCAAGCAGCAGGGATTGGTGCTGGGCATGGCGGTGCGCGAGAACAACACGCTCGCCAACCTGGACGCGCTCTCCACGCTCGGCTTCATCCGCAGCCGCGAGGAACGGCAGGTGGCGGAGAAGTACCGCGCCAGCCTCGCCATCAAGACCCCCTCCATCGAGCAGACCGTCCAGAACCTTTCCGGCGGCAACCAGCAGAAGGTGGTGCTGGCCAAGTGGCTCTTTACCGGCTCGAAGGTGCTCATCTTTGACGAGCCGACGCGCGGCATTGACGTGGGCGCCAAGAGCGAGATCTACAAGCTCATGAACGAGTTAGCCGCGCAGGGGGTCGCCATCATCATGATCTCGTCGGAACTGCCGGAAGTGCTGGGCATGAGCGACCGCATCCTGGTCATGCACGAGGGCAGCATCGCGGGCGAACTCTCCCGCGCCGAAGCCACGCAGGAAAAAATCATGCATCTAGCGACCGGAGGGGAATAGGTATGCATTCCTGACCGACTGACAGCGACCTCTCACGCAAGAGGAGGAAGCAGCCAGAATTCAGCGCGTAGCATATAGTAGAGGAAAATCAACTAAGACCGGTCTACAGCTTATTTGCGGGCCGCGATCTCATTTAGGGTGTTGCGTGTCGCCTCCCGCAACGCCTGACTGAGTGGCTGAAGCACTTTGAGAACAAGGGTCCTATCATCCGTTGCCCCGACTTCCTGCGCGGCAGAGATATACCTCTCGATCTCTGCGTCCTCCCACCGCAGCGACTTTAAGATGGCACGCGTATACTCAAAGGGATGAGCAGCCGGAGGATGGGTCATCCCATAGCTGCCAATTTGTACGAGCAAAATACCCGGCTCTATCATGGTCAGCGTGGCAACGACCTCTGAGCTAGCATTAAATTCGGAAGTCATGTCGGTGCCTCTTTCTGTTTGCGTTTTGTGATCGGCCTGCCGTTTGTATCTACCTGGCGCGGCTTGCGATGGTGGCGTCGGTCATGGCAGGTGACACAGAGCGTTTCGAGGTTCTCCAGTTCATGTGAACCGCCTTCGGCACAGCCGATGATATGCTGGACTTCAAGGTAACAGTGGCTTCGTCCACAGTCGCTACAAGTCCAGTTATCGCGCACAAAAGCCGCCATCCGGTTCTCAATCAATTCGGCTGACAGGCGGTAAGCAGTGTTGCAGGCAGCGGAACAGAAGCCCGGGTTCTTCTGACGAGGCGTGAAGTGTTTGCCGCAGTAGGTGCAAAGCGCCATTATACAGGGCTTCCTGATCTACGAAGTATGGCCCAAGTTCACGCAGACGGGGAGGGGCGAAGGCGGGCGGATCCAGCTTCCTGATCTACGAAGTATGGCCCAAGTTCGATAGACAAACCGGTTCAACGTCGTTCCCAAGCAGTGCTCGGTTGAATTAATCCCTAAGGACGAAAAAGAGACGGAGCTGAACTAGTTCCTCTCTAGAAGTATACCATGTCCTGCAAGTCTGGAGTTGCCAGCAAGCGCTTATACTTGGCGACCGGCGGCGAATAACGACCCGCTTATTAGGAGGTATTCCGCGCGGCGGAAAGGAGAGGTTGGCATGGCAGGGGGAGTACCAGGAGGAGGCTATCCCACGCCTGTGCGCAGGTCCGGTTCGAGTTGCCTGACCTGGGGATTGGCCGGCTGTGGCGTGCTCGTGCTCATCATCGGAATCGCCTTCGCCATCGCGGTCTATCGGTTTTGGAGGAGCCCCACGGCAAAGCGGTTCCAGGCCGCTTACACGGAGGCGGCAAGCTGTGCGGATAATCTGGAAGCTATTCGCATGGCCCTGAATAAGTACACGACGGACCATAAAGGCAAGTATCCTCCGGCCCTTGCCGATCTCGTGCCCAAGTATCTGCCCGATAAGTCTGCGCTGACCTGCGGGGCGGCAGCGCCAGGGGGGACAGCCGGCAGCGTGCCTATGCACCTGGAATACCGCCCGCCCAAACCCGACGCCCCGCCCGATACGCCGGTAGTCAGCTTCCGGGGCGAGGAAGCCTCCGTGTTCACCCAGAAACAGACCATTTACCTGCGCTTGCTCAAAGACGGACGGATTGTGATGGATACGGTGTCCATGAACCGCACGGAGATGAGAGGGCGCAGAGAGAGCCTCTCCAGGTGAATGCGCTCATGGCCGTTGATGCTGCCCGCCGTGCCAGGTTTTGGGAACACGGCGGGCAGAATGGCGTCTACTCTGCAAAAGGTTTCGGTCAGTTCGCCTGCTGCGATGGGCGGCGGACGGAGGTGCAGACAGAGATGAACCGACAGGCGGTGGCGCCGGGGCCTGTGGAGCGGCCCGACTGGAAAGAGACCAGGGAAACGATCCGCGATTCGATAGATGAGATACGCCAGGCGGTGACGATCCGTGATCATCACAAGGGCTTTCTGCGGGAAGCGATCTCCTGGACGCTGGCAGCGGCGGCAGGAGCGGCCATCCTCGCGCGCAGCTTTAAGGCGGCGAGCGCGCCGGCAGAGGCCGAAAAGCGGCCACGGACCGAGACGCGCCCGGCTATCGAAGCGCAGAAGCGGCCCGCCGAGAGCGCCGACTCCGATGGCGCGGGCGCTGCCGTGGCCGAACGGCCTGCCCCGGAGAGCGCGGCAAAGGCGCCGGAGGCTCCCGCCGAGGCCGCGCAGCCGGCTGCCAAACACGGGAGGCTCCAGGGGTTCGTTGAACTGGTCAAGGAGCTTGCGAAGCGCTACAGCGATGACGATAACTCTACCCGAGCGGCGGCCCTGGCCTTCTGGGGCATCCTTTCATTGGTGCCGATCCTGCTGCTGGCGCTGGCGGTGCTGGGCTTTCTCGTGAGTCCCCAGCAGGCGGCGGAGTATATGCGCAATGTGGTCGCGCAGTGGCTGCCCGGAACGCAGGCCGCGAATACGGCCAATCAGGTCATCCAGGAAACCCATATCGCCCAATCGGCCCAGGGGCTGATGCAGGGACGCATCCTAGCGGTCGTGTTCGGCGTGCTCTCGCTGCTCTGGACTTCCATTTCGTTCTTCGTCACCGCCGCCGCCCCAATGAACGCAGCCTGGGACGTGAAGGAGACGCGCAGTTTTATCAAGCTGCGGCTGGTCTGCCTGGGCGTCTTCCTCGGTACCGTGATTCTCTTCCTGCTCTCTCTGCTGCCATCTGCCGGCCCGAACTTTGTACGCAACCTGCACATCCCCTGGCTGGGCCTGCCCAAGCATATCCCCTTCTGGATCGATGCCCTGTTTGAACTGGTGGCCGTCGCCATTGACGTCGCCATGTTCACCTTGATCTATAAATTCCTGCCCAATGCGCCGGTCAGCTGGGGCGCGGCGCTGTGCGGCGGGACGATTACCGGCGTCCTTTTTGAGATCTTCAAGAAAGGGTTTGCCGTCT
>Ga0209810_1004016_pt1 | contig 14679 bp, 16 predicted proteins | sample Coa_R1_7_FD_187159 | JGI IMG/M metagenome (GOLD analysis project Ga0209810, IMG submission 187159) | Surface soil microbial communities from Centralia Pennsylvania, which are recovering from an underground coalmine fire - Coalmine... | ecosystem: Environmental > Terrestrial > Soil > Unclassified...
GGCGCATCCCCTGCTGCGCCGCCTCGCTATCGGTCCAGAACTCCGGCTGGGCGGCCGCCTCCTCAAGGCGGGCCAGCTCGCGCTGCTTGCTCGCGATGTCAAAGGCGCACCAGCAAATCGTCGATGCGGGCGCGCAGAGCCGTGATATCCTGAATGGCGTCCTGCATAGTTAACTCCTGAGGGTCTGTTCGGATGATAGCATAGGATACAGAAGGGCGCGGCTTGCAGCCGTGTTCGCGCCGACGGGATAATGGGCGCGTCTCCCGAGCGGCCAATAGGCCAGCTCGCCCTGCCCCACGGTGCTCGCGCGTGGCCGCGCCGCCCCGGCCGGAAGCAGGGTGGGTGCCCTGGCTGGTCGGCTGCTCCCCGCCTCGCGCTCCATAGGAGGGGCTCCCACCTCGGCGCATGGTATACGATACGCGGTTCCGGCTGCGCGGCGAGCCGGCCCTCCCGCAGCAGGTAGGGGGCGCGGTTTCCAGGGCTGGCGAAGGAGGAGAAATTGGGCAGCATCCGCGTCGCCATCATCGGCGTTGGCAACTGCGCGTCGGCACTGGTCCAGGGCGTACATTACTACCGCGACGCCCGCGAGGACGAGCGCGTGCCCGGCCTCATGCACGTCAACCTCGGCGGGTATCACGTGCGGGACATCGAGTTCAGCGCGGCCTTCGACATCGACAAGAACAAGGTGGGCAAGGACCTCGCCGAGGCGATCTTCGTCCCGCCCAACAACACCTACAAGTTCTGCGACGTGCCGCCGCTCGGCGTCCGCGTCTACCGCGGGATGACGCACGATGGCCTGGGCCACTACCTCTCTAAGGTCATCGCCAAGGCGCCGGGCTCGACCGATGACATCGTCGGGATCTTGCGGGACAGCCGCACCGACGTCGTGGTCAACTTCCTCCCCGTCGGCAGCGAGGAGGCCACCAAGTGGTATGTCGAGCAGGTGCTCGCCGCCGGCTGCGGCTTCGTCAACTGCATCCCGGTCTTCATCGCGCGCGAGCCCTACTGGCAGCGGCGCTTCCGGGACCGCAACCTGCCCATCATCGGGGACGACGTCAAGTCCCAGGTCGGGGCCACTATCGTCCACCGCACGCTCACGCGGCTGTTCCGCGAGCGCGGCGTGCGCCTGGAGCGCACCAGTCAGCTCAACGTCGGTGGCAACATGGACTTCTACAACATGCTCGAGCGCTCGCGCCTCGAGTCGAAGAAGATCTCGAAGACCAATGCCGTTATCTCCGAGCTGGATTACGACATCGGCGAGGAGAACGTGTACATCGGGCCGAGCGACTACGTGCCCTGGCTGACCGACCGGAAGTGGGCGTACATCCGGATGGAGGGCCGCGCGTTCGGCGACGTGCCGCTCAACCTCGAGCTGAAGCTCGAGGTGTGGGACTCCCCTAACTCGGCCGGGGTGGTCATCGACGCGGTGCGCTGTATCAAGCTCGCGCTCGACCGCGGGCTTAGCGGCGCGCTGGAGTGGCCCTCGGCCTACTTCATGAAATCTCCCCCCGTTCAGCATCCGGACGACGAGGCGCATGACCGGGTCGAGTGCTTTATCCGCGGCGGGGACGCGATCGCGGAGAACGGCTTGCCGGCAGTCCCCAAGGAGCAGCGGGCGGCTGCCGCGGAGCCGGCTGGATGATCTACTGGCTCCATCTCGTAGGCCGGCACGCCGTCCGCTTCGTCCCGCGCGCGGTCGCTTACCAGCTCGCCGCGGTGATCGCCTCGGTGGTGTACTGGCTCTGGCACGAGAAGCGGCGCCACGCGATCGCTAATCTCGCCCGCGTGCTCGGGCCCCAGCACTCGCTCGGGGAGGCGCGGCGGCTCGCCCGCCAGGTCTTCCGTAATTATGGCAAGTACCTCGTCGACATGCTGCGGCTGAGTGGCTGGCAGCTCAAGGAGGTGGAGCGCCACCTCGTCGTGTTCGGCATGGAGCACGTCGAGGCGGCGCTCGCGCGCGGCAAGGGCCTCATCTTCGTGGGCGGCCACCTGGGCAACTCGGACCTCGGCGGGGCGCTCCTGGCCTGGTGGGGCTATCCGGTGCACGTGATCGCCGAGCGGCTGCACCCGCCGCGCTGGAACGAGCTGGTGCAGGAGACCCGCCGCCTGGCCGGCATGAACGTCATCCCCGTCGACGCGAGCATCCAGGAGGTGCTGCAGGTGCTGCGCCGCAACGAGGTGCTGGCCTGCCTGATCGACCTACCCGCCTACCGCAACGGGAACGGGGTCGCGGTGCGCTTCTTCGATGCCTGGACGCGGGTGCCGGCAGGGGCGGCGACACTGGCCCTCCGCACGGGCGCGAGCGTGATCGCTGCCTGTGTCGTTCGCGTCGGCGCGGGCTACGAGGTGCACATCCGGCCGCTCGCGCCGCTCGAACGCACGGGCGATCTCCAGCTCGACATCCAGCGCCTCACCCAGCAGATCGTGACGGCACTCGAGGGCTTCATCCGCCAGTACCCGGACCAGTGGTTCATGTTCCGGCCGATGTGGCCGGCGCGGGCCGAGGGCTAGCCCCCCGGGCCCGCCGCGCGCTCGCCGGCCGCGCCGCCGGAGAGACCGAGCGATGCTGACCTACAGCCTCTTCTGGCTCGGCGCCCGGCTCGCGCCCCTGCTGCCCGAAGCCCTGGGCCAGCGCGGCGCCGCCCTCGCCGGCCTCCTCGCCTACCTCCTAGCCGGACGGGCGCGCGCCGCGGTCCGCGCCAACCTCCTCCACGTGCTCGGCCACCCACCGCCGCCGGCGCTCGTGCGGGCTGTCTTCCGCCACGGCGCCCAGAACTACTACGACCTCTTCCGCCTGCCCGCCCTGGGCCGCGACCGCCTGCAGGCCCTCGTGGAGGTCTGCGGCTGGGAGCACCTCGCGGCCGCGCGCGCCGCCGGCCGGGGCGTGCTGCTCGTTACCGCCCACTTCGGCAGCGTGGAGCTAGTCGGGCAGCTGGTCGCGCTGAGCGGTTGCCCGGCGAACGTGGTCGTCGAGCCGGTGCGGCCAGCGGCCTTGCTCGCCTTGCTCCGACGCCTGCGGGAGAGCTACGGCATCCGTACCCTGCCCGTGGGGCCAGGCTTGCTCCAGGCGATCAGTGCCGCGCTGAGCCGCAACGAGGTAGTGGGCCTGCTCTCGGACCGCGATGTGCTCGGCAACGGCGTTTGGGTTCCCTTCTTCGGCACCCCGGCGCGGCTGCCGGCCGGCGCGGCGGCCCTGAGCCTGCGCACCGGCGCGGCAGTGCTGCCCGCGTTCACCCTGCGGCTGCCGGGCGGGCGCTACCGCGGCTGGTTCGAGCCACCCCTGACGCCAGTGCGCACCGGCGCGGTCCATACGGATATACTGGTGAACACCGAACGGATCACGCGTGTCATCGAAGCGGCGATCCGGCGGCATCCCGAGCAGTGGACTGTCTTCCAGCCGGTCTGGCCCGCGGACCAGGTCGAGCGGGCAGCGGCGCGGCAGCAGTGAGCGAGCAGCGCTCCCGCCCCCTTTGCATGCGCGGCCCGGCATGTATAATGACGGCGAAGGAGCAGCAGGTGAAGATCGGTCTGGTCTCGCCCTACGATTTCGCCTACCCGGGTGGGGTGACCAAGCACATCGCGCACCTGGCCGCGGAGTTCCGGCGCCAGGGGCATGCGGTGCATATCATCGCGCCCTGCTCGCGGCCGGAGCCACCGAGCGAAGACGGGCCGATCGTGCACGCCATCGGGCGTGTCGTGCCGGTGCCGGCCAACGGCTCCGTCGCCCGCATCACGCTCTCGCTCACCCTATCGCGGACGGTGAAGCGGCTGCTCGCCACCGAGCAGTTCGACGTGCTCCACCTGCACGAGCCCCTCATGCCCGCGCTCCCGCTCACGGTACTGCGCCACTCGAAGACGACGAACATCGGCACGTTCCATGCCTTCCGGCAGTCCAACATCTCGGCGTACTTCTACACCAAGCCCGTGCTGCGCTACTTCGTCGGGCGGCTCCACGGCCGCATCGCCGTCTCCACCTGCGCCCGCGACTTCGTGGCCGACTATTTCCCTGGGGAGTACCGCATCATCCCCAACGGGATCGATCTGGCTCGCTTCAGCGCTCCCCACCCGCCCTTCCCCCAGTACCGGGACGGCAAGCTCAACGTGCTGTTCGTGGGCCGGCTGGAGAAGCGCAAGGGCGTCAGCCACTTGCTCCGCGCCTGGATCCACGTCCAGCGCGAGCTTCCAGACACGCGGCTGATCATCGTCGGTGAGGGGCGCCCGCTCGAGAGCTACCGCCGCTTCGTGGCCGCCCACGGCCTGCCCAACGTCGTGTTCACCGGCTACGTCTCGGACGAGGACCTCCTGCGCTACTATCACACCTGCGACGTGTTCTGCGCGCCGTCCACCGGACAGGAGAGCTTCGGCATCGTGCTGCTCGAGGCGATGGCGGCGGGCAAGCCGATCGTGGCGAGCGCGATCCCGGGCTACCAGGAGGTAGTACGCCACCAGCAGGAGGCGCTCCTGGTGGAGCCGCGCGACGAGCAGGCGCTGGCGGTGAGCCTGGTGCACTTGCTCGTCGACGAACAGCTGCGCCGCCGGCTGGGCGCGGCCGGCCGCCAGCGGGCCGCCCAGTTCTCCTGGGACCGCATCGCGAGCCAGGTGCTGGCCTACTATGCCGAGGTGGCGGAGGCCCGGGCGCACGCGCCCAGTAACGGCCGCTCCCGGCTCCAGCGCGTGCGCCGGGCCGGCGCCTGGGTGGCCCATCACCTGGTGCGCTAGCGGCGCGCGGGCACCGGCTTCGCCCCGCTCGGCACGGCAGGGAACGCCCTGAAGGAGCCGTGGGACTGCAAGCGCGCGTCCGAGAGCTGTTGGTGCCGCCAGCGCGGCTACTGGTCCGCCTGGGAGTATCCGCCAACAGCCTGACGGTCGTCGGCCTATTTCTGAACGTCGGGGTGGCCGCAGCGATCGCCGCTGGCTGGTTCCCGGCTAGCGGGGTCCTGCTCCTGCTCGCCAGCGCCTTCGACCTGCTAGACGGGGCCGTGGCCCGCGCCAGCGGCCGGAGCACCCCCTTCGGCGCCTTCCTCGATTCCACCCTCGACCGCTATGCCGAGGCGGTGGTCTTTATCGGCTTGGTTGTCTGGTTCAATGGCCAGGGTGCCCTCCGCGCGGAGCTGCTCACCGTCGTGGCGCTCGTCGGGTCGCTGATGGTGAGCTACACGCGGGCGCGCGCCGAGGGGCTAGGGCTCCATGGCGAGGCCGGACTATTCGCCCGGCCGGCGCGCATCGTGCTGCTGGCGGCAGGGCTCATCCTCGCCGGCGTGCCGGCGCTGGCCTGGACGCTCGAAGCGAGCGTGGGCGCCCTCGCCGTCCTGACGCACCTGACCACGGCTCAGCGCGGCTGGCACGTGTGGCGGCAGACACACCCGCCCCGGGGGTGAGCAGCCGGCGAGCTGCGGCCGGGCCGTAGTTAGCTCCGGCGGCTCCGGGCGCGTGCCCGCCAGCCGGCCACGCCGCCCAAGAGGAGCAGGCCGCCAGCGACCAGCGCGAGGCTATCGGCCTCGGGAATAATGGGCGGCCCCATCGGGGCCAGCGCCACGGGCGGCGGGGGCGCCTCGACCTTGCCGCAGGTGATCCCCGGGCTCGGCAGGGCGTAGCCCGCGTGCACGTTGATCCACCAGTCCGTCAGGTTGATGGGTGCCGGCACGGTGCTCACCGCCCGCGCGACGCCCGTGTGATCCGCGACGAGGTCGCGGAGCGGAAACAAGATCGGGCCCGTGCAGCTCCCTCGGTGGATATGGCTCAGGTGCGTGCTACCCGGCTCCAGGCCGTAGACGGTGACCGTGACGGCGGTCGCGTTCGGCAGGTTCTGCTCGAGGACGACCTCGCCCCGGATCAGGGGATTCCGCGGGTCGGACAGCCGCGCGACCGCGCGCTGGGGCCCGCCAGGGGCCGGCCCCCGCTCCGCCGCCGGCCCGGCCGGCTGGCCCGGCGCCGGGCCGGGTGCTTCCTGGGCCCACACGGCTGGTGCACCAACCGCCGTCAGGAGCAGGCCGAGCGCCATCGACAGACAGAACGCACGCCTCATTCCCCTCTCCTTCCCGACCGGGCTGTCCCGGCTCTCCCTCGCTGCGATCAGCGCCATGATACTGGGCATCGGAGAGGCCGTCAATGACGCTGCCGCGCCGCATCCCTAGCCGGTGCGCTGCGCCAGCGCTACACCGGCGCACTCCGCCCGCCGGCGCGGGCCGCCACGAGCTCGCGCACGCGCGGCTCGATCTCCGCCCGCCGGGGCTTCATCGTCAGGGTGCGGGGGAAATCCTCCTCGGGCCAGAGCGTCATGCCGCGGATCCGCTGGTAGACGGCCAGCTGGCGGTTGACCGCCTTCACCGCCGCCGCCGCCTGCGCGGGATCGCTCGCCAGGAGCACGGCGTGCACCTCCACCTCGCCGTCAGGACGCGGCAGGCCGAGCACCACGGCGTCGCGGATGCCCGGCTGCTTGACCAGCAGCACCTCGATGTCCTCCGGGTAGACGTTCTCGCCGCTGGCGAGAACGATCATGTTCTTCTTGCGCCCGATGAGGTACAGATAGCCCTCGGCGTCTTGGCGCGCCAGGTCACCCGTGCAGTACCAGCCGTCGACGAAGGCGGCCGCGGTGGCCTCGGGATCCTCCCAGTAGCCCGGGGTCACGTTCGTCCCCTGCACCTGGATCTCACCGTCGGGCGCCAGCCGCACCCGGTTGCAGGAGAGCGGCTTCCCCACCGAGCGGAGGTTGCGGCGCTCCAACGAGTTGGCCGCCACGGCCGGTGCAGTCTCTGTCGTGCCGTAGCCCTGCACGACCTTTACGCCCATGTTCTCCCACTTCTGCGCCAGCGCTGGATCGAGATAGGCCCCACCACAGACGAAGAACTCGAGGCAATCGCCCAGCTGCCGGTGGACCGGGCGGAACAGCCCGCGGCGCCAGCTGAACGGGAGCCGTGCTGCCAGCGCGTGCAAGGCGCGCCAGAGCGGCTCGCGGCGGCGCCGGCGCACCTCGCGCTCGATCGCGTTCAGGAAGAGCTGCAGCACCTGCGGCACCGCGATGATGGAGGTGACCCGCTCCTCGCCGAGCGCCTGGAAGATCGCCTCGGGCCGCAGGGTGCTCACGTACACGATGGAGGCGCCCCCGCTGAGCGGCGCGAGCAGCCCCACGGCTTGCTCGAACATGTGGCTGAGCGGCAGCAAAGACAGCAGGCGGTAGCGCGGGAGGATCGGCAGCACCTCGACCATCGCGCGGACATCGCTCACGATGTTCCGGTGGGTCAGCATGACGCCCTTGGGCGCGCCTGTCGTGCCGGAGGTGAAGACGATCTCAGCCAGATCGTCCTCGGCAGGTACCGGTGTGGGCGGGGAGAGGCTCCGGTCCAGAGAGGGCAGCTCGGCAAACCGCACTGCCGGCACCGTTCCTACCGGCGTTTGCGTAGGGCCCAGGAGCTGCAGGCGCGGGCGGGTCTTCGCGATCACGCGCTCCACGAACTCCGGCGTGTTGCGCGCATCCAGCGGCACGACCACGGCGCCCACCAGCAGGCAGCCGAAGAACGCTCCGCTCCATGCCGGCTCGTTCGGCCCCCAGAGGATGACGCGCTCCCCAGCCCCTATCCCCCGCTCGCTCAGCCAGCGTGCCACCCCTGCCGCGAAAGCCACGAGGTCATCGTACGTCCAGCGCACCCCCCGGACCGGATCCCGCAGGGCCACCGCCGGGCGGGAGCCGTGCTGCTGGCGCGCCTCCAAGAGGATCTCGGGAATCGTCCGGGCGCCGAAGCTCGCGGACATAGCCGTTCTCCCTCTCTGGGATAGACCGCTCGGGGCGCCGTTTGGGTCCATATTGCCAATTGCCCGCCAAGCCGACAAGCTCCCGGCAGCGGGCAACCCGTGATACTCGATAAACAGTGTGCCCCTATGGCATGCCGCTCAGACGATCGCTGCCCTGGAGGACCTATGCGCCTCGTTGATCTCACCGCAGAGCTCTACACCGGCCTACCCGTGTATCCAGGAGATCCGCCGGTCCGCATCGAGCCGGTCCACACCGTGAGCGAGCACGGCTACGCCGTTGCTCGCCTGGAGCTGAGCGATCAGGCGGGTACCCATGTGGAAACCCAGGCGCACTTCCTCGCCGACGGCCGCACCCTCGCCGAGGAGCCGCTGGAGCGCTTCATCGGCCGCGCCAGCGTCGTCGATGTGCCCTGCCGGCTGCTGACCGTCGCGGACCTCCTGCCGGCTGCCGCACGCATCGCGCGGAATCCCTTTCTGCTGCTGCGCTCCGGCTACGGCGCCCGCACGCCAGTGATCGAGCCCGCCGAGACCGCTCGCCCCTTGCTGCCCCTTGAGACCCTAACCTGGCTCGTGGCGCAGGGCATCCGCTTGCTGGGCATCGACGCCTTCGACTTTGATGCCGCCGCGGACTACGCCGGCCATCGTTTCCTCCTCGCGCATGACGTGCTGGTGGTCGAGGGCCTGGTGAACCTGGAGGCGCTGCCGCCAGAGGTCCAGCTCTACGTCATTCCCCTGCGCCTGCGCGGCACCGGCGCCGCTCCCTGCCGCGCCTTCGCCCTGCTTTCTTGACGTAGGTGATACAATGCCAGCGATCCCAGCACTACAGCGACCGAGGGGATGCCTGTGCCAGAGATCCGGAGCGCGCTGCGCAGCGGCCCCTGGACGGTGGCGCGGCTGCAGCGCATCGGCAGCTGGGGGCGGGCCGACGAGGCGCTGGGCCGTCGCTGGGAACAGGTGGGACTGGAGGCTCTCGCCGCCTTCCTCGAGCGACCGCGCCCGCTCGGCACGCGCACCTACCTCCCCAAGAGAATCGTGGCGTTCGTAGATGACGCCGAGGTGCAGCGCGAGCTCCAGGCGGCGGGTCTCCCCAATCCCGACGCCTGCCTGGTGGGAGTGCTGTCGACCGGTGGCGGCGCGCTGCAGCCGGTGGATTTCAAATGGTCGCTGGACCGGGCCGAGCTGCCCCAGGTGGCCGCGGCGACCTTCACGCGCCTGCTCGCGGCCGGCCTGCCCGCCCTGCAGGCCCGCCTGGCAGCGGCACAGGCCCAGCTCGGCCTCGCTGAATCGACGCTCGAACCGGTGGACGGCTTCTTCTTCGCTCCCGAGCACGCCGAGAACCGGGCGTTCCTGGCCAGCGCAGCGAATGCCCGGGCAGAGTTCCCGCTCACGCCGTCAGACGTGGTGTTCTGGCCGGTGGAGGACCCCCAAGCGTTCTTCGCGCCCCTGCCCGGCTGGGAGCTGGGGTGCTGGCTGGCCGAGCTGGACCGCAGCACCGGCCTGCTCCAGACCGTGGAAGGCGCAGAGCGGTACTTCCGGCTGGGCGCCGGCTTCGCGGGCGCCCTGGTCCGCCTGGCCACCCCGCTGTTTGCTACCGCTCCCGCCACGGTCGACGCCCGTGCCGAGCTGCTGGCCTTGCGAGCACGCCACCGCCTGTACACGAGCGCCGATCTCGCCAGCTACCTCGAGCGGCAGATGGCCGCTCGCGAGGCGTTGGAGCGCGAGCTGCGCGCTCTCGAGGAGAGCCTGTACCCTTTCCGGCAGTTCCGTGCGGATCTCGCGGCGACTGTGGCCGAGGCCAACAGCGAGGACGGGGCGAGCCGCTCGCTACGGGAGCGCTACCGCGCCGTGCGCGCCGCCATCCACGCCCGCATCTGTCAGGAGGGGCGCGCGTTGGTAGCTGCGGGGCAGAGCGAAGCGCTGGCCCTCGCCACGCTGCGCGCGCAGGCCCCAGCTCTGAGCCGGCTGGCCCGGGCGCTCGCCCACGAGGCGCTAGGCACGCCGGGCGCGTGAGCCGCTGCGGACAGCCAGGTGCCCTGTAGCCGGGACCGGCCACTGGTCGCGCCAGCCAGGTAGTACCCACGCTGCCCGGCAGACCAGAATATGGTGGAGGGAACGTCATGCTCCAGGAAGTCGACCTCGCGCGCGCGTACCGCACGATCCCCAGCGGGCTGTTCCTCATCTCCACCGCCCGCGACGGTAAGCCCAACGTCCAGTTCGCCTTCCGCGGCCTGGGCATCTGGGAGAAGCCTCCCCTCGTCCTGGTCGGTATCCAGCAGTCCAACTACAGCCACGAGATCATCGAGGCGACGCGCGAGTTCGTCGTCAACGTCTGCACGGAGAAGCAGCTCGCGGCCATCGGCCCGAGCCGTGGGCTCTCGGGCCGCACGGTGGCGGACAAGTTCGCGGCGCTGGGGCTAGAGACGCGGCCGGCCAAATACGTGGCCGCCCCGCTCGTGGTGGGCTGCCACGCCAACCTCGAGTGCCGCGTGCGCGCCTCTCTCCCTACCGACGGTGTGACGCTCTACCTGGCCGACGTGCTTGCCTGTTATGTCGATGACACCCTGGCGCCCGTGGCACGGTTCATGGGGAAGACCTACCGGCTCGCCGGGCCGCTCGATTAGCCCAGAGGGGTACGAGCGCCTACCCGCCGCGGGGAGGGCCCGCGGTGGGTCGCTGGCGCTGCCGAACGGCCTCACCTGCCTGTGCGAGGGGCCTCGCGCTCGCCACGCACGAGGTGGTCGAGGGCCTCGAGGGCCAACACATAGCTGTACCAGCCGAAGCCGCAGATCTGGCCACGGGCGACCTCGGCGACCACCGAGCGGCGGCGCCAGGCCTCGCGCGCATGGATATTGGAGAGGTGCACCTCGACGACGGGCACCTGCATCGCGGCAAGGGCATCCCGCAGCGCCAGCCCGTAGTGGGTGAGCGCGCCCGGGTTGATCAGAATGCCGTCGCAGCGCTCGAAGTGGGCGTGGAGGAAGTCGACGAGAGCGCCCTCGTGGTTTGACTGGCAGATGGCCAGCTCCCAGCCGAGCGCCGCCGCCCGCCGCTGCAGCGCAGCATCGATCTCCGCTAGCGTGGTCGTGCCGTAGATCGCCGGCTCGCGCCGGCCTGTCAGGTTGAGGTTCGGCCCGTGCAGCACAAGCCCGCGGAGGAGCGCGGGCCGCTCAGCCATCGCTCGCCCCCAGCACCGTATCGAGCGCGGCCGCGACTAGTGCTTCCGGCACGTCGCGGCGCATCGCTACCGCACCCAGGCGCGTGGGCAGGATCCAAGTGAGCCGCCCCGCCTGGGCCTTCTTGTCGTGCTCCATTGCCGCCAGGAGCGCGGCCCGATCGACGTCGGGCGCGCTTGTCGGCAAGCCAAAGCGGGCGATCAGCGCGTTCTGGCGCGCCGCAACCTCCGGCGCGAGCATCCCCAACCCGACCGCGATCTGGGCCGCCGCGCGCATGCCAACCGCGACCGCCTCCCCATGCAGGTAGCGGGTATAGCCGGTGGCCGCCTCCAGCGCATGCCCCACGGTATGGCCGTAGTTCAAGATCGCGCGCCGCCCGCTCTCCCGCTCATCCTCGCCCACCACCTCGGCCTTGAGCTGCATGGCCCGCCGAATCGCCGTTTCCGTTGGCCCGGGCTGCAGCGCGCCGAGAGCGTCTACCTCCCGCTCCAACAGGGCGAACAGGTCCGCGTCGAGGATAACCGCCATCTTGATGACCTCGGCCCATCCGGCCGCCCGCTCCCGCGGCGGGAGAGTGGCGAGCGTCGCGGTATCGGCCACGACGAGCCGCGGCTGGTGAAACGCGCCGATGAGGTTCTTGCCGCGCGGGTGGTTAACGGCCACCTTGCCCCCGATGCTGGCGTCCACCTGAGCCAGCAGGGTCGTTGGCAACGGCACGAACGCGATACCCCGCAGGATCGTCGCCGCCACGTAGCCCACAAGGTCGCCGACCACACCGCCCCCGAGCGCCAGAAGCGCGTCGCGGCGCTCGACGTGCCCCTCCAGGAGCCAGTCGTAGAGCGCTGCAGCCTGAGCGAGGCTCTTGCTCTCCTCGCCGGCAGGCACGGTGTAGCTGTGGACATCTCGGCCCGCCCCTCGCAGCGTCGCTTCTACCTGCGGCCCATAGCGGGCATAGACGGTCGTGTCGGTGACGAGCCAGAGGCGGCCGGTTAGCCCCACCGCCTCCAGATACTGTGGCAGCCTCGCCAGCACACCCTGGCCCACAACGACCGGGTACGTGTGCGAGGCCGTTCGGACCTCGAAGGATGTCTCGCTAGCGATACTCATCGAAGACCTCGAGCACTGCGGTGGCCACCTCGCCCAGGGTCCGGCCGTCGGTGGGGATCGTGCGGTGAGCCAGCGCGTAGAGCGGCGCCCGCCGCGCCTGCAGCTCGCGGATTGCCGCCAGCGGATCCTCCCCCGCGAGGAGGGGGCGGCGCTCGCGCGTGTGGGCCAGTCGCGCCGCGATCTGCTCAGCGCTGGCCTCCAGGCAGATCACGAGATTGCCCGCGAACAGCGCCTCGCGGTTGGCCGGGTCGAGGATCGCTCCGCCTCCCGTGGCGATCACCGCCCCGCTCTGCCGCGTCACGCGAGCGATGACCTCGCGCTCGAGGGCGCGGAAGCGCGCCTCCCCCTCGGTGGCGAAGATCTCCGGCACCGACCGCCCCGCACAGCGCTCGATCTCAACATCTGTATCCACGAACCGCCACCGCAGCCGCTGCGCCACGAGCCGTCCTACCCGGCTCTTCCCGGTGCCACTCATGCCCACTAGCACAAGATTCCGCGGCCGCATGGTTACGCCAGCGCCTCGTGGGCGGCCCGGAACATGGTCGCCAGGGGCGGCGGCTGGCCCGTCCAGAGTTCGAACGCCAGGGCCGCCTGATAGACGAGCATCGGCACCCCGTTGAGCGTGCGGGCGCCCCGGGCCGCCGCGTCGGCAAGCAGCGGGGTCACCGGCGGATTATAGACGATGTCCACCACCAGCGCCCCGGCAGGCACCTGGTCTGGCCGCAAGATCCGCTCGCCCGGCCGCATGCCGACCGAAGTGGCGTTGATGAGGAGGTCGCACGCCGCAAGGCACGCGTCCAGAGACGGACTCGCAAGCGCACAGGCCTCTATAACCACGCGCCCCGCCCGTGCCTGCATGGCCGATACGAGCGCCTCAGCTCGCGGGAGGTGACGATTGACGATCGTGAGCCTGTCCACCCCCCATTCCAAGAGCGCGTGGGCGATCGCGCGCGCGGCGCCCCCCGCGCCCAGCAGCACCACCGCGCCGCCTGGCTGCTGGTAGCCGGCCTCCTGCAGCGCGCGGGCGAAGCCAGCGGCGTCGGTGTTCTCGCCCCGCAGCCGTCCGCCCACGTTCACAATGGTGTTCACCGCGCCGATCGCCCGGGCCGCCGGCAGCAACTCATCGAGCAGGGGGAGCACGGCCTCCTTGTGCGGCACCGTGACATTGGCCCCCAGTACGTCCGGGGCGCGCAGCGTGGCGACCCAGGCAGGCAGCGCCTCGGGCGTCACCGCCCAGCGCTCGTAGCGCGCATCGATCCCCAGCTGGTCGAGGGCAGCCTGATGGATCGCCGGCGAGATGCTGTGGTCCACCGGATAGCCGATGACCCCGAGCCGTCTAGGCACGCTCTGCTCCTACCGTACGAAAGCTCTTCTCCAGTGTAGCGCTTTGCCCGCCGCTTACCCGCTCCACCAGGCCTCGCAGAACCACCCATGTGCTGGAAAGCTGTCACCAGAGACCGGATCAGCTATTGCACAGCCCCATCACTCGCTTCCCGCTCAGCCGGACTAGTCCGATACTACCAGCAGCCCATGTCACCCTTCAGCCCAAAATCATCGCTTCGGGCGACGCCGCGGGACCGGCCGGCATGCTCTAATGGGCAGAGCGCTCCTGCGGCGCTACTGCTGGCGAAAATGTAAAGTGCGGACGTGCGATGCCTGGTCAGAAGGAAGCGCGATGTCAGCTAGCTCACCGATGAATTTTACCTACGCGTACTACCGCCAGATGCTCGCCGCTATGAAGGCGAATTTTCACTGCCACCGGCTCGTGGATGCCGAGCGGGTGCTGCAGGCGCCGCGAGCCAGGCCGGTGTTGTTCCTCCGCCACGACATCGACATCGACCCGTTCCGCGCGCTGCCCATGGCGGAGCTCGAGGCGGCAGCGGGAATTCAGGCCACCTATATGGTGATGACCAACACCCCGCTCTACCGGGTGGACGATCCATCCTGTCGCGCTGCGCTGCTCACCCTGGCCGCGATGGGGCACGAGATCGGCCTACACTTCGATTTCGACCACGAGGCCGAGCGGCACACGCCGCCCGATCCAGCAACGCTGGAGCGCAGGATTCTCGCGGCCTGCGATCAGCTGCAGCAGAGCCTGGGGATCCCCATCGCTTCCGTCTCTTTCCACCGGCCGATCCCGGCGCTGCTTCACGGCCCGCTCCGGCTCGCGGGGAAGATCAACGCCTACGCCCAGGAGTTGATGGCTTGGTATCTGTCCGACTCAGGCGGACGATGGCGTGATGGGGAGCCGCTGCCTCGGCTGCGCCAGCCGGACCGCCCGATTCTCCAGCTGCTGGTTCATCCCATCTGGTGGGGCGAAAGCTACCGCCCCGCCGCGATAATCATCCGCACGGTGTTTGACACCCTTAGACGGACCTGTGCGCCGGAGCATCTCAGCGCGATCGACGCCGCGCTCGCTGTGCACTTGGGCGTGCCGAGCCTGCTTACCACACCGCCCGCGGGGCAGGGCACCTTGACCTCCAGCGCATAGATCCGAATGGCCTTGAGCCGCCAGGGCGGCCCAAGGGGGAGGGGGAGATCATGGGGCGCGCGCTCCTCACCAGCCTCGCGCTCCTCCCGCTCGCCCTCGCCCTCGGCCTCCCCCCTTCCCCCGCCTCCCCCGCCCCCCAGCCGCCCCTCCCCACCTTCG
>Ga0209810_1004025_pt1 | contig 14634 bp, 13 predicted proteins | sample Coa_R1_7_FD_187159 | JGI IMG/M metagenome (GOLD analysis project Ga0209810, IMG submission 187159) | Surface soil microbial communities from Centralia Pennsylvania, which are recovering from an underground coalmine fire - Coalmine... | ecosystem: Environmental > Terrestrial > Soil > Unclassified...
TCGATCGACACCTGGATGGTCTCGGCGCTTGCCAGCCCCGAGCACCAATCCGGCAGAGCGGCCACGGCCGCGATGAACAAAAGTCCGGCCCGCATCGCTGTTCTCATCGCTGTTTCGTTCGCCTATTTGAGTTCCGAGGCGATGTGTTCGGCATGTTCCTGATGACCCTGGAAGATCTTCAGGCCCGTTTCCAGCAGCGACTTGAGTTCGCCGTTGTGCGCGGAGGGTATGAGCGTTGATTGGAGCGCACCGTTTACCGCCTTGTGATAGGCCACTTCGTTGTCGATATAGGCCTTGTCGAAGGCCCGGCCCTTCAGCTTTCCGAGCTTGGCGCGCTCGTCGACCTGACCCTTGGCAAGCGATCTGCTGACGGGATTGTCCTGCGGCTCGACCTTCAACTTCTTCACCAGCGCCAGCGCCTTATCGTTCACCGCCTTGTGGTCGCGCTCCATTTCCCTGGCGAAGGCACGCACCTCCTGGTTTCTGGACTTCTTCAACGCCAGTCTGGCATTGGCGATATCGGCGAGCCCCGCCGTATAGGCAATGTGGGCGATTTGCGCATCGTTGAGCTTTGCGTCCTGGGCGGACGCGGTTCCCGATATCAGCAACACCGTCGCGAACGCCGTCGTCAACCTGTGCAGCATCATCGTCCTTCTCCGTGCCTGGGTTTGCGAACAATCCGCGTGTGAGCAGACCGTTCGATGCCGGGCGCGGTCAAAGGTTCCCGGTTCAGCGGCCGGCCTCGATCCGGGCGATGACGTTTTCGGCCATGCGCTCGCAGCGGCGCCCGCCGAACGGGTAGGTGTCGGCCAGGAGCGGGCCGAACTGGTCCTCGAGGTCGCGCCGTAACATGGCGCGAGCGCGGTGCAGCCTCGTCTTGACGGTTTCCGGCCTGATGCCGTAGAGCTCGGCGGTCTCCTCGACGCTCATCTCCTCGATCACGCGTGCGACCAGCACGACGCGAAACGGATCGGGCAACGCGTCGATCGCGTCCTCCAGCAGTTTGCGGATTTGTGCCTGCGCGATCGCGCGTTCAGGGTCCGGTTGACCGGACGTCAGAGGAAACGGGACGATCTCGGCGCCGTCGGCCTCCAACCGCCCGGCTTCAACGTCGGCGATGTCGACGGTCGGTTTGCGACGACGCAGGCGCCCCAGGGCCTCGTTGACGACGATGCGGGTAAGCCACGTGTTCAAGCTTGATTTTCCCTCAAACTCGGAGAGGTGCGTGAAGGCGCGGACATAGGCCTCCTGCACGGCGTCTTCCGCCTCCCAGTCATTCTTGAGGATGCTGCGGGCGATGCGAAACAGGCGTCGGTTATTCTGCCGGATGATGGCCTTTATCGCGGCAGGATCGTTCGCGCGCGCACGTGCGACAAGCTCGCTCTCCGCATTTTGGGTCGCGGCGGCAGGACGCGTGACCATCGGCTGTATACTCGCGAGTTTGTCCATTCGATGCGGGACCCGGCCAAAGGTTCCTGCCCGGCATGAGCAGGGACCCGACCGGCGTCCGGTGTCCTGCTTTCCACGGAGAATGGCAAGCGGGGGCAGGGCGCCGGTCGACGCCGCCGGCGGCGTACCGGTTCGCTCAGCGCGCGATCACGCTGGCCAGCGCGCCCCACAGGCGGCGCTCATCGAGCGCGCTTGCGCCGATCTCCCATCCGGCCCCGCCCCACACGGCGTCGACCGCCCAGAGGACGTCTTCCGCGTCGCGCACATAGAACACGTTCGGCCGGGAGTCGGTCCGCAACGGCCCGTCCTCTCCATGCGCCTGGCGCTCGAGCAGGACCCAGACGTCGTGCAGCGTGGTCTCCGGCTGTCCACCGATGTCATCGATGATCGCGTCGTTGCCGGCAGAACGCTTGAGTTCGTAGACGTCGAGCTCGCGCGCCGACGCATATTCCTCGACTTTGTGCGCGAAGCGCCTGAGGAAATTGGCGCCGATCCAGGTGATGGACAATCCTCCCGGCGTCCGTCCTTCGCGGAAGTGATCCGCCGCGACAAAATGCGTGAACGCGGGGACCTCGACGTGCCTGACGAAGTCGAGCACCCGCATGTCCCTCTTCCGGCACGGCAACGAGGAGGTCACCTCGTGCGGTACGGCCCCCGGCTCGGTCCCGCAAAGGGGGCGGGCGTCGCCGCGACCGCAGACAGCGACAAGACCGGTCACAAGGAGGAGGAGCACGACGGGACGGACGCGGCGAGGCATGAAGGCGTTTTGTGGAAGTATTGTCGTTGAAAAATACAGTAAACATCGGAGTACCAATACGCACTATTAAGATTTAGACATGGTAAATACCGAAAACTATAAGATCAGTTTAAAAGCAATATTGGATATTTATTTTAAAATATCGTCGCCATGTTCGCGGCGCGGCGCCGGGTTTGCGCAAGGCGCAGGCGCCGCGGCCGCGAGGGCCGCTCGGGAGCGGCTCGGTCGATACGATGAGACGCGCCTCAATGGCCGGAGCCGGCCACGAATTCGCGGATCAGCGTGCGCGCGATGATCTTGAGGTCAAGCCACAGCGACCAGGTTTCGATGTAGCGCAGATCGTGGTCGAGCCGTTCGACGGCGGAAAGCGGCTGGGCCGTGCTGCCGCGATAGCCCGAGACCTGCGCGAGGCCGGTGATCCCCGGCTTCATGTTGTGGCGCTGAAAATAGTAGGGCGTGAGTTGCTCGTACAAAAGCCCGCCTGCGAGCATGCCGGGCACGTGCGGGCGCGGCCCCACGAGCGACATGTCGCCCTTGAGCACGTTGATGAGCTGCGGCAGCTCGTCAAGGCTGGTCTTGCGCAACAGCCGTCCGATCGGAGTGACGCGCGGGTCGCCGTCGGTGGTTTGTCGGATGCCCCGCTCATCGCCGAGATGGACGTACATCGTGCGGAACTTGAAAATCCTGAATCGTCGATTGTGATAGCCGTAGCGCTTCTGGCGGAAGAACACCGGGCCGGGCGACGTGACCTTGATGGCGAGCGCAATGCCGATCATCAGGGGTGCAAAAAACAGCAGACCGACCGATGCGCCGACGATGTCCATCAGGCGTTTGGCGGCAAGTTGTACCGTCGAGGAGTGCTTCAGCGCCGCTCGCCGCCGATGCCTGTGACGCCTTTCCCGCGCATGATGGGGAACATGAGCGAGCAAGGCGGCAACATCCGCATTGCGTCGACCAAGGGCGATCAGACTGCTCAGCGTCATGCGGAACCAAGCCTGTCGTTTGCTATCCTCATCGTCAGTGCCGTGTCGCGCTCGCGCAGCGGGATGTGCGGCCAGCCTATGCATCTTTGTGTAAACATTACGACCGCGACGAAAAATTTTTTCATTCGTCGAAGCAGGCGAACTCGACACGCGGCAACGTCGTTGTTGCGGCGAGGCGCTCGCGAACGGCAAGGCGGCATCGAGCGCGGGACGTTGACGGTCGCGATGCTTGCGCCGCGATGCAATATCGGAAAGGTCGCACCATGCGATGAACGAGGACGAACGCAGCGCGCGCGCCGTTAGCCCAATCCGGTTCCTCGCCAGGCTCCGGTCCGGGAACTGTGTGCTGCGTTCCCCCGTCACCACATGCTCCGCCTCGCAACTGCGTGGCGGCCTCTTTCTTGCCAATCTCGCCTTCTGGGCGCTTGTCGTGTTCCTCGCGTGCCGAGCGCTCGCCTGAACGTCGGCAACCATGAGAAAATCATTTGGGCGAGGGAACCGCATCCGGCCGGGAACGTTGAAATAGGTTTTGGGACATTGCGCGCCGCCCGGGCGTGTGGGTTGAGTAATTTCGGGGGACGAGGCCATGATTCCCTGTCGTGGCGTTTTGGGTCTGTTGTTGGCGGTCGTTGTTGCGGGTTGCAGCGCCGTTTCCGCGGTCGGCATCAACGATGCCGCCGGTGTTCCATCGAGCTACGCCAGTGCCGTTCCCGTGCGCGGGTCCGCCGGCCCCTATGTGCTGGGACCGGGTGATCGCATACGTCTGAAGGTCTACAGCGATGATCAGATGAGCGGCGAATACGAAGTCGACAGTACCGGCTTCGTGTCAATTCCGCTCGTCGGCGAAGTGAAGGCGGCCGGGATGACCACGCGCCAACTCGAGCGCGCGGTCGCCGCGCGCATGCAGGGGAAGCTCGCGCAAAAGCCCGAAGTCAACATTGAAATCGCCGCCTATGCGCCGTTCTATATCTACGGCGAGGTGAAGAAGGCTGGCGAATATCCCTATCGGCCCGGTCTTACGCTCGCGGATGCGATCGCCACCGCAGGGGGGCTGACCTATCGTGCCGATGAGGATCGAATCGCCATTCGTCACGCGGGCACGCGAACGGAACAGGTGGTGCGGCTCGGTGTGCCGGTACGCATCCACCCCGGCGACAATATCCGTGTGACCGAGCGCATCTTCTGACGCACGGTGCGCCTCGATGGTCCGAGTCAGCGTGTCGCTCCGGGGTGCCCCGAATTGCCGATGGCACGACACTTTGCCGGCACGGCCGGCTAACGAACGTTCGAGCGCGCGGGTCCCGCGCGATGGTTCGCGGTCGGCGGGGAGTGAGCGCCGGTGACATGCCGCGGCGCGCGGAACTGCTTCGTTCCCGGATCGATCCTCGTCGTCGCGCTGGCGGCGGCCGGGGGCGGCCGGTCGGATGCGCAGGTCCTGCCGACATCGCCGATCTTCTGGCCTCCGCCGTGGAATGCGCAGCACGTGTTCGATCCAAGCCTGCTGCCCGAACTCGTTCAACCCGACCTGCGCGAGCCCGTCGCGCCGGAGGATATGCCGATCAAGAGCCGGCAGTGGCCGGAATACCGCCCTCCGGGCGTCCGCGCCGGCGGCTGGATGTTCGATCCGGCCGTGACGGCAGGGGGCGTTTATGACAGCAACGTCTTCGCCTCCAATACCCGTAGAGAAAGCGATCTCGCCGCCCGCCTGGGCGCGAGCCTGCGCGCGCTCACGCTCTGGGAACGCCACGGCATCGAGCTCGAGGCCTCGGCGCTTTCCACCATCTATCGCCGGCACTCGGGCCTCGATCAGACCGACGCGAGCCTGAAAGGCCAGGGGCATTTCGATATCGATCACGCCACCACGCTGCTCGCGAGGTTCGAGGCAGCCCATCTTCATGAAGCCGTCGGCAGCCTTACCTCGCCCGCGGGTGCCGTGCGGCCGACTCCCTACAACCTGTTCTCCGGCGACATCACGCTGCGCCACGAATTCGGCCGTTTCACCGGTTCGATGGGCGCGCGCGTGGATTCCTACGATTTCGGCTCGACCGTTGCGCAAAACGGAACGACCATCAGCCAGGACGCGCGCGACGGCCAAATCTATTCCGTTCATGGTCGCCTGGACTATGCCTTTTCCGCAAAGTCCGCGATTTTTGCGGCAGTCGAAGGCAATGAGCGCCGCCTGCGCGGCACGGCCGATCAATCGTTCGACTCGGACGGTTATCGGGCGCTGGCCGGCTTCGATGTCGAGCTCACCCATCTGATCAAGGGCGAGTTTGCCGGCGGCTATCTGCAACAACGTTTTGCTTCCGCCGCGGTCGGAACCATCGAGGGGCCGAGCTACCGTGCCATGTTGACCTGGAGCCCGTCGCGACGCCTTGACATCTATTTCGACGCGGAACAGCTCGTGACCACCGCTTCCGATACCACGCTGACCGCGGTGCTTGCCAATGCGGCGCAGATCGGCCTCGATTACGAGTTTCGTCGCAATGTCATCCTGTCGATCGCGGCAACCTATGAAAGGGACGGTTTCAAAGGTCTGCCGCGCAGCGACAAGAACTATATTCTCGACGCGCGCCTCAAATATCTCCTCAACAACATCAGCTCGCTCGCCATCCTCTATCGCTACCAGCGGCGCGACAGCAGCCAGGCGGAGTTCGATTTCGACAGACATCAGGTCGGGATCGCAGCGCGGGTCGAGTTCTAAGGCGCGGCGCACCGAGAAAAAGGGAACTCGCCTGCATCAATGACCCGTCGGTTCCGCGACGGTTGAAAGCGATGAAAGCTTTGCCGGATCGGTTATGTAATTATTTCATACGAGCAAAAATTCTTGACGACAGTACAGCTCCCCACCGAGGCGGAAATGCCATGCCGTGTCGAGGCACGGTTCCACTGCCGGATGCGGATTGCGTGATCGCGTCATCGCCGTACCGTGCCGATTTTTATTTTTTTGTGCGCGAGATCGCTGGATCCGGACGCATTCGCTCCCGGCAATGGCTTCTGCCTCATCATCCGCATCGTGTCGTCATGAAGTAACCGTCGTCGGCGATCATGATGCGTGCATGCATCCGGCGGCGATTTTCCATTGTGCGATGCGGAACCGACCGGCGCCTCGAGTGTTGGGAGGCAGAGCCGATGCCGGATGCTCGGGTTCCGGCACGGGAACGTCTTGTTCGCCTCAAAAGGCTCGGCGGGTGGAAACAATTCGGGGAACCGATATCGCGATGGGCGACACGCGCGCGGCATGTCCGTGCCGAACCGGCAGCCTTTACCAGGAGGCAGCCGCGCCCGCGTGCCAGCGGAGATGCACAGGGCGACGGCAGGGCGCCTTATCGGCGCAAACGATCGCGAGGCGGGGCATCGGGCACGTAAACCGTCACAGCGTGATGGACTCGGGGTCGTCGTAGATGCTGCAGCCCGCCGCCGATTACCCATTCCGCAGGGACGTGATCGAGGCCGTGCCGGTTGTTTCCGACGGCATGGGGGGCGAGGTTCCGCTCGGTCTGCGCGAGATCGTCCGGATCCTGCGGCGACGCCTCCGGATCATTGTCCTGACCACGCTCGCGTTGTCGGCGACGGCGGTTCTTTTTCTGCTTCTCGTGACGCCGCGCTATACCGCGACGGCGACCATCCTGATCGATCCTCATCGCAGCAACGTTGTCGATACCACCGGCAATCGACCGGCGCCTCCCTCGAACTACGATTCCGACAATGCCTATGTGAACAGTCAGGTCAGCCTGATTCAATCGGATGCGGTGCTGCAGCCGGTCGTCAACGAGCTCAATCTTGCGCATGATCCGGAATTCGGACCGCACCGAAGCGTCATCGATGTCATTCTCCTGCCGATCAAATGGCTGCTCACGCCGGCACGGCCTGCGGTTCCGGGCCGCACCGAGGAGGACGTCGCCAAGGCGCAGGCGCTCAGTTTCCTGCAGCAACATCGATTGACGGTGAAACGCGAATTGACGACGTTCCTCGTCGACATCAGCGTCACGGCCAAAGATCCGTCCAAAGCGGCCCGAATCGCGAATGCCGTGGTCAACTCCTATTTCGAGGAGTTGGTGCGTGGAAAATATGATACGAACAAGATCGCTTCCTCATGGTTCGACAAACAAGTCGCCCAACTGAAATCGAAAGTGCTCGCGTCCGAACGCGCGGTCGAGGAATTCCGCGCCGCCAACAATCTCACGCTGGCACAGGGCGCGACCGTGGTGCCAGGCGTCACCGTCAGCGATCAACAACTCGTTGATCTGAATAACAAATTGATAGATGCCCACGCGCAAACCGCGGAGGCGCGCGCCAAATTCGAGCAGGTTCAAAACATCGCGAAGGGAAAGGCCGACCCCGGAGCGCTGAGCGATGCCTTGTCGTCGCCCGTCATCACCCAATTGCGGACACAATACGCGCAGGTAGCCAAGAACCTCGCCGAAGTATCGAGCAAGTACGGGCCTCAGCACCCGCTGGTGCTCAATGCGAAGGCCCAGCTGCAGGAGACGCAACGGCTCATCAACCAGGAAATACAGAGAATTCTGGACGGCGCGCGACAAGCCTATCAGATTGCCAAATCGCGCGAGGACGCGCTGCAGCAGAGCCTCGACAATCTCAAGCATATAACGGACGAGACGGGAAAAGTGCGCGTTCGGCTTCGCGAGCTCCAACGCGAAGCGGACGCAAATCGCACGCTCTACGAGTCGTTCCTTGCGCGTTACAAGGAGACCAGCGCGCACGAAACGCTCGACATGCCCGATTCACGCCTCGTGTCGAAGGCGGAAATCCCGGTCAGCCCTTCGTTCCCGAAAACGTTCCTTGTTCTCGCCGCCGCGCTCGCCGGCGGACTCGGACTGGGTTGCGGTCTGGCGATCGCCGTCGATTATTTCGACCGGAGGGTCAAGTCGCCGCGACAGGCGGAGGAGCTCACGCACATCCCCACGCTTGCCGCATTGCCGGTGATCGGTGAGCGCGAACTCGCCAGGCGAGCCATCCGCGGTCGCCAGGAATTGAGCCGCTACGATCCGCACGCGGTGGACATGCTGCCCGCGGCGATGCAACCGCCGCTCATGCGCTACGTTCTGGAGGAGCCGACGTCGTTGTTCGCCGAGTCGGTACGGGCCGTGCGCCTTGCGATCCAGCGCGCGGGCCGGTCGGCTCCGGTGAAATCGATCATGGTGTCGTCATCGGTCGACGGAGAGGGAAAGACCACGCTCGCCGTGAACCTCGCGCTCTCGCTCGCTGCGACCGGCGCGCGAACCATCCTTGTGGAGGGCGATCTGCGCAATCCGGAAATGAGTCGGTCGCTCTGTCCGTCCGCCCGCGTCGGCGGCATCGAGGTTGCTCTTGGCACGACGCGGTTCGAGCAGGCGCTTTTCGTTGATCGCGCCACGGGGCTTGCCGTGCTGCCGTCGCCGCCGCGGCGACAGTCCTCCGGCATCAGCGAATTCGTTTTTTCGAGTGCGATGAGCAACATGCTCGAGCGGCTGAGGGAACATTTCGACTATGTCATCATCGACGCACCGCCGCTGGTTCCCCTGGTCGACGCGCGCGCTCTGGCCGAGCTCGCCGATCGCGTCATTCTCGCGATTCGCTGGGACAGCACGCCGCAGGACGTTGTTACGCAGGCTCTCGCGACCTTGGCGCCCGCTTTTGATCGGGTGCTTGGAACGGTCCTGACGCGCGTCGACATGCAACGACTGCGCTTCTACGACTACTATGGCGGCTCCTCCTACATAGCGCCGTATTCCTATCTCGGTCAGCCGCGCGCGGGATCCCCATCGTCATGAACAGGCGTGTGTCGGCCAGTCATGGAGAGATGAACGGCGGGCCCGCTTCCGGCGGGGGCACCTCGCGCTCGCGTGGGAAAGAAGCGAGTGTCGAGCTGCGTCAGTGCATTCCTCCCGCTGTCGTGCAAGGAGCGCTGACCGGCGGTCGGCGCTGGTATGTGGCGAGAACCCAGCCGCACGCCGAAAGCCGTGCCAAGGCCAATCTCGAGAAGCAGGGTTTTCTCACGTTCTGTCCGAGGTTCCGCAAATCCCGCCGGCACGCGCGTCGGCTCGAAAGCGTCGTGGTGCCGCTGTTTCCCAACTATCTGTTCGTACAGCTTGACCTTTCGCGCGACCGCTGGCGTGCCATCAACGGCACTCGCGGCGTCGCGCGGATGATCATGCAGGGCGATCTGCCGCAGGCGGTCGCGCCCGGCGTCGTCGAGGCGCTGCAACAAAGAATGCGCATCGACGGGACGATCGACATGACGGCCAAACTGGAAATCGGCCAATCCGTGCGCGTGGCGGACGGGCCTTTCGCCGATCTGGTCGGAAGGCTGGCGCAGCTCGATTCCACTGGTCGTGTACGCGTGCTCCTGTCCTTGCTCGGGCGCACGGTCTCGGTCGCCTTGAACGGAGCGGTCCTATTGCCGGCGGAGTGAGCGTTGCCGGCGCGTAGAAACAGAGGATGACGGGTGAAGCGTCCTCACCCGAACGGCGGAAGCATGCGTGAACGAGCGGCAAGCGCCCCGTCGCCGGTATCCCTGACGACGTTGCAGGGGATGACGGGCGAGGCGCGAAAAACCCCGGCATCGGTCGAGACCGTCTCGAGAGACGCTCCCTCGTCGCTCGCGCTGGATCCTCGCACGCATCGCCTGCGCGTTCTCGACGGCTGGCGCGGAATAAGCATTCTCCTCGTGATGGCCGGACATATGCTCCCTTTGGGACCGAAGTGGCTGGAGCTGAACAGCATGGTCGCGGCAGCGGGACTCAACATATTCTTTTGTCTCTCCGGGTTCCTGATCGTGTCGATGCTGTTGCGCAATCGCAACGTCATCTCGTTCTTCATTCGCCGGTTATTTCGAATTCTGCCGCTGGCATGGCTCGCTCTGCTCGCGATTCTCCTGGTCGAACAGCCGGAATCCAAGGCGTGGTACAGCAACCTCCTGTTCTACGCCAATCTCGATCCCGATACGCTTCTGCCGCACGCCGAGCACCTGTGGAGTCTTTCCGTCGAAATGCAGTTCTACCTGGCCGCCGGCGCGGTGGTCGCCATGCTCGGATTGCCCGGACTGTTCCTCGTGCCCGTGGCGGGCGTCGCGGTGACGCTCGCGCGCGTGATCTTCGGAATGGAGTCTTCGATCATCACGTGGTTCTGTGCCGATCAGATTCTCGCCGGCGGAACACTCGCTCTGTTCGTGAATCTTTCGCCATTGGCCGACACCGCGCGCAAATGGCCGCTCTGGGTCCCGTTTCTTTCGCTTGCGGGACTCTTTCTTACTTCGCACCAGCTTCTCGGCCCGGCCAACTATTTCCGACCTTACGTGGCCGCACTGCTGATCTATTCCACGATTTATCCCCGCAACGATCGTCTCCACGCGGTCCTGTCAAGCCGGCCCCTGGGCTATTTGGCCAAGACGTCATACGCGCTCTACGTGGTCCATCCCTTAAGCTACGCGGGCTGGCTCGGCGAGGGAGACGTGGTGATCCGCTACGCCAAGCGGATGATCTCATTTGTCTTGACCTTCGCGGTCGCGCATTTCAGCACGGCATATTACGAGAAATATTGGAACGAACTGGGTCATCGGCTCGCCGCGCGCGTCGAGCACAAGGCCCGGCGCGGCGGCATGTTTTAGAGCGGACTTCGGTGGTGTTGGCCCGTCATTGCAAGCCGGGAAGGCAAGTGAGAATCACATAGGCCCCTTCTCGATCTCCTCGTCTGCCTCGCAGGGCCTCCCGCCATGACGGTGCGGCCACAATCCGAGCGGATCGCGCGCCGGCGCCGCCGTCCCAATCCTGGTTCATGGACCTCTTGATCTTCATCCTGTTTCTGCTGCGGTCGAGCGCGGACCGCATTTTCGATGCCATGCGCATCGCTTTTGCCGGCGTCGAAATCACGGCCGGCGCGTTTCTGAACCTCGCCATTCTCGCGCTTGCCGGGCTCATGGTTCTCACGCGCGCGGGACGCGCTTTTCCTTTTCGTGCCTGGCTGCCTTTCCTAATGGTTGCGGGCGCGTCTGTTGCATGGTCGTCGGACCGCGCCGGGGGCGTCAGGGCGCTGCTCGTGCTGTTGACCTATGCGAGCCTGTTCGCGGTCCCGTTCTTCCTGCGACCGGCCGCGCGCCACTCGGCGGAGCTGCTCAAGGCAATCGTCTGCTCGTCGGTGGTGCCGGTCGCGGTCGGATTGCTCGAGTTAGCCGTTTTTCGCGATCCCGGCGGAAGGCTCCAGTCCACCTTCGTGCATCCCAACGGATTCGCCTTCTACCTCATGGTGGTTCTCGGTGTGATATGGTTCCTACGCGCGTCGTCGGCGGTTGCGTTCACGCCCTTTTTCCGCAGACTGATGATTCCCTATTCGGCCGTTCTGGTCGGCCTGATGATCATGACGCAGACGCGCGCGGCGTGGATCGGAACATGCGTGATCTTCGCCGCCTATGCGATCTTCGTGAACCGCCGTTATCTTCTCGTCGCTCCCCTGGTGCCGCTTCTGATCTTCGTTCCGGTCGTCGGAGATCGCCTCGCCGATCTTGAGAAGGGCACCGTCTACACGGGTGCGATGGAAAGCAGGGCCGATGCGATCAATTCCTTCGCTTGGCGACAGGTCATGTGGGAGAGCGCCTTTGCCGACGTCGCCGATACGCCATTCTTGGGCAAGGGCCTTGCCTCGTTTGCGCCGAATTCGCTCAAGTTCTTTCCATTGGCGGACGCAGGACGGACCTATTATCGTGGCGGCGTCGGCGCCCACAACGCGTACGTCCAAGCCTATTATGAGACGGGCGCGATCGGTCTCCTCTGCTATCTCGCGATCTATCTCGCCGTGCTCCTGCGCATAAGACGCGGCTTCCGGGTTGATCGCAAGGGTTCGGTCATGCTGGCGGCAGTCACGCTGGCCTACATGATCATCAATTATTCCGACAACATTTTCGACTACGGCGCGCTCAATCTCTATTTCTGGGGCTTTGTCGGGATCGTTCTCGCCAAATGGGACGAGCGGCGATCCGGAGCGGTTTTCTCCCCATCGCGCATCGTTGATGTCTCGGGGCTGCGCTCCGTCCAAGGACGGCAGCGCCTGGGTATGGCCGGTCGATCTTCGATTCGGTCCGCGTTCCACCGCAGGTCGCGCATGGCCACGGGACAGGTGTTCCCGTCGGCGTCCACGGTGCCGCGAGCATGAGGAGCCTCGTCAGCGTCTACTTGCCGACGCGCAATCGCGCGGATCAACTGGCGCACGCCGTGGAGTCGGTGCTTGCCCAGACCTACGGAGCGATCGAGCTCGTCGTCGTCGACGACGCCTCGTCGGACGGAACGGCCGAGTACCTGAACCGGCGAGCGAAGACCGATCCCCGACTGAAGGTCATCCGCAGTCCGCGGACACAGGGCGGAGCGGCGGCCCGCAACATCGGGATCTTGAGCGCGAAGGGCGAGTTCGTTACCGGCCTGGACGACGACGACGAATTCCTGCCGGATCGCGTCGAGCTATTCATGGAATCCTGGAACCGGTTGACGGCCGAGGGCATCACGCCGTCGTGTCTCTACGCGCAGGAAATCTGGACAAGGAACGGAGTGCCCTTTCGGGTCACGCGCAAGCGGAGAGTCGTCACCGCCTCCGACATGTTCGAGGAGAACCATGTCGGGAATCAGATATTCGCGCCGCGTCGACACTTCATCGCCGCAGGATTGTTCGATGAAACGCTGCCGGCCTGGCAGGATTTCGAATTCTTCATGCGGGTTATCGAGGCCTTCGGTCCCGCCTATCTCGTCGACAAGCCGACTTATTCATATGACGCGACGCCGCGCAGCGATCGTATTTCTGAACAGCCCGCCAGGATCAGGCAGGCGTTCGAGATCATCGCTGCCAAACATGCCAAGGACGACGCGGCGCGCTTGCGCGCACTCTTTCTCCTCATCTTCCAGGGTTCGTACAGGATCCCGCCGCAACCGGCGGACTGGGTCAGATTCCTTTCGTGGCATGGCCGGCCGAAAGGCATTGCGCGCTTGTTGCGTGCGACGATAGCCAATCGGGTGAATCGCGTGTGGTCGTGATCGGCGCGCCAGATCGGAATCAATGGAATCGGTGTTACGGGAAAAGATCGTGCGGCGCCGCGCGCATCGAGACGCGGCGACCCGGTCGGCTCGCTGCGACCGGCTTCGCGGCGATGATGCCGATCGGCGCAACAAGAGCACCATGAAAATCCTTGCCTTACCATATCGGGAGACCGCCGAAGGCAATCCGGTCCAGGCGCTGCTGTATGATGCGATGGAGAAGGCCGGCGCGCAGGTGTCGAGCTATTCGCGGCGCAGGCTCCTCCGTGAATCGTGGGACGTGTGGCATCTGCATTGGCCGCTCGAATACGTCATTCACGGCACGGATCCGCACGCCATCGCGCGAAGGCTTGCGACCTTTGCCCTTGCATTGAAGGTGGCACGGTTCAGGAAGACGAAGATCTTCTGGACCGTTCACAACATCCGCCCGCACGAGCAGAAATATCCGCTGCTTGAACGATGGTTCTGGCGAATTTTTCTTCCCTCGCTCGACGGTATCATCTGCATGTCGGAAGCGGGAAGACAGGAGCTCTTGCGCGAACATCCGCAAACACGTTCTGTTCCGACCTTCACGATTCCGCTCGGACACTACCGAGGCGCCTATCCCGACGTCGTGAGCAAGGACGAGGCGCGGGCGGCGCTCGACATTCCGAAGGAAAGGATGGTCGCGCTGTTCATCGGCCAGATTCGGCCCTACAAGGGCGTCGCGGAACTCATCCGTTGCTTCGTGGAAGCAAGGCTGACCGATGCGGAGTTGCTGGTCGCGGGAAAGGCCGAAGAGGGGATGGCGCGGGCGATCAGACGGACGGCGGCCGCCGCTCCGAATGTCAGGCTCGCTCTCGCCTTCATTCCTCGCGATGAGCTCCAGCTCTACCTTCGCGCCGCCGACCTCGTCATCCTGCCGTTCACGGAGATTCTGAACTCCGCGAGCGCGCTGCTCGCGCTATCCTTCGATCGGCCGATCCTGGTGCCAGCGCAGGGCGCGTTGCCGGAACTTCACCAGATCGTCGGTCCCGAATGGATGCGGCTCTATCACGGGCCGCTCAGCCCCATGATCGTCCGCGATGCGATGGAATGGGCGGCAAGTCGTGCGATTCCGCGCGGCCTGCACGCGCCGCTCGACAGCCTGGGCTGGGACGAAATCGGTCGGCTCACCCTGCGCGCCTTCTCCGCGGTTTAACGCTGCTCACGCGTGGCATCGTGAGGATCGCGAGGACGACGGTCCGCGGCAATTCCCGGAACGTCCGGTCAGGTCTTGCCGCCGGCGGCTCCCGCGCGGCGCGGCACATCGTGAGGATCGCGACCGGTGTGCGCGTGAGAATCGAAACATCAACAATGCCGGCTCGGCGCGGCGGCGCCGGAATCGAAACGGACATCGCGTGACCTTGCGCCGGATCATGACCCGGATCGGAGGCCTTGGGTCGCGCCT
>Ga0209810_1004026_pt1 | contig 14633 bp, 11 predicted proteins | sample Coa_R1_7_FD_187159 | JGI IMG/M metagenome (GOLD analysis project Ga0209810, IMG submission 187159) | Surface soil microbial communities from Centralia Pennsylvania, which are recovering from an underground coalmine fire - Coalmine... | ecosystem: Environmental > Terrestrial > Soil > Unclassified...
TCGCGAATGGCCCGCGCCAGCAGTTCATCGAGTTGCTCTAATAAACTGTTTAATTGCCCTATCATAACATCCTCCCATGAATCAAAAAAACCGGCCAACATTCGTCGACAGGGACGAAGTTGCCGGTGAGAACTCCGTGGTACCACCCATATTGAACCCAGAAACCAGACAATAAGCCGGAGAAGATACTGAGTTCCACTTGGTTTGTCCATTAACGGAGACAGCCGGGGCCATCTACTCGCCGCCTCATCCCACTACAAGAGTAAGCCAGGCTACAGCTTCAACGGCCAGCTCAGGGGTGAACTTCGGCGAATGGCTGCGTAAAAAGGCTTTCAGTCGCTGACCTTTTCTCCCTGCACGCTTCCCGTTCGCGTACTCTCCCCATCATCGCTTTCTGTTCTGTTTTGTTTCGTTTGTATCCCTATGAGATCAACGTATAGTATGCCACAAAACGCGCCAGAAGTCCAGTGTTTTTCTCGCAATTTTTGCGCTTCACCGCTCCCTTGTTGGTAAAAACTCCATCCTTCAGTACAATGAAAAGAGAGGAAAAGGGTGGAAGGGAGTTGCAGACTATGAGTACGTCAAATTCTGCGGGCAGGCAAGGGACGGGCAGAGCGACCAGAGGCGAGGCACTGGCTGGCAGCATATTGCGCGGCGGCGAATACCAGATCAAGCGCGTCATCGGTCATGGCGGCATGGGCAAGGTCTTTCTCGCCTCGCATATCACGCTGGAAACGCCCCTCGCGCTCAAACAATGTCGCGCCGACCAGCCCCTGCCGGAGAGCGTGGCGCTCGAACTGGAGCAACTGCTTCACGCCACTGCGCCCGATCCCGTTGACGCCCCACAGGGACAGGATACAGACGGGCAGGCGGCAAAAAGCGCGATCATGGATTTCCCGACAAGCGGCGGCATGCACACCGATCGTTTCCTGCGCGAAGCCCTCTTGCTCGCCCGTCTGAACCATCCCGCCATCCCCGCGCTCTATGACTATTTTTTTGAGGATGGCTACTGGTACCTGGTCATGGAATATATCCCCGGCCCCACGCTCTCCGCTTACCTGCGCAGACAGGGCGCGCTGCCGCCGCTGGAGGCCCTGAACTACGCCATCCAGCTCTGCGATGTCCTCGCCTACCTGCACGAGCAGACGCCGCCCGTGATCTTCCGCGACCTCAAACCGTCCAATATCATCCTCACGCCCGCGCGGCGTCTCGTCCTCGTGGATTTCGGCATTGCCCGCTACTTCAAAGACGGGCAGAGCAGCGACACCAACGATCTTGGCTCCCCCGGCTACGCAGCCCCCGAACAATATCAGGGAGAGAGCCAGACCGACGCCCGTTCAGACCTCTACAGCCTGGGCATCATCCTGCACGAAATGCTGAGCGGGCAGCGCCCGGCACACACGAGCCAGCAGCCCACGCCGCTCACCTCCCTCAACCCCGCTCTCTCACCCGTCCTCAGCGCGCTCGTCGCCGTCGCCACGCGCCTGGAACCCGACTATCGCTTCCAGACCGCCCGCACCCTCTACACCGCCCTCGTCCGCACCCGCTCCCTTGAGGCAGGCCACCCGCAAGGGGTGGCCCTACTATACACACCCCCGACCAACCCCAATACAACACATGAGCGCGGGGACGGATCGTATAGAGTAGGGCCACCCCTTGCGGGTGGCCTGGGGCGGGCGGGGCGGCCTGATGTAAGTAGAGAAGAGGAACGCCAGCGCACTCGCGAGATACTGGCTGAAGCGCACCGCCAGCAGCAAGAGCGGGAACGGCTGGAGCAGGAACTGACTGCCGTTGATGAAAGCCTGCATCTGCGGTCATATCTGGGTTTCTCGTCCGCGCCGCCGCCGCTCGCTCCTGTGCCGGAGCGGCGCGCTTCCAGGCCGCTCCGGCTTTCATCACAGGCGTTTCGCATCGCGCAGATTTGTTTTGTCTGCGCGCTGATTCTCTTCTTTATCATGGCCTCGCTGCTGGTCTACAGCCGCAACAGTCGCCTTGATAGCGGCAACACAATCAGGCGCGGCCAGCAAACCACTGCAACGGTCGCCCCGCCGACAGCTACGTGGCAGCCGTTGCCCTCGCCGCCATCGACCGAGGCCGATAACAGCGCGACCTACGTGGAGCTACAGGGCAACGGCTATATCTACATGAACGGCGGCTATCGCGGGCCGAACAGCGACCCGCACTACGACCGCAGCTTCTATCGCTACAATATCGCCAGCGCGCGCTGGGAGACGCTGGCAAGCGGCAACTTCCCCGGCATGGTCAACAACGCTGCCGCGCTGGATGAACGAGGCAATCTCTTCTTCACCGTTGGCTATTCATCTGATAGCTACGCCGTCACCTCCCTGCTGTATGAATACCGGCCCGCGCAGGCAACGTTGCAGAAGATTGAGCCGCCCGCGCAGATGCCCGTTGGCTTCGGCGCGGCCATGATCGCCGATCAGCAGGGACATCTCTACATCACGCAGGGCTTCATGCAGGCTGGAAACCCGGCGGCGAGCGCGGGGACAGGCTGGTATCGCTATGATATCGCGACAGGACACTGGCGCCAGCTTGCTCCGTTGCCGCTCGGCCTGGGCTACGTCGTGCTGGCCCCCGACGGCGCGGGCAGCATCCTCCTGCTCGGCGGCTCCACGGATGCCGGGCAGAGTTATCCCACTACACACATCTACCGCTACAATATCGCCCTCAACGCCTGGACGCTTGCCCCGGTCAGCGCGCCGCTCGCCTTCAGTGGCGCGGCAAGCTGCGTGGCCGCGCCGGGTTACGCAGTCATCATCGGCGGCTATGACGCGGCGCACCATACCTCGCGCAACACTACCTGGCTGGTTGACCTGCGCGCCCTCCGCTGGACGCAGCTCACCACCATCCCCGATGGCGGCTCCCTGCTGGGCGCTGCTGCCTGCGATGGACACGGACACGTCTTCCTCCTGCGCGGCGCCAACAACCCCAGCCAGCCCACCGCTGACTTCTGGGAATTAACAATGCAGAACTTCTACGAAAAAACGGGAACGGCTACAGCCCCGTAGGCACGCCATTGATTGTGCGCCTACGGAATAGAATTCAGGGGCGAACGGTGTCATAGATGAGCGGGCCGACAGAGACAGGCTCATCGCTCCACGTGTAGGCGGCGAGCAGGAAGTCGCGGATAGCCTCGATATCGGCTTCGCTGCGCGCGTGAACCTCTACCAGTGGTTCACCGGCCTGCATATAATCGCCCACTTTGGCCTGCAGGATGAGGCCCGTGCGGTGGTCAATGGCATCCCCCTTTTTGAAACGCCCGGCCCCCAGGCGCATGCTGGCAATGCCCACCTGTTCCGCGCGAATGCCCGCGATATAGCCACTGCGCGGCGCAAACAGCATTGAGCGCACCGGGGAGACCGGGAGCTGTTCAGGATGCTCGATCTGCCGCGCATCGCCTCCCTGCGCGGCAATGACCTCCGCCAGTTTCGCTACAGCCGCCCCGCTCTGGATGGCATGCTCAACTCGCCGCTCCGCCTCGTCCATGCTACTGGCCGTGCCGGTCATCATCAGCAGTTCAGCCGCTTCGTGATGACAGAGAGAGGAAACGTCTTCCGGCCCCGCGCCATGCAGGATGGCGATGGCCTCGGCCATTTCCAGCGCGTTGCCGACGGCGTGGCCCAGTGGCTGATTCATGGCCGAGATAACGGCAACAGTATGCACCCCGGCCAGCTTGCCGATATCGACCATGCGCCGCGCCAGTTCATACGCCTGCTCCACCTGCTTCATGAAGGCGCCGGAGCCAACCTTGACATCCAGCAGCAGATGGGACGCGCCAATCGCCAGCTTCTTGCTCATAATGCTGGCTGCAATCAGGGGAATGCTCTCAATCGTGCCGGTCACGTCGCGCAGGGCGTACATCTTGCCATCGGCAGGGGCGAGATCGCTCGACTGGCCGGCCAGCACAATATGGTGCCGCTCGAAGATGCGCAGAAACTCATCACGCGAGAGTGTGGAACGGAAGCCGCTGATCGACTCCAGCTTGTCGACGGTGCCGCCGGTGAAGCCGAGGCCGCGCCCGGTCATCTTGCCCACCGCAACCCCGCAGGCCGCCACCAGCGGGGCCACCGCCAGCGTCACCTTATCGCCCACGCCGCCCGTACTGTGCTTGTCAATGACCGGAGAGAGGACATCGCGCAGGTGCAATTCATCGCCCGAACGGGTCATCGCCAGCGTCAGGTCGGTCGTCTCGCGGGCATCCATGCCGCGCCAGAAGACGGCCATCATCCAGGCCGACATCTGGTAATCAGGGATATTGCCTGCCGTATATTGTTCCACCAGCCAGCCAATCTCCTCCGTACTGAGTGTCCCACCCTCACGCTTCTTGATGATAAGTTCTACTGCCTGCATGCGCTCCCCTTTCTGCTGTTCGCCTGACTCGCTGATAAACGCCGACCCGATAGTGCTGAAATGGAATTCCGTAGGCACCGGGCGGTTTGATAGTCCCTTCTCAAAAGTATATCATAATCAAATCTGGTAGCTGTGAATTAAGAAGGAAGAGCGCGTTTCCTTTCAACTAATCATACTTTCCGGGCTGGTAAGGCTCGCTGAAAGCGGCGGCGATGGAGCGGCCCATCTCGCGGCCCAGACGGCCCATCTCGCGACCAAAGCTGGCCCACTCGTGTCCGAAATCGGCCCACTCGCGGCCAAAACCGGCCCGGCCGGTAGTAAAGTCGGCCCAGGAAGCGCCTGTGCGACGCGGCTTGCCCCCACCGAACAGGCGCAAGTTGCCGCCAACGTGGATATTGAGCGTCGCCGCACCCTCGCCATAGGTCAGGTTGACGAAGCCGCCGCCATGGGCGAAGGTGGCGGAATCGCCGCTGGCATTGCCGCCGACAATGGCGTGGATGGTCAGGCTGGCGTTCTCCGGCAGGTAGAGGCGAGTGTTGCCGCCAACGTGAAAGTGGTTGTGGCTTTCTGGCGGGAAGGCCACCGCCGCCCGCAAATTGCCGCCCACCATGCTGGAGCGCACGCTTTTCGCCCCCTCAATCTGCAGGTTACCGCCCACTTTGCTCAACGCGACTTCCGCGTCGGCGCTGCCGGAGACGTCCGCATTGCCGCCCACCGCGTTACAGGTCAGGCGCGCAGCGATACCGTCAGCATCCAGATTGCCGCCAACGACATCGATGGCCGCCGTTTCGGCATGTTCGAGCGAGAGGTTGCCGCCCACCGCGTCGAGTTCGCTGCGAGCGATGTTCTTCAGGACGGCATTGCCGCCGATGCCGCGCTGGCTGCGCAGACGCGGCATGCTGGCGGCTCGTAGATTGCCGCCGGTCGCGAACAGTTCCACGACTTCGCTCACGTTCGCCAGATCGGCATTGCCGTAGGTGTCGCGCAGAAAAACGTTGCCGCCAACGCCATCCAGCAGGACGTTGCCCGCGCCCTCGATAGCAACATTGCGGTCGACCTGTCGCGCCTCAATATCGGTGAAAATCGATCCGATGACGCGCTTGATAGCCGGAATACGCAGCCGCAGGTCGCTACGGCAATCTCTGATAACGACCGTATCATTTTCCTGCTGCAACACCGCAACGGGGCCATCCGTCTCAACGCTGATCTCCTGTCGCTCCCAGGGCTGCACCGTCAAATTGCCCGCAAGCTGCTCAATAACCGCTCGCGGGTTTCTGCCGCTGATGGCAAAAGTCTGTTGGGTCATAGAAAATTCCCTTTCAATTTGAAACCCCGTAGGCGCGCGAGTGATCGTGCGCCTACAAGTAATGTTCGGCATTACAACGTGGATATTATCCACCCAGGGATTCGAGCAGCAGGTCGCCTTCTTCAGGGGTGATGCGGCCTTCGGCGATCATGCGCAGGATGGCCTCGCGCTCCTTTTCAGGGTCGACCGGGGGAGCGGATGCCAACTGCTCACCGTCGCCCTCACCCTGCGTTCCACTTTTCGGGTTTGCTTGCGCCTGCTCCGCCTCTTCTATCGGCTCTACCGGCGTCACCGGGCTGACCGGCTGTACTGGTGAGACTGGCGAGACAGGCGGAACTGGCATGCCGGGGGAAGGCGGCGCGCTCGGTGGGGGCGGCGGCGTGGGGATGCGCAGGTTGGTGAAGGCGCGTTCCACAGCTTCGAGGGCGCCCGCGATGCCTTCGGCGGCCGCTTTGCGCGCCTCTTCCTGAATGTGTTCCAGCCGATCAGGGCCGATGCGCCACTCGCGGTCGTTGATGCGCACGTTGATGCGAGCGCCCTGCTCTCTGGCGCGGCGAGCCTGCTCTTCGGCACGACGGGCCTGTTCTCTGGCACGGCGCTCCTGCTCCTCGGCGTAGCGGCGACCGCGTTCGGCGCTGCGCCGGGCGTGTTCTTCGGCTCGCTGCTGGGCGCGGCGCATGCGCTCCTCGACTTTGTGGGCGATCTCACCGGCCCACTCGCTGCCATAGGCGGCTGTGCCTCCTATGGCCTGACCGAGGTCGCGGCTGAGTTCCTGCCCCAGTTTACTCATCTCTTTGCCCAGTTCCTGCCCCATCTTACTCATCTCTTTGCCGAGGCTGGCCATTTCGCGCTCGAACTCTTTCCAGGAGCCGCCGCTGCTGCTGCTGGTGCGCGGCCCGCTCCCACCGCCGCGCAGGTCGAGGTCGCCGCCAACGTTCAATTCGAGGTGGGCCGCGCCGCTGCCGTAGACGAGCGTGACAACGCTGCCACCCTCACCAGAGGCGATAAAACTGCCATTGACATCGCCGCCGACAGCAGCCTGAATGCTCAGATTCGGCTCGTCCGGCAAAATGATGCTGGCATCGCCGCCGACATTGAGACGCGCCGTGCTATCAGGCGCGAAAGCTGCCTGCAATCGGAGATCGGAGCCAATGCTGCCTACTTCGACGTTGCCCTGCAGGCCGCTTAATTCGGCATCCGCGCCAATGCCGCCGATATGCAGATTGCCGCCCACGCCGTTGATGCTGACATCGGCGCCGACAAAACCTATCTCGACATCGCCCTCCACATCGCTGACCTCACAGGAAGCGCCCACGTTTCCCACCTGCACGGTCGCAGCTCCGTTAATCGTAATATCCGCGCCAACGTTGGCGATAGCGATTTCTGTATGGGAACTACCCTCCACCTGGCAATCCGCGCCAACGGTGCCAACACGTAGCGCCTGCGCGATATTCTCGGCATCCAGGCTGCTGCCAACGGTGCCGATCACAACAGTCTGCGCATCCTCTATCGACAGGTCAACGCCCACAGCCTCAATTTCTACCTCACCGATTGAACGCAGGGTGACATCAGAGCCGGTATGGCTGCGCACGTGAAGCTCCGGCGTACCGACAACGCTCAGATCGCCATTGACGCGCGCCAGCACAACGGCCTCGCTGATATCTTCCAGGTCGGTATCGCCGTTGATATTGGTAAGTTCAACGCGCTGGACGCCCTCGATGGAGACATCGCCATCAACATCTGACGCGCTGACGCTGCTATTGCCGGGTACCCAGAGGTCAATATCGTCATCACTGCGGCTGAGAACGAGAGTATCGCCCTCCTGGTAGAGCTGGGAAAGGCGACCGCCGGTTTCGAGTTTGATGGCCTGCTCGCCCCACCGGCGCACAACGAGGTCGCCTTCAACATGGCTGATGACCACCCGCGGCGCTGTCCCTTCGCCGAAAGGAAATGTTTGTTGCGTCATGTTCTCCTCCCTGTATGCTACTGTGCTACTCTCTGCGGATGCAGTTCCATCCGGGGATCAGGAAGCTACTCCGCGAAAATCTCTACTCGCTGGCCCTCTTCCAGGTCTTGCACATCGAGTACGCGACCGCTCGCGCCGCTCTCGATGGCGCGCAACAAATCTTCGAGTGCGCTGTTGCTCAATTGTGGGATCAGGCGCGCGCCCAGGCGCAGGCTGATGCGAATGAGGCTGAGCGGAATAGTAGTATTCACCTGCACTCTCTGTTGTTTCGGATTAAGGCTGCTCACGCGAATACGCAGTGTGCGGCTTCTGACCCGCGAGCGGTCGATGGAACGTTCGCGCTCCCGCTCGCGTTCTCGTTCGGGTTCGGCCTCCGCCAGCGCGTCGAGCAATTGCGCGGCCTCCCCGGCGGTGACTTCGCCCGCCTCGACCATACGCAAAATGCGATCGCGCTCCTCTCTCAATGCGGTCATGGTACGTTACCCCTTCAGCAGGCGAGCGGCCTCCTCAACGCTGATCTCTTTCGAGGCCAGCCGCTCAAGGATGGCGCGCCGGTCGACGCGGCCATCGTTTTCGGGCGGGCCGCCCAGCGCCATCACAATTTCGTCCAGGCGGCTGCGCGCCGTGTTGTAGGCGATGCCCAGCTCGGCTGCCAGCTTCTGAATGTTGCCCCGGTACTTCACCAGTAGCTCAACAAACTCTAGCTGCTCCCGACTGAGACGGCCAATCCAGCCGAGGCTAAAACGGCCCTCGATCACCACGCCGCTCTCCGGGCATTCGAGCCGCGTAACGATCAACTCGCCCCCACTCACAGGGTCGCGCGTAATTAACGGGTACATACGATCTTCCTCCACAGCGAAATCACTCTCTCTAGTTTCCGCCAGTCTTTCTATCAGTCTGGCGTTTTTCATCACTGCTATGGTAATAATAGCCAACAAACAGAGATATGTCAATAGATATGGCAAAATAAATCACTGTGTTGGCAAAATTTGTTCTTTTTTTCTGTGCCAGGCGTAGTACGAAACTGTTTTCAAACGCGGCGAGATCGACTCCTCATCTTCAAAAACAAGCTCGGCGGCTGCATCAAGTCGTACTGCGACCGTAACCCTCTCGCCGTGGCTGCAAGAGGTGACCTGCGGCCACGGCGAGAGGGTTACGGTCGCAGGCCACCGGCAAGAGGTGGTCCTCTTAGGCGTGAACTGAAGCCCGTGCGAGCGCCGGGCAGGCCACCCGCAAGGGGTGGCCCTACTATATACGATGGGGATTCATGCGGCTTGTCGAGCCGACGGAGTAGAGTAGGGCCATCCCTATAGGCGTGAACTGAAGCCCGTGCCAACGCCGGGCAGGCCACCCGCAAGGGGTGGCCCTTGTATACTATCAAAAGAACGAGAAGCCGGATATACTCAAAGAAGGGAGAAGCCATTGCGGGAAGTGAATCGGTTTGGCCCTATGAGGATAGACCTCCAATAGTAGATGCGATCCTTCCCGCAGACGGGTTCGCCAAGATCGAGCGGTATCTGAAGCCTCTCGTTCTCGTTAACGAGATGAGCTTGCTTACAAGGAGGATCTGCATTGAACCCGCGGCTGCTCCAGAATGTATTGTACCATATGCAAGGAGCAACACCATGGAGAATTCGCTTCCCGCCCTCAGCCTTCTGATCCTCTTTGTGGGCATCGATGTTTCCAAAGCCAAACTCGATGTGGCCGTGCGTGCGGGCCAGCAACTGGGCCAGCGCGTCTTTGCCAACAGCGCGGCTGGCTACCAGCAACTCTGCGACTGGCTGGCCTGCTTTGCCGCCAAAGCCGTTCACATCTGTTTGGAAGCCACTGGCTGCTACTCACCGCCGGTGGCCGCTTTCCTCGAACAGGCTGGCTATCGGGTCAGCATTCTCAACCCGGCAGTGCTGGTCGATTATCGCCGCAGCCTCAATCTGCGCCGCAAGAGTGATGCCCTCGATGCCAGCTTACTGGCCCGCTATGCCCAGGAGAGACAGCCTCCTCTGTGGCATCCTCTGCCGCAGGTGATTCAAACCCTGCGTCACTGGCTGCGTCACCGCCGTCAAGTCGTCGCCCTCCAGACGCAACTGCGAAATTTCCTGGAAGATGCTGGCTTGCTGGCAGCGATCCGAGAGCAATGGCAGCAACAACTGGCCCGGCTGGCTCAGTGGCAAGCACACAGCGAAGTGCAACTCCTGCGTCACCTCCATCAGCAGCCCGAGCTGCTGGCCTTATGGCAGCGACTGCAAACCATTCCCGGTATTGGCTGGCTCAGCGCCGCGCAACTGATCGCCGCTCTTGGCTCGCTCTCACGCTTCAGCCACGTGGGCGCCCTGGTCTCCTTTGTCGGACTGGCCGTCAGCCAGGAGCAATCGGGCAGTTCGGTGCATCGGCGCCCTCATCTCGATCATCACGGCCAGCGCGGCTTGCGCGCCTTGTTCTACCTGGCGGCTTTGAACGCCATGCGCTCGGACCCCGCTCTGGCCGCCTGGGCAGAGCGTTTGCGCCAGCGAGGCAAGCCCGAAGCCATTGTGCGGGCCGCTGTTATGCGCAAGCTCGTGCATATTGTCTATGGCGTCTGGAAAACGGGCAGTGACTATGACCCTCGTCGGGCTTTCCCTGTCCAGGCCGCCTGAGCCAGTCGCCTGAGCTGATCTCCTTGCCTTTCTCCTGGCCAACAAAGCGGTCAGGAGCTGGCTAGCTCTGTCCTGTTGAGCCTGCTCTTCCTTCGCCCCGGCCTTTCCTCCTCTCTTTTCCGGCTTTTCGGGTATTTGCCGTTTGACACTTGACTTTTCACACGGTATCTACTATAGACGCGGCGGTCGTGCCGCCTGTGGAGGGGCCGTATATAGTAGGGCCACCCCTTGCGGGTGGCCTGCCCGGCGTTGGCAGCGGGTGCCCTGCGGCCTGGCAGCGGGTGCCCTGCGGCCTGGCAGCGGGTGCCCTGCGGCCTGGCAGCGGGTGTCCTGCGGCCTGGCAGCAGGCGTTATTGCGCTTCCGTAATGGTGTAGCTGTGCGAAATCTTCGCGGTCTTGCCCAGCATGGCCTCGACGCCACAGTAGCGGGTTTCGGAGAGTTCGATGGCGCGGGCAACACTTTCCGGGCGCAGGTTGTGGCCACTGAAGATGTGTTCGACGGCGATTTCCGTGAAAACCCTGGGATGTGTCTCGGCGCGCGCGCCGCTGACGCGAATTTCATAGCCAGTCACCTCCTGGCGCATCTTCTGCAAGACAGAAATCACGCTCACCCCGGTGCAACCCGCCAGCGCGGCCAGCAGCATCTCCATCGGACTCACCGCCGTGTGTGGGCTGGCTCCATCCAGGGCAACACTGAAGCCGCTGCTCGTCTCCGCCTCGAAACGCCAGCCAGATTGCCATCTAGCCTCTACATGCATGGATTGTGTCATAATAATTCGCTCCTTCAAGCAATCCCGACATGTCATGCTGAGCGGCAGCGAAGCATCCAGGAAACCTCGTTGAGCATGGCAAAATCAGATGCTTCGCTGCCGCTCAGCATGACATGTTCGAGATGGTATCATTCCGCGTCACGCTTCCCATTATACCGCGAGAGCGATGATGCCGAGCAGAATTACGGCGGCTGCCAGCAGGCGCTGGCGAGCATTGCCTTCGGCGAGGAAACGCGACCCCATGAAGGTGCCGATCAGCACGCTGACCTCGCGGGCCGGGGCGACATAGCTGACAGGAGTGAAGACGAGGGCGGAGAGGATCATAAAATAGGAAAGTGGGCTGAGGATGCCGGTGCCAATAGTTTCCCGATAATGGCCGCGCCAGATGTCAAGAAGCTCTTTGCGGCGCGTGAGGGCGTAGGGCGCGAGCAGCAGAACGCGCAGGACGATAGAGGTGTAGTAATAGATCAGCGGCGAGATGAGGAAAAAGCTGACGGCGCGCTTGTCCCAGAGGGTATAGGACGCGATGAAAACGCCGGTCAGCAGGCCGTAGACGATGGCAAGCGGGTTATCGAAGCCACGAAAGAGACGCAGGCCGCCCGTGAGGATAAAGATACCGGCAATAACGAGCAGGATGCCGACCAGCGCGATGGGAGTGGGCCGCTCACCGAAGAAGAGAACGGCGACGAACGCGGCAATGGCCGGGCCGGTGCCGCGCGCCAGGGGATAGATGAGCGAGAGATCACCGACCCTGTAGCTGCGCTGCAACTGCACAAAATAGGCCAGGTGCAAAACCGCCGTGCCAGCAATCATGACAACGGCAATCAGGGTGAAACCGGAGAGACTGGCAATGATAAAGGGGATGGCGAGCGGCGCGTAGACGAGTACACCCACAATATCGGTCAGCCAGACAAAAGGCGCGCCCCCGCTAACACGCTTGGCCAGTACATTCCACGTGGCGTGAAAGAAGGCGGCGCCCAGCACCAGCGCCAGCGCCACGCTGTTCATCGGGAACCTCCGCGGATAGAAACGAGTTTTTATCTCTGCATAAGCCAGGTTAACCTATCCTTTTTCGTAGGCGCCTGCACTATGATAGTATCACAAAAGCGCGATAATGAACCTCTACATTAGATGCTTCGCTCCCGCTCAGCATGACATGTCCTGGCCAGTTTTTCAGGGTTTGCCATCAGCAGAGGCAGTGTTCGGATTGGCGAAAACGTACTGGTAGCGGCGGTGACGGATGAGTTCTTCTTGCAGGGCTTGCAAATCGGTCAGCAGGCGAAGGATGACTTCGACGCCTTCCAGATTGATGCCCAGGTCTTCTTGCAGGCGACGGATGCGGCGCAGGATGGCGAGGTCTTGCTCGCTGTAGCGCGTGCCTTCTCCGGCGATTTCGACACCCTGCACGAGGCCCTCGGCCTGCAACTGGCGGATGGTGGTCACGTCGAGATGGCTGTATTGCGCCGTCTCCTGCTCGGTGTAATAGGCAGTGGGGCGGCTGCTGGATATGATGATGCGCGTGTAATGTGTCTCTGCCATGATCTTCCTTCCCTCCTGCCACTAAACCGACGTGGCCTGTCCACTATAGCCGACCGAGCGGGCGAAATCTTCAAAGAGGCGGCGCTGCTCCTCGTTGAGATGGGTGGGCAGCACCACATTGACCTCGGCATAGAGATCGCCGCGATTTTCTGGCTGGCCAAGCCGGGGCATGCCCTTGCCGCTGAGGCGGAACGAGCGACCGTTTTGCGTGCCAGCAGGGATGCGCAGCATGAGCCGCTTGCCATCGGGCAAGATGACGGGAACCTCGCCGCCGAGCATGGCCGTAGCCAGTGGCACCTCGACCTTCTCGTAGAGGGTCGTGCCTTCGCGCCGGTAACGCGGACTGGGAACCATATGCACGATCAGGTAGAGGTCGCCGCGCCCGGCAGGCCCCACGCCGCCCTGCCCGGCGATGCGGATACGCGACCCCTCATCGACGCCGGCGGGAATCTTGACTTCCAGACGGCGCGTGCGGCCATCCGGCTCGGTCAGCTCAAAGGTGCGAGTTGCGCTGCTATAGGCTTCGGGCAGCGTCACATCGATGACGGATTCGACATCCTGGCCGCGTACCGGCTCCCGGTAGGTTCCGGCATGGCGACCGGCGGTTCCCATATTGCTGAAACCGCCCATGCCACCCATGCCACCGCCAAAGTAGGTCTCAAAGAAATCTGAGAATGGCGAGCGACCGCCGAAGAGGTCGTTGAGATCTTCCGGCGTGACGGTTCGGTACCGGTATGTCGCGCCGCCGGGTCCATAGCCACCGCGCCCTCCAGCGCCCGCAGCCGCGCCCGGCCAGTGACCGTACTTCTCATAGTAATCCAGCATCTCATCATATTGCTTGCGCTTCTCAGGATCGCTCAGAACTTCATTGGCCTCATTGATCTCTTTGAATTTCTCTTCGGCTTCCTTGTTATTCGGGTTGACATCCGGGTGGTACTTCCGCGCCAGCTTGCGGAAGGCAGACCTGATCTCCTTCTCCGTGGCATTCTTCTTGACACCCAGAATCTTATAGTAGTCCTTAAATTCAACAGCCATATGCGACTCCCTGCTGACCTGACGCTACGCCCAGGCGCGTTTAGATTTCGGAATAGAGAGCGAACAAATAGTATCGGCGCCGGTAAGAGCGTGGCACCCTGAGAGGGTGCCACGTCAGTACCTCGCTATAGTATATCAAATCGTGAAGCGATAGAGCAAACGACGGGCGGGCTTACACCTCGCGGAATTCGCCTTCAACGGTGCCGGCCTCGTTGGCCGGAGACTGCGTCGGGCCCTGACCGCCGGGGCCTGCCGTTGTTCCCTGCGGGCCGTAGGTGTCGCGTCCGATCTGCTGCATGGCGCTTTCCAGATCGTTCATGGCGCTGACCATGCGGTTCACGTCGTTGCTGGCGATAGCGTCGCGCACCTCGCGAATCTTCGCTTCGACATTGGAGCGCGTCTGAGCAGAAACGCGGTCACCCAGGTCTTTGAGGGAGCGTTCGGCCTGATAGGCCAGGCTGTCGGCGCGGTTGCGCGTCTCGATCTCCTCGCGGCGGCGGCGGTCTTCCTCGGCATGCTGCTGGGCTTCACGCACCATGCGGTCAATCTCCTCCTTCGACAGGCCGCTGGAAGAAGTGATGGTCACTTTCTGCTCGCGCCCGGTCGCCTTGTCCTTCGCAGTAACATTGAGGATACCATTGGCGTCGATATCGAAGGTTACTTCGATCTGCGGCACGCCGCGCGGGGCCGGAGCAATACCCTCAAGCCGGAAGTGGCCGAGGCTCTTGTTGTCGCGCGCCATCTCGCGCTCGCCCTGCAGGACGTGGATTTCCACCGCAGGCTGGTTGTCTTCGGCGGTGCTGAAGATCTCGCTCTTGCGCGTCGGGATGGTCGTGTTGCGCTCGATCAGCCTGGTCATCACGCCGCCAAGCGTCTCAACGCCCAGAGAGAGCGGCGTCACGTCGAGCAGCAGCACATTCTTGACCTCGCCTTGCAGCACACCGGCCTGAATGGCCGCGCCAACTGCCACCACCTCGTCCGGGTTGACGCCCTTGTGCGGCTCTTTGCCGAAG
>Ga0209810_1004028_pt1 | contig 14632 bp, 13 predicted proteins | sample Coa_R1_7_FD_187159 | JGI IMG/M metagenome (GOLD analysis project Ga0209810, IMG submission 187159) | Surface soil microbial communities from Centralia Pennsylvania, which are recovering from an underground coalmine fire - Coalmine... | ecosystem: Environmental > Terrestrial > Soil > Unclassified...
TCTTAATCTCTGGCGATCGTTGACACGCCCGCCATTTAATCTCGTCTCGCCGGAGATTTTGATCCGGTTTAAGCACCTCCTGCCGATCCTTGGAATTTGCATTTTGATCCTCGAAGTCGGTTATCCGGTTTTCATCTGGATCAAAAAAACACGGCTGGCGTGGCTTTCGTGCATCGTGGCGATGCACGCGGCCATCGGGCTGATGATGGGAATGTATCTATTCGGTCTGGTGATGATCGTCCTTAACCTCGCCGCATTTGGCGCTGGACTTCGTATTAAAACATCCATTCCGAATTGCAGGGCACCGCAGACCGGCGACTGACGGTAAATCGGGTGCTGCTCGGATATCGGCGAAATGCGCGCAACAGCGATCTGTCGAGCGCCATCACCCGACGCGGAAACGCAAATCGCGAATGTTTTTGCCGCCGAATCGCAGTTTCAGTTTTCGCAGAATCTCGCGCTTGGAAACCTGTTCCAGCTCGTAATGGAGCGCCGGTTGCAGCACGCGCACGTAAAGAACGCCATCGCGCAGCGCGACGGGGGCGGAGTGCGCTGCGATGAAATCGCCAACGATTTTCGCCCACGCTTCGATAACTTCGCCTTCGCGGAGCCGCTCGCGCAGCCCCAGGCGTTGCATCAATTTTGGCAGCAACTCTGCCGGGGATTGCCACCGATCTGTGGGCGTTTTTCTCTCGGGCAACCCACGCCATTCAGCAATGACCGCTGCGCGAAGAGACGGCTTCATTGTAGAAGAAGAGGTGACGCCACGGGCCTCGGGCTTTAATGCTTTTAGGAACGTCGAAGGCTCAATATTTTCGCCGCATATGGCTCGGAAGAATGTTCATCTCCGCGCGATACTTGGCCACCGTGCGTCGCGCGATCGGGATGCCGCGTTCGGCCAGGATTTTCACAATTTCTTCGTCGCTCAAAGGCGCATGCGGATTCTCGCGTTTGATGACCTCCATAACGGCTTCTTTTACGCTGGTGCTGCTTAGCGATTCGCCCGTCACGGTTTGATAACCGGGACTGAAAAAGTATTTCATCTCGAAGATGCCCTGAGGTGTGGCCATATATTTGCCGGAAACTGCGCGGCTCACTGTGGTTTCATGAACGCCCACAGCATCAGCCACCTCGGCCATGGTCATCGGTTTCAGGTGCGACGGACCGTTTTCGAGGAAATCGCGCTGCCTGGCAACGATCTGCCGCGCGATGTTGGAAATAGTTTGCTGGCGCTGGTGGATGGAACGGATCAAAAATTTGCCGCTCCGGATTTTGTCGCGCACATAATCTTTTACTTCACTGTCCGGCACCCCGCCGGAGGCGATGATGTCCTTGTAAAGGTTGCTGATCCGCAGATGCGGGATCTGGTCGTTGTTTAATATGACCTGGTAGTCGCCATCGACTTTTTCCACCGTCACATCCGGCAGCACGTAATTCTGCGGTGCGGCTGCAAAAACCTGGCCGGGCCGCGGATTGAGGCGGCCAATGTTTTCCGCGGCATTCTGCACCTCTTCCACTCCGATTCCCATCCGGCGCGCGATTTCCGGAAAACGTCTCCTGCCCAGATCGTCCATGTGTTCAGAGACGATTTTGTATTCCAGGCTGCCGGCTTTTCCCTGCCGTTCGAGCTGCAGAAGCAAACAGTCCCGCAGATCGCGCGCGCCCACCCCGGCAGGATAAAAGCCGCGGATCAGGGCAAGCATTCTTTCAAAATCTTCCTTCGGGATTCCGGACGTCAGCGACATCTCCTCCGGCGTGCTTTGGAGAAAACCGTTGTCGTCAATGTTTCCAATGATAAGCTCTGCCGCTCTGCGATCGGCCGGGCTGAGCGCGTTTTGATTCAATTGGCCAAGCAGATTTTGCTGCAGCGTCTCCTGCGCCGCGATGGAATCGAAAAAGTGCTGGCGTCGTTCCTGCGCCTGCGGCGAACGGCGTGAACCGCCGTCGTAGGCGGCCGATTGCGCCAGGTAATCGCGCCATTCTTCATCAAGGCTGGCCAGTTTCTCAAACTCGGTCTTGAAATTGTCGTCGGACGAATTCTCCGCCGCTTCATTCTCACCGGATTCGACAGGCACTTCCTCCAGCACCGGATTGGTTTCCATCTCCTGCTGCACGAGATTGCGCAGTTCGAGCAATGGCGTCTGGAGAATCACCAGGCTTTGTTGCAACTGGGGCGAAAGAACCTGCTGCAGTCCAAGATTCTGCGTCTGTCGCATACCCTGGTCAGCCATACGCTGATTTTACCGACGCCGCGGCGAACCGGCAAGATGCAACGCGCCTGCCGATGAAAACCTGGCAAGGCGATTCGATCCGCGTCGCAAATCAATGCGGGGCACTCGCGCGGTAAACTCTTCCGCCAGGTCACTCTCCGTGTTGACTCGCTCCAAGGATTTGACGCCGGGCGTCAACAGCCGCTACTGCTGACGGAATGATCCTCCGCGCGCGGACCGTGGTAACCATGGAGCGACCGCCCATCGACAATGGCGCGATCGCCATCCACGGCGATCGCATTGTCGATGTTGGAAAATTTCCCGAAATTAGAGCGCGCAACGCCGGCCAGGCCATCGATCTGCAAGAGCGCATGCTCCTTCCGGGCCTGATCAATGCTCACTGCCATCTCGATTACACCCGCCTGCGCGGCAAAATTCCGCGCCGAATTTCGTTTACCGACTGGATTCAGACGATCAACGCCGAGAAAGCAAAACTTTCTCAGACCGATTATCTCGCATCGATTCGCGAAGGCTTTGCAGAAGCGAAAAAATTTGGCGCCACAACGATGGCAAACCTTACCGCCTTCCCCGAACTAATTCCGCGGCTTCGCGCGCCGATTCGCGTCTGGTGGTTTGCGGAACTCATCGACGTGCGCGCACCCGGGCAGGCAAACACGCTGGTGAATTCCGCCGCGGAATCGGCCAGAAAGACTGAGCACTGGGGTCTGGCGCCGCACGCGCTCTTTACCGCTTCGGCCGCCGTCTATCGACGATGCGAGCAAATGGCCCGAGCCGAACAGATTCCGCTGACCACCCATCTGGCTGAGTCGCGCGAGGAGATGCTGATGTTCCGCCATGCCTCGGGACCACTCTATGAGTTTCTCAAAAGCGTCGGCCGAGCGATGGATGATTGCGGCCAGGAAACGCCACTCGAACGCTTTTTGCGAATCACCGAGCTTGGAACTTCAAAAGCATGCGGCGCACGCTGCGAGAATCCCTGGATGGTGGCGCACTTGAATGAACTCATCGATCGCGATTTCGAGCTGCTAAGAAACGAGCAGGTCAAATTTCACGTGGCGCATTGCCCGAGAAGTCATGCTTACTTTGGGCACACTCCGTTTGCTTTCGAGCGTTTGAGCGAACTGGGGTTGAATATCTGCCTGGGTACCGACAGCCTGGCAAGTAACGACAACCTGAGCTTATTCGCTGAAATGCGCGCATTTCAGCGCGCGCAGCCTGGCGTTTCGCCGGAACGAATTGTTGCAATGGCCACGGTCAATGGAGCGCGAGCCCTGGGTATGGACCAGGTCTTGGGCCGCATTCGTCGTGGATTTCGCGCCGATCTCATTGCCATTCCCTCTGCCCCAAATGGAAATCCCTTTGAACAGATCGTAGCATTCGATGGAACAGTGGACTGGATCATGATCGGCGGGAAAACTTAAAAGGGGCAGGGAACCGCGCATGATCGGCAACGCAGTCGGACTGCGCTCTGGATTCAGGCAAACCGGTTGCCCAACTGCGCGACAGATCGGCGACCGACACGATGGGCTTCAAAAACCTTCGGCTCGCCAAAAACGCATGGTCGGGCTAGCCTGCAAACATGAAAGCGATACGTACATGTGGCTGTGGGCTTTGGCTGGTGCTGGTTTTCATTTGCGCTGTGTCAACGGAATCGGCCAGCGCTCAACCGGGCGGGCACCTGCTTGTCCTGAGGTCGCCGAGTTTCGGATGGAATCTAGCGTTTAATCTCCAGATCGACGGCAGACGCGTGGCGGACATTGCCCAGGGCCACAGTTATCATGCATGGCTGCCGGCTGGAGAACATGTGCTAACCGTGTCCAAAATCCCCTATGTCGGTTATATCGAACCGACTTCGATAACGGTAAATATTCGACCCGGCTGGACGAATGTTTTCACGGCCATGTGGGATTCGGGTCAGGTTTTTCTCCGCCCATCGGGAATGTGGCTGACTCCGGGCGAACTTTGGCAACTCAGGCCTTGACGCAAGATTCTCTCGGCCAGACGCGCCCAAATCTCCAAAAAAGCGACGATGTTTAGCGTCTGTGACCGGCGAAACTCGGCTCTGTTCAAGGAGGGCGCCGGCGGTTAGGATCGGCCCATGAACGCTAAATTTGTCGCGGTTGTTTCAGCGATTCTGGTTTTTGCTTTCTCGGGGCTCGGTTGGCTCGAAGCCGAAAACTCAGCCGGGCGTCTCGTCATCGTGCGGGCTCCGAACTTTGGATGGAACCTGGTTCTCAACATCCAAATTGACGGTCGAACCGTAGCCAACGTGGTCCAAGGACGCCGCTACGATCGATTCCTGCCGTCTGGAAATCACACCCTCACCGTGTCGGCCGTGCCAAATCTTTATTATTCGCAGCCCACAACGATCAGATTGAACGTGCGTCCCGGGCGCACGTACGCCTTCATGGCAATGTGGCGAGACCAGTATCGCGTCGTCCTTCAGCCAACAGCGGTCCCTGCAGCCGATTAACCGCCGTCATCGTTCGCGTCACTTTGGCGTTACGCCGGCCATCGCCGGCCAATTCTCCAAACGAGTGAACGCAAAACTGCTTCCGCTGCCATTTGAAAAATTCGAAAAAAAATGCTTGACGTCACATGGCGCCTGCGCACATAACCTCGCCTTCGTGGGGAAACAACTCTCCTGCCTATCGTTTACAACGGTATCGTTGCTGGTGATTTGCACCGGTACCCTGCGCGCACAGGCTCTGGCTCCCTCCAGCCTGAACCTCGCCAATCCTAGCCATGGGAGCGCAAACGACGTCGTGCAGATCGTCACGGCCAAGTCGCCGCAAACCATTGCGAAAAGCGCCGAGACGGCAGGCCCCAGGGAATTGCCGCGGCCCATTACGAAGGAACGCGCGCGATCGGCCGGCACAAAGCGTGCGCGAGCAGGCGCAGACGGGGAAGCGCGATCCCTCGCAAAGGAACCAGCACGCACGCTGCTGGCAGATCCGGTGCGTCCGATGGATCAGCAGAGCGTAGCGAAAACCACAAAGTCCTTCAGCTTTTTCAGCTTCAAAAACCAGCAGGGCAAGCGAGAATCGGTGCCGGTCATCTCCCAGTATTACCCCAAGCAGATCGTTTATCCGTACGCAAAGATCGACCGCCACATCGACAGCAGACTCCTGCGAGCGGCCTCCATCGCCGAGGAACGCGCCCACGCGCATTCGCGATCGCGGTGCTGGCATTACGTAAAGGAAGCGCTGCTGGCTGCCGGCGTCATTGATTCCCGGCCCAAAAGCGAACTGGCCCGGGACGCTGCGCAGGAACTGGTGAGCAACTACGGATTCAAAAGACTGCCGGTAACCGATCCGTTTGCCGCTCCGGTCGGGTCGGTGCTGGTCTATGGCACGCCGCGCAGCGTTGGGCACGTGGAACTGCGCACGCGGGATGGATTTGTGAGTGATTTCCGTTCCAAAACTCCTTCCCGACGTCCGTTGCTGGGGGTTTTTGCCAAACTCTAAATCCTCCGATCAGGAATCCAGATCGCAGCCCGCTCACCTCCCGCGGTTCTCAGCAAGCCCAGCGCAGTGCTGACAAGGGCCTTGTCCGGGAATACGATCCTGCCGGAGATGGAAAATCCCGAGTGGGCATTGCTGAGCGATGAAGAGCTTCTCGATCGTCGCATCTCGCAGCTTGGGCTGCGCCTGGAGGGAACCGCGCTCGAGCCGCTAATACAGCGCCTGTATGACGAGCTCTCAGCCCAGGGGCTGGTCTTTCATCCGCCCTGTCATATCGGCGACGAATGGTTTGTGCCGATCGGTATCCCCGCCATTTTCATCCCCTTTTTCCTCGTTCATGACCGCCTCCGGGCGCTGGAGCGCAAGATGATGCTGGAAGTGGAAGGCGAAACGCCCGACTGGTTCATGAAACTGATGCGACACGAGGCCGGGCACGCCTACATGTACGGCTATCGGCTTTCTCGGAAGAAAACGTGGCAGAAGCTTTTCGGTCCGACTTCGCGGGAAGAAACGCCCAGCACCTACAGGCCGCGGCCGTTTAGCCGCAGTTATGTGGTGCATCTGGAGGATTGGTACGCGCAGAGTCATCCAGACGAAGATTTCGCCGAGACTTTCGCGGTCTGGCTCACGCCGGGATTCGACTGGCGCAAACGCTACGCAGGCTGGCGCGCGCTGGAAAAACTCCAGTACGTCGATCAACTCATGCGCTCGCTGGCCGGAAAACCGCCCATCCATTTCCCAACATACCGGGTGGCCGACTACGATTGCCTTAACCTCAAGCTCAAGACGTACTACGCGCGCAAACGCAAGCTTTACGAGGAGACGTATCCCGATTTCTACGACGCCGATTTGCGGCAGCTCTTCGCCGCATCAGCGGGCATCAAGGCCAGCGTCTATCTGCGGCGGCGCAGGCGACGGTTACTCAACGCCGTTTGCCAATGGACTAACGAAAAAAAATTCCCCGTAAACCAGCTGCTGGCACGGCTCACGCGGCGCTGCGACCAGCTCGGCCTCCGCGTGCTGAATGATGATCCGCAACAGGATTTCCATGTAACGGCTTTTCTCACCACGCTGGTGATGAACTACCTTTTCACCGGCAAATTCAAACGCACCAAATAGCAGCCGGTGAAAAGGAAACTCAAGGTGCTTGTGCTTTTCGACGGCACCCGACCGGCCACGCTGGACCAGGATTTCACTGAGGAACTCAAAACCAAAGAGTGGAAAACCGAGGCGGACGTGATGAAGGCGCTGGACGCGCTGGGACACAGCGCCGAGCATCTGGCCATCTACGATGATGTTGATCTGCTAAGGCGAAAGCTGGAGACGTTCGCGCCGGATCTGTTGTTCAACCTGGTGGAACAATTCAAAAACCGCCCGGAATTCGATCAGAACATCGTCTCCTTTTTCGAGATGCAGGGTCTCCCCTTCACAGGGTGCGGTTCCACCGGCCTGACGCTTTGCAAACACAAGGGCATCTCCAAAAAAATTCTGCATTATCACGGGATCCACGTGCCCGATTTTGTAGTCATTCCCCGGGGCCAGCGCATCGGCCGCCTGAAGCAGCCCCGCTTCCCGCTGGTGGTGAAGCCGGTCAAGGAAGAAGCCTCCTACGGAATTTCCCAGGCATCATTTGTGCAGAACGAGGAACAGTTTCGCGACCGGGTGGCGTTTATCCACGAAAAATACAACAGCGACGCGATTGCCGAACAATACATCGAAGGCCGTGAACTGTACGTGAGCCTGATGGGCAACACGCGGCTGAGTGTTTTTCCCATTCGCGAGCTGGTATTCCGCGACCTGCCCCCAAACGAACCGAAAATCGCCACCTACAAGGCGAAATGGGACGACGAATATCGCAAACGCCGCGGTCTGGAGAACCGGTTTGCTGAGGATCTCGATCCCTCGCTGGTCGCCGGCATTCAGCGCCAATGCAAGGAAATTTACCGGCTGCTTACGATTGACGGTTACGCGCGAATTGATCTGCGGCTCACAGCCGACAACAAAATGTACTTTATCGAGGCCAACCCAAATCCCATTCTGGCCGATGATGAAGATTTCGCCCTCTCGGCCGCAAAAGCCGGCTTGCCCTATCCGGATCTGATCGAGCGCATCGTGCGCCAGGGCATGGCTGCCGTGCGCGACTGATTCCCGCGGACAAGAAACGGAAGGCGCCGCCATAAGTCCCGATCGCGACGGAAGGCGCCGGTTGGAGCCCCTTGATCAAATCACCTCGCGCTGTGCCCGTACATCGCACCCACTTCTCCGTGCACTTCGCGGTCACCCGCCGACTGGCGAAGCATGGGATCGGCAGTTTCTTCAGTGTTTGCGCAGCCGGCAAAAAGCAACCAGCATGCGCCCAGGATTACAAGCGCGCGCAAGAGCATTTTGGTATCTCGACACGTTGCTCGGACAAGTCAAACTCTCGAAAGAAATGGTTTCCTTTATCGTGCCCGCGTATAACGAAGAACTGGAGCTTTCCCGAACGCTGGCTGCGATCCGCGATGCCGCGTCGGGCGCGGGACAACGGTACGAGATCATTGTGGTCGATGACGCGTCCACTGACGCCACGCCAAAAATCGCTTCGCACTTTGGGGCGCGAGTAGTCCCCATACGCAGGCGGCAAATTGCCGCTGCCCGTAACGCAGGAGCGCGCGTTGCCGGAGGAGAATATTTCGTATTCGTTGACGCCGATACCCGCATCGGGAGTCAGCATGTTGCGCAGGCCATTCGCGCGCTGGAAAGCGGTTGCGCTGGCGGCGGCGCCCGAATCGCCCTGGACGGACGCATCCCCCTCTGGGGTCGCCTCATGGAGCGACTGTTTTGCGCCGTTTACTTCGGGCTGAACCTTGGCGCAGGCGCCTTCCTTTTCACCACGCGCGCAAATTTCAACGCCATCGGCGGGTTTGACGAGCGCTACTTCGTTGGGGAAGAAGTTCATTTCAGCCTCGCGCTCAGAAAGCTAGGCCGCTTCAAGGTGTTGAAAACGCAAGTGGTCACCTCCGGAAGAAAGTTGCGTCTGTATTCGGCGAGGCAAATCCTGGGCGACTTCTTCACCGTCATTCTTGGCGGGCGCGGCGCCGCGTTTTCCCGCGCCAAATTGCGTCTCTGGTATGACGGTAAACGCGAAAACGTTCCCGCGGAGTTTGAAGATTCGGCCAGGTCGGGTTGCTAAAACGAATTCTTCATCTACAATTGGCATTCCAGTATGGCAGAGAGCAACCGAACGTTGGATCTCAAGGAGTTTCAGTTGCACGAGAAAGATACCGGCAGCGCAGACGTGCAAATTGCGCGGCTGACGCGCCGGATCGAGCACTTGACCGAGCATCTGAAGACCAACCGGAAAGATCATTCGTCGCGGCGCGGCCTGCTCAAGATGGTCGCGCAACGCCGGAGCCTGCTCGATTACCTGAGTAAAACCAAAGCCGATCGCTACAAAAAATTGATCGACAAGTTGAATCTCCGGAAGTAGATCGAGCCGGCCATCGTTCGAGGCGCTTGGCAGCCTGCTGAAACAAACAAATCAACACGCAGTTCCAGACGCTGTAATCACCTTGGATTTTAGGTTTTAGTTTCGAATCGTGGCGCTCGCGGCGGCGGGCGAGCAGCCGGATGCGGGTTTAAAACCTACAGTCAGGGTGACCGGCCTGGAGCTGCACATCCAGGACAGTAAAAATGCATGCAAAGGTCACGGCTCAGATCGGAGCCACTCAGATATCCATTGAAACCGGCAAAATTGCCAGACTCGCCGACGGCGCGGCCGTTGTCACTTGTGGAGACACAGTGGTAATCGCCAGCGCAGTCTCGGCCACCGCCGTTAAAGAGGGACAGGATTTTTTCCCGCTCACCGTCGATTACCGCGAAAAGGCCGCGGCAGCGGGAAAATTTCCGGGCGGCTATTTCAAACGCGAAGGCCGACCCACCGAAAAGGAAACGCTCACTTCACGAATGATTGATCGGCCGCTGAGGCCATTATTTCCTCGAGGCTATTTTTATGACACCCAGATCATTTCCATCCTTTTGAGCGCCGACGGCCAGAACGATCCGGACATTCTGGCAATCAACGGGGCGTCGGCTGCGCTGTGCGTCTCGGACATTCCATTTGCCGGCCCGATTGGCGCGGTCCGCGTCGGCCGCGTGAATGGCCAATTTGTCGCCAACCCGACCCACGCAGAGCGCGCCCAGAGCGATCTTGACCTCGTTTACGTGGGCACGGAAAACGACGTGATCATGATCGAAGGTTCGGCCCGGGAACTGCCAGAAAACGAATTTGTGAGCGCCCTCGAATTCGCACACGGGCACGCCCGTGAAATGATTCGCGTTCAAAAAGAACTCGCTGCGATTGTGAACAAGCCGAAGCGGGAGGTTCAATTGTTGCAGGTGAACCCCGATCTGCTCGAGATTGCCTATCGTGTGGCGGGCGACCGGATCGAAGGCGCCCTGTACACCGAGGGCAAAACCGCCCGCGCCAAGGCGGTCGATTCCCTCAAAGCCCAGGTGCAAACCGCAATCCTGGAAAAATATCCCGAGACAGATCCGTTCGCCATTTCGCAGGCGTTCGATTACGTTCAGAAGCGCGCATTCCGCGAGAGCATTTTGGAAAAACGCAAACGCGTTGACGGGCGCAGCTACGAAGATTTGCGTCCCATTAGTTGCGAAGTCGGCGTGCTGCCGCGCGCCCATGGTTCGGCCCTGTTCCAGCGGGGCGAAACGCAGGCGCTGGCCCTGGCCACACTGGCGCCGACGGAAGAAGCGCAAATGCTCGATGCGTACGGCGGCGGAGAACAATCGAAGCGTTTCATTCTGCATTACAACTTCCCGCCCTTCAGCGTCGGAGAAACCGGACGAACCGGCGCACCCGGGCGACGCGAGATCGGCCATGGCGCGCTCGCCGAACGCTCTCTTGAAGCCGTGATACCGGGCGAAGAAGACTTTCGCTACGCGATTCGCATCTCCAGCGAGATTATGGAATCGAACGGATCGACTTCCATGGCCAGCGTGTGCGCGGGTACACTGGCGCTGATGGACGCCGGCGTGCCCATCAAAACGCCCGTCGCCGGCATCTCGGTAGGCCTGGTCACCGATTACAGCGAAGACGGCCAACTCAAGCGCTATGAATTGCTCACCGACATCATCGGTTCGGAAGACCATTTTGGCGACATGGACTTCAAACTCTGCGGCACCGAAGCTGGTGTGACCGGTTTCCAGTTGGATTTGAAGTTGCCCGGCATCAGTCACAAAATCATGGCCGAAGCGATCGCGCGCGCCACGCAGGCACGCAGCAAAATCCTCCAGATCATGCGCGGCGTGCTGGATAAACCGCGGCCGCAGCTCTCGCCGTACGCGCCGCGCATTGAGACCATTAAAATTAATCCCGAAAAGATCGGCGCGCTCATCGGCCCCGGCGGCAAAACCATCAAGGGCATCGTCGCCGAAAGCGGCGCGGAGATTAATATCGAGGACGACGGCTCGGTGCACATCTACGCCACCAGCGGCGAAAGCATGGCCCGCGCAAAGGAAATCATTAACAACATGACCCGCGAAATCGAGATCGGACAGACCTACAAGGGCCGCGTCGTCTCGACCAAGGAATTCGGGGCGTTTGTGGAAGTGTTCCCCGGCAAAGATGGCCTGGTGCACATCTCCGAGCTGGCCGATTTCCGCGTCAAGCGCACCGAAGACGTCGCCAAGGTTGGCGATATCATCTGGGTAAAGTGCATTGGCATCGACGACAAGGGCCGCGTGAAGCTTTCGCGCAAGGCGGCTCTGAAAGAACGCGCCGAGAAAGAGACCGGTCTTAGCTGAGTCTGCCGTGGCTTATTCGACAACCTCTTGCGCGTGACGAGCGATTCGCCACGTGATCGCTTTCCGCGCTTTTTGCTCGACAAATCCCTGGAGGCGCCGCTGGATGTCTTCCCAGTGGCGGTATCACCGGTGAAGTTGTTCCGTCGCTCGTTTTTCCCGACGCGCCGTCCCCGCCGGCAATTCGCTCTATGGCGGGCACCGTGGTTGCGCTACATTCGGGCAGCGAGGCACCGACGATGATCACACCCACCCGGCTTTCCTACGCTGTGCTTGCCGGCACGATCATGCTTGCCGGATTTTTGCATCTGGGCGCGCCGCTGCTGGTGGTCTTGTTTTCTTACTTTGCTTTGCGGCAACTTTATCTCCTTACCAGGAAAAAATGGCTGGCCCTGATTCTGTTTTGTTTTCTGGTTGCCGGGATCGCGGCGGCTGCCGTGTTTTTCACCCGCGCCGCCATTCTGGCGCTGCCGGATGTGGCGGACACCTCCCTGCCCTCTGCCAGCGCCTGGGCGCAAAAGCGCCAGATCGAGCTGCCATTTACCGATTTCGAAAGCCTGCGACAGGCGGTAATCAACGCTCTCGGACAAGAAGCGCATTACCTCCGCAACGTGGCCAATTTTGCCCGCACAGCCACAACCAGCGTCGTCTTTAGCCTTTTGGGCATCGTGGCGGCGGCGAGCCTTTTTTATAAGACCGGCCTGGATCCGTATCGGTCCACGCACAAGGTGAAAAACAATCTTTACTCCGTTTGCTGCGATGAGGTCTCCACCCGTTTCCGCGATTTTTATCGCAGTTTTGCCACGGTCATGGGCGCGCAGATTACCATCTCGCTCATCAACACGCTGTTGACGGGGATTTTTGTTCTGGCTGTGCAACTGCCTCACGCGCCCCTGCTGGTAGCCATCACTTTCCTGTGTGGTCTGGTGCCCATCGTCGGCAACCTGGTCAGTAACACCATCATTGTCTTCGTTGCGCTGACGGTCTCGCTGAAGCTGGCGCTCGGCGCGCTCGTTTTTCTGGTCCTGATTCACAAGCTGGAATACCTCCTGAACAGCAAAATCATCGGCGATCGGATTCGAAATCCGGTCTGGCTCACTTTGGTCGCCTTGATCCTTGGCGAACGACTCATGGGCATTCCCGGGCTCATCCTTGCGCCGGTCGTGTTGAATTATTTGCGGGTCGAGATGCTGACCGTGGAAGTGCCTGCTGCGCGGCAGGAAGTTGAAGCGGTGAAACGTTGAAGCATCAGGCCGCCAAGGATGTCTTGCCATTGCAACGAGCCGACGATTGAGCCATGCAACGCTGATCAAACATCATGAAAGCCGGCTTCATCGAAAAACTGATCGAGCGCCTCGGGCGCATCGGGCCCGAACAGGTGCAAAATTATTTTCTGCGCCTGGCCCAGGAGAAAGGATTCCTCGAGACCGTCTTCAACGCCATTCAGGAAGGCATTATCGTGACCGATTCCGGCAGCCGAATCACCTATCTCAACGACGCAGCCTGCAAATTATTTGGGCTGGACCCAAACGACGCGGTGGGCAAACGCCTCGATGAACGGTTGCGCGGCCTCGACTGGGAATCGCTCACTCAGGGCGGCGGCCCGGTGAGCCACGACATGGAAATTTTCTATCCGGAGAACAGGTTCATCAATTTTTATGTCGTGCCGCTGGTGATTGAACATCGCAACGCCGGAACCGCCGCCGGCGATTCCCGGTCGCCTGAAACGCTTGCCGAGGCGGAAGGCAACCGGCAACCGCGATTCAAGAAGACAGCCGATCAAGTCGGCCACGTCATGATTGTCCGCGACATCACCCAAAGCCGGCGCACCGCCCAACAAACCATCGAATCAGAGCGATTGAATGCGCTGACGCTTTTGGCTGCAGGAGTGGCGCATGAAATCGGCAACCCGCTCAACTCCCTGCACATTCATTTGCAATTGATGCAGCGCAAACTCCGCGAACTGGATGGCGCGGCGAAAACAGATTTGCAACAGTCGCTGGAAATCGCACGCTCGGAAGTCCACCGGCTCGATTCCATTGTCACTCAATTCCTGCGAGCCATTCGCCCCACTCATCCCCAGCTGCGTCCGGAAAATGTAAACGCCATCGTGGAAGAGGCTGTTCGGTTCTTTACCCCGGAAATTCACGACCGCGATATCGTGGTGGAACAGGAACTGCGGGCCGATCTCCCTTTGCTGCAGCTCGATCGCGACCAGATGAAACAGGCGTTTTACAACGTCATTAAAAATGCTCTGGAAGCCATCAAACACCGCGGCACACTGCGCATCCGCACCGACCTGGATGACACCCACGTCGTGATCCGTTTCCAAGACACCGGCAGCGGCATGTCGGCCGAAAATCTCAGTCGGGTCTTTGAACCTTACTTTACCACGAAATCTTCCGGCACCGGCCTTGGCTTGCTCATCGTGCGCCGCATCGTGCGCGAGCACGGCGGGGAGCTTTCCATTGAAAGCACCGAAGGCCAGGGCCTCACACTGACGATTCGGCTGCCGTACGTGGAAAAACGGGTCCGAATGCTCGAAGCAGGAGACGCAGCCGAGGGCGCATAAACTGCGGCTCCCTTTCCGTTGTTGCCCGCGTGTCGCGTGTCAATAGTTGTGAATAAGTCGGCGGAATTTTTTATCTTTTTCTTTGCAACGTCCCGATCCCTTCGCTAAGATCATGGCCTTTCATGGCTTCTGTTGCCATACCCCTGTCTGGCTTTCGCGATCGCGAAAAGAAACCGACCCTCTGTCCCCAGTGTGGATCGGTGTCGCGCGTTGGCCGTGGTCTTTGCCTGAGTTGTCTCCTCGCCGAAGGCATCGGCGGAAATGGAAACAGCAATCGCGCGGATGAAACGCTGGATGACGTGCTCGGCGAAATCAGCGTGCTCGATGCCGATTGGCACATCGGGAACTATCAAATTTTGGAAGAGATCGGGCGCGGCGGGATGGGCGTCATTTACCGGGCGCGACAGAGACATTCCCGGCGCATCGTTGCGCTGAAACGAATCCTCTCTTACCACGCCGATTCGCAGGAAACGCTGGCGCGATTCCGTCGCGAAGCGCAGGCCGCCGCCAGCCTCGATCACCCCAACATCCTGCCCATCTACGAGGTCAGCGAATCGGACGACGGT
>Ga0209810_1004029_pt1 | contig 14629 bp, 9 predicted proteins | sample Coa_R1_7_FD_187159 | JGI IMG/M metagenome (GOLD analysis project Ga0209810, IMG submission 187159) | Surface soil microbial communities from Centralia Pennsylvania, which are recovering from an underground coalmine fire - Coalmine... | ecosystem: Environmental > Terrestrial > Soil > Unclassified ...
CGTCTGCGGCCACCAGCCAGTAGCCGGCGCCGTCCCGCGTCGCGGCCATCCCGACGATGGGCTGGTTGAGGTGCACGCTGCCGGTCGAGCCGTAGCCCGCGGCGTCACCGAAGGGGAAGATGCCGCCGTCGCTGGCCACGAGCCAGTAGCCGTGGCCGGTGGACGTCGCCGCCATGCCCGCCACCGGCCGATTGAGGCGCACGTTGCCGGTCGAGCCGTAGCCCACGGCGTCGCCGAAGGGGAAGATGCCGCCATCGCTGGCCACGAGCCAGTAGCCGTGGCCGCTGGGCGTCGCCGCCATGCCCACCACCGGCTGGTTGAGGTGGACGTTGCCGGTGGAGCCGTAGCCCACCGCGTCGCCGAAGGGGAAGATGCCGCCATCGCTGGCCACGAGCCAGTAACCGTGGCCGGTGGGCGTCGCCGCCATCCCGACCACCGGCTGGTTGAGGTGGACGTTGCCGGTGGAGCCGTAGCCCGCCGCGTCGCCGAATGGGAAGATGCCGCCATCACTGGCGACGAGCCAGTAGCCGCGGCCGCTGGGCGTCGCCGCCATGCCGACGATGGGCCGGTTGAGGTGGACGTCGCCGGTGGAGCCGTAGCCCACCGCGTCGCCGAAGGGGAAGATGCCGCCGTCGGCGGCGACCAGCCAGTAGCCCTGCGGCGGCTGCACGCCGGTGCCGGTGAAGACGACGTCCTGCTGGCCGCCCTGCCCGTCGCTGTTCAGCGACCAGGTGGCCGACTGGAATCCGGCCACGGTTGGCGTGAACTCGACGTCCACGCCCTTGCTCTCACCGGGCGCCAGGGTGGTCGCCTCCGGCAGGTCGGTGAGCGGGTGGAAGTCGCCGCCCGGCGCCTTGGACCGCGACAGGGTGATGGTGGTGCCACCGGTGTTGGAGACGGTGAAGTGCAGCAGCGCGGAGCTGCCCAGGGTCACGTTGCCGGCGTTGACGTGGTCGCTGGTGACGGTGAGCACGCCCGGTGCCGTGGCGGTGCCGGTGAAGGTGACCTGCACGGGGTTGGCGCTGGAGCTGATCGTCTCCGTCGCGGTGTCGGTCCCGCCCGCCGGCGTGACCTGCGCCGGCGCGTAGGTGACGTTCACCGCCAGCGTGTCACCCGGCTGCATGACGTGGCCGCTCGCGGGCAGGCCGGACACCTGGAACGCCGCGTTGCCGCTGAAGCTGCTGCTGCCGATGGTGAGCGGCTGGCCGCCGGTGTTGCTGAGCTGGAACGAGGAGGGGGTGGAGGTGCCGGTCGAGTGGTCACCGAAGGCGACAGGATTGGGCGTTGCGCTGAGCTGCGCCGGCGCGGGCACGCCGGTGCCGCCGACGCCGATGGTCACCGTTGTGCCGTCGCTCATCGTCAGCGAGATGGTGCTGCGCACGTCGCCGGTCCCCGTCGGCGTGAAGGTGACCGGGATCTGCACCGTCGAGCCCGGCAGCATGCTGCTGCCCGCCGGCGGGTTCAGGGTGCCGATCGTGAAGTGCGCGTCGTTCGATTTCACAGACGCGATGCTCACCGCGTTCGCCGAGCGCACCGCCAGCGAGGACGATTGCATGCTCTGCTGGCCGATGATCGTGTTGCCGAACCAGTAGGGCGTCTCGGCGACGTCGGGCGGCTGGGACAGCCAGTAGCCGTAGACGTGCGACGTGCCGCCGGTGTTGACGGTGTCGTCGCGGGTGCCGAAGTAGAGGCGGTTGCCGTTGACGGCGAGGGAGACGAACTTGCCGCCGCGCGTCACCGAGGGGCCGGTGAAGAGCAGCGGGAGGTTGCCCGTCGAGTCCGGCACGGGGCCGAAGGCCATGAGCCGCGACTGCCCCGAGTTGTGCCCGTACGACTGGAAGGCCCAGACCACCGCGGTGAGCGGCGAGGTGCCGCTGGAGGTCACCGTCGGCGACCCCGATGTCTGGATCCAGTCGGCGTCGGTGGAGGGGTCGGTGCCCTTGACGACGAACTGCACGTTGCCGCTGCCGTCGACGCTGCGCTGCAGCGCCACCAGGCCGCTCTGCCGCGACGACCCCGACGCCGCCGGGTCGGCCATGGCGACGATGTACACCCAGCCGCCGTCGCCTGGCCACGCCGCGGGACGGCCCCAGGTGCCGCTGGTGCCGCCGTTGACGCCGTAGCCGACCTCACCCATGACGTGGTCGGCGTTGGCGTCGTAGCCGCCCAGGTTGGAGAGGTCGACGCTGCGCAGGGTGGGGACCTTGCCGCCGAACACGGCGACGTTGGGATGCTGCGGGCTGCCGAACGACGCCGGCAGCACGGCGATGCCGCTGGAGCCGAGGTCGAGGTCGCTCTGGTTGAGCGTCTTGTTGTCGCTGGGGCTGAAGAAGTCGGTGGGCAGCAGCCTGCCGTTGCCCTGCACGGTGAGCCGCACCGCCGACTGCCCGGTGTTGACCGGCTGCGCATTCCCCGCCACCACGGTGGCGGTGGGGTCGGCCTCAGGGAGGGTGCCGTTGCCGCTGACCAGGAGGATCTGGTTGCCGCCGTCCGAGGCGAGCTGCGAGCCCGACATCCAGATGCCCGCCCCGAAGCCGTCGGACGCCTTCTGGTCGGCCCACCGCGCCGTGATGGTGCCGGCGTTGGCGGCGTTGTAGGCGCCCACGCCGATCACCCAGCCGTAGTACGTCGGCGTGTCGCAGTGGCCGCCGAAGCCCATGTACACCACGCCGTTGAGCAGCAGCAGGCCGGGACGCTGCAGCTCCAGCGTCGGGTTGAAGCTGATCGTCGGGTCGTTGTCGGCGGGGCCGCTGATGGTGACGGGGAATCCCGCACGCTCGCTGCCGTCGGCCAGCGAGAGCGCGTGCAGCTGGTACATGCCGGTGGCGCCGGTGCTGTCGGCGGCGTCGGTCGACTTCGCGGTGAGGTAGACAGTGTGCGTCGACTGGTCCACCACCGGGGTCGAGGTGACGCCGATGTTGGGGGTGATGTCGGTGCAGTTCACCGTCTTGCCGTTCCTGGCGATCACCCACGGCCCACCGAGGGTCGTCGAGGTGTCCGTCCAGTACGGTGTCTGCGTCGCGCTGTCCGGCGACACCGCGTACACGTCGTTGTTCTCGGTGGCGACGACCATCACCGTGCGGCCTGTGCCGTCGTCGGAGATCACCGGCTGGGCGAAGACCTGCCCGCTCACGGTGCGGTCGTAGCGCAGGCCGAAGTGCGGGTCGCTGACCTCGGTGGGGAGGAGGTCGCTCTGGTTGCCGTTCCAGCCGGCGTTCGACACGTCGCCCTGGTAGCTGACGATGTCCGCGTGCGCCGGCAGCGGCGCGCCCGGCACGATGGCCAGCGTGGCTGCGACGGCGGCGGTTGCGGCGAGTGCGCGTCGCGCCAACTCTGGTCCCCGGCTCCCTCGTCTACCTGCCCGTGCTGACGGGCACCCTACCACAGCCCGGCGAGGTCTACCGGTCGCGCTCCCGGCGCCGGCGGCGCGACAGGCCGAGCACACCCGCCGCCATGAGCGCGCCCAGCGCGCCGAGTCCGGCGAGGTTGCCCTGCGGCGCCGCGGCGGAGGTGTTGGGCGTCCCGCCAGAGCTCGCGCTCGCACCCGTGCCGCCACTCCCGGCGCTGCCCTGCCCGCCCGACGACGCCGACGCCAGCGACAGCGGCGCGTCGTAGGAGGGCGCCATGTCGATGAGGTTGGGCGCGATCTCCGAGCCGCCCGTGTTGTAGAAGCCGAACACGGGGTCGGTGTTGGGCGGCTGGTTGGGGAAGCTCTGGGTGACGGTGAACGCCTGCACCTGGTAGAGGGTGTCGCCTGGCTTGGGCGAGCCGACGTCGGCGACCGGCACCGTCCAGGTGATGGTGTTGCCGCTGACGCTGCCCTGCACGGTGTTGCCGGTGGGGTAGGCGTAGGTGAAGAGGGTCGGCGTGGCCGGGCTCGGGTTGGTGAGGATCGAGCCGTCGTAGAAGACCTGGCCGCCGCTCGCGCTGTTCTCCATGCCGACGAAGAAGCCGCCCGGCACCGTCGCCTGCGGCTCGCTGGCGGGGTCGAAGTCCCAGCGCACCAGCCAGCCGTCGGCGCTGGCGCCGCCCAGGGTGGGATCGGGGCCGAGGTCCTGCTGCAGGGCGGGGTCGTCGACGGTGAGGGTCACCTTGAGGTGGGTGGGATCGGCCAGCGTCAGCGACGAGGCGGTGATGTCGAGGTGCGGCGGCGCGGCCGTGTCCTGGCCGGCCAGGTGGAGCACCGCGTCGCCGGTGGGGTCGGTCACCGAGCCCGAGGCGCGCGTGTCGTTCACCTGCGGGACCGTCTTGCCGTTGAGCAGCGAGGGACCTCCCGCCTGGTGCGCGAACGCCACCGGGCCCGAGTTCTGGAAGCCCTCGTCGAGCAGCGTGTTGTCGTCGACATAGGCCAGAACCAGCCCGCCGTTGGCGTCGTAGGCGATCTTCATGAAGTCGCCGAGGCTGCGGTCGGGGCTCGTTGCCGGAGGCAGCACCAGCCCCTCGGTGGAGATGCCGCCCAGCTTGGCGGGATGGTCGGACACCTTGACGATGCTCCAGCCGTTGGTGTGCAGCGCGTCGAGGTTCTCGGCGACGTAGACGTCCCAGACGCCGTTGAGCAGGCCGTCGGGGCCGTAGGTGACGGTGTTGCTGCTGTCGGTGTAGCTGGCCTGCGGCGCGCCGTACCAGGCGACGGCGACGCGCCCCGCGTCCCCGGCGGTGAGCCACGGCTGCGTCGCGTTGGGCAGCGAGGGCGGGTTGATCTGCACCGGCGTCGACCAGGTGGTGCCGCCGTCGGTGGAGTGGCTGAGCAGGAGCTGGCCGGTGCCCGTGTAGTTGTAGGCGGGCGCCAGCGGGTTGCTCAGGTCGGTGGTGCCCGGGTACTGCGCCCAGAGCGCATACAGGTTGCCGGCGCGGTCGATCGCCAGGGTGGTGAAGTTGTTGGCGGTGATGTGCGTCTGGGTCGTGCCCACGTCGGTGTTGATCACCGTGTGGTCGCTCCAGTGCGAGCTGAGCGCGAAGGGTGGCTGCGCGGCTGTGGGGTCGAGGCAGTAGTTCGCCGCGCCGATGGCGTCGGTGGCGTGGCCGGTGACGTCGCAGCGGGAGAGGACCACCCCGCCCAGGTCGGCGCTGGAGTGCAGGGCGTAGACCGTGTGCTGATAGGGGCTTCCCGGGTTGTCGTCGACGGCCAGGTTGCCGGGCAGCCCCTCGTTCAGGGTCACGCGCACCGAGGGGCCGGCGCAGGCGCCGCCCGCACCCGTGTTGGGCGTGCAGGCGCTGCCGAACTGCAGGCCGTTCTCGGTTGCGTTGACCACCAGCACGTTCCCGGCCGCCGGCGACGGCGACTGCGTGGTGTCGTCGTAGTCGAAGTACATGATGCCGCCGGTGGTCACCGAGTTGGCGCCGCCGTTGCTGTCGATGGCGAACCACTGGCGGTCGACGCCGCTGTCGGGCACCGACACCGGGTTGCACGTCCAGGTGGCGCCCTTGTCGTGCGACACCGACATGTTGAAGTTGGTGAGCGGCTGCAGGTCGGCGTAGTACAGCGAGCTGTCCACGGGGTCGACGGCCAGCTCGGTGTCGCCGCCGGCGATGGCCGGGCAGTTGCTCGGCTCACCCTGGAGGTTGCCCTCGACCAGGTGCCAGTCGTGGCCGCCGTCGTCGGAGCGCCACATCGTCGAGGTGCCCGGCGTGCCGTTGGGGACCGAGGAGTACAGCGCGCCGGTGCGCCGGTCGACGCTGATGTCGGGCTCGAAGCCCTGCCGGAAGGGGTCGACGATGGTCGGCGTGCTGAAGCTGAGCGGCGGGGTCTGGCCGCTGGAGCGGGTCACCGGGGCCATGGCGGCGGTGGCGGCGAGCAGGCTCACCGCGGCGGCCACCAGCGGGCGGCGGGAGGCGCGAACGGGCAGGGTGCGACGAGGGTGCATCGCCGGGTAAGACGCTCAGTCGGGCTGGTGCATTGCGGTCGAGGTCTGGGGGCGGTGCTCGAACGCCGCTCCCGCGGAGCGCGGCCAGGAGACGCTGATGGTGGCTCCGCCGCCCGGCGTGTCGGCGACGTCCCAGCGCCCGCCGGTGCCGCGCACCACCGCGTCGCCGATGGCCAGGCCCAGCCCGGACCCGCCCGCGCTGCCGGTGGCCCGGTGGAAGCGGCCGAAGATCCGCGAGCGCTCGGAGTGGGGGATGCCCGGGCCGTGGTCGCGCACCCGCAGGGTCACCAGGTTGTGGTCGCTGCTGACCAGAACCTCGACCTGGCCGCCCTCGGGGGAGTACTTGCAGGCGTTGTCGATGAGCACGCCGCAGAGCCGGTCGACCCACTCGGCGGGCGCGTCGATGACGGCGGGACGGTCGCCGCGGTGGTCGCTGCGCAGCCGGATGTCGCGCCGCGCCGCCACGGTGCGGAAGCGGTCGGCGGCGCTGGACGCCACCTGGGCCAGGTCGACGGGCTCGGGGTGGGGCGGCTCCGGCTCGGCGTCGAAGCGCGCCAGCCAGAGCAGGTCGTCGACGATGTGGCGCAGCCGCCCCGACTCGCCGGCGACGCGCTCCAGGGCCTCCCTGTACCCGGACGCGTCGCGCCTCGCCCCCAGCGCGAGCGAGGTCTCCGCCTCGATGACCGCCAGCGGGGTGCGCAGCTCGTGCGAGGCGTCGGCGGTGAAGGCGATGTGCTGCCGCCGCGCCCGCTCCACGGGACCGGCGACGCGATAGGCGATGGCCAGGGCACCGAGGAACACGGCCACCAGGACCACCGGGCCGAAGATGGCCTCGGCCACCAGCATGGTGGTCACCGCCCGTGACACGGGGGCCAGGCTCTCCGCCGCCACCACCCGCCCGCCCGCCACCGGCGTCCCGCTGATGCGCACGTCGATGCCGCCGACGTTGGCCTGCTGCGGCGCGCCGACGGCGCGCAGGGCGGCGGGGAGGCTGGGCGCGCTGGCCGTGTGCTGGACCACGTTGCCGCCGGAGTCGACCTCCCAGGCCAGCACCGGGGCCTCCAGGTTGCGGTCCTCCTCGTCGCGGATCCCGCCGGTGAAGAGCTCGTCGCGGCCGTGGCTGAGGGTGGCGAGGCGGTCGTCGAGGCGCTGGTCGGTGCTGGACACCAGGTCGTGCTGCACGAAGAGGTCGACGCCGGCGCAGAGGGCGACCAGCACCACCGCGACCACCGCGGTGGCCAGGCCGGCGGTGCGCGCCGCGGGGCTGGCCAGGGCGTCGCGGCGCAGCCGCCGCAGCAGCCGGCTCACGCCTCCACCAGGCGGTACCCGGTCCCGCGCACGGTGAGGATGGCGACGCCCGAGCCGGCCAGCTTGGCGCGCAATCGGGCGACGTGCACCTCGATGGTGTTCGACCCCAGCGGGACGGTGTCGTCCTCCCACCCGTGGGCGGCGATGGTCTTGCGGTCGACCACCGCCGGGGAGCGGCGGACCAGCAGCTCCAGGATGGTGAGCTCGGTGGCGGTGAGGTGGAGCGACGCGCCGTCGACCTCGGCCTCGCGGGTCGAGGGGTCGACGGTGAGGGCGCCCCGGCGCAGCACGGTGCCCTCCACACCGGCGGGCCGCCGCAGCAGGGCGCGAAGGCGGGCGAGCAGCTCGCTGAAGTCGAAGGGCTTGACCAGGTAGTCGTCGGCCCCGGCGTCGAGGCCGCGGACGCGGTCGGCGGTGGTGTCGCGCGCGGTCAGCATCAGCACCGGGCTGCGGATCCCCGCCTTGCGCATCGCCTCGACGACCTCCAGCCCGTCGAGCCCGGGCATCCTCCAGTCGAGCACCGTGGCGGCGTACTCGTTGAGCCGCAGCATGTGCAGGGCGTCGTCACCGCGGCCGACCGCGTCGAGCACGTATCCGGCCTCGCGCAGGCCGCGGGTGAGCACGCTGCGCAGCGCCTCGTCGTCCTCGGCGAGCAGCAGCCTCATGGCCGCAAGCGTGCCCGGGCGGCATTAACGACGGGTGAAGGGAGCGGTCTCCTCCGCGAAGCGGAGCGGCTGGTCGTCCACCTGGAGGGTGCCGCCGAAGGCCATGACCCGGACCATGGTGCCGCACTCGCAGTACGTCGAGACCGGGGCCGGCCGACCCCCGGCCGCGGAGATGCGGTCGGCGACCCGGCGCACCTGGGGCGTCCAGTCACGCCCGCAGATCCCGCACCAGAATCTGTAGGCAGGCTTGCCGTCCCCGACGTCCACCGTGCGCCACACCGCCCATCTCCCACCGCAGTCGCTGTCCTGCCCCGCGTCCGGTGTAGCACCGCCAGGGGCCAGGGGCAAGTGACGATATGGAGATGGCCCTGCGCCGCCTCACCCGCTGAGGGGCGCGCTGAAGCGGTGCGCGCCGGAGCCGGCCTCGACGCTGCGCTCACCGCCCGCCCCGTCGGGCAGCACCACGCGCGCCGTGGTGTTGGCTGGGACCTCCAGGTCGAGGTGCAGGACCCCGTCCTCGACGCGCCATGCCGTGCGCACCACGCCGCGGATGCTGCGGTGCCAGGCCCGCGCCCAGGTGACGCCGCCACCGGGACGCGGGCGCACCAGCACGCGCGCGAACCCCGCGGCGCCGGGGTCGAGGGCGATGCCGCCGGCACGGTCGTAGATCCATTCGGCGACCGAGCCGAAGGAGTAGTGGTTGAAGCTGTTCATGTGCCAGGTCTGGAAGCCCTTCTCCGGCGTCCAGCCGTCCCAGCGCTCCCAGATGGTGGTGGCGCCGTGGCGGATGGAGAACAGCCAGGAGGGGAAGCTGTCCTGGAGGAGGAGGCGCCAGGCGACGTCGAGGCGTCCCATCTCGTCGAGCACGGGCAGCAGGTGGCCGACGCTGACGAAGCCCGTGGACAGGTGCCAGTCGCGCTTCTCGATGTCGGCGACGAGGTGCGCCGCGGTGCGCTCGCGGAGCTGCGGGGGCACGAGGCCGAAGCGGAGCGCCAGGACGTGGGCGCACTGCGTGCCGCCCTCGACGCGGCCGTCCGCGTCGACATGGGCGCCGATGAAGGCGGAGCGGATGCGGTCGTGCAGCGCGCCGTAGCGCCGGGCGTCCTCCTCGATGCCGAGCACGCCCGCGCTGCGCGCCAGCAGCTCGGCGGAGCGCGCGAAGAACGCGGTGGCCAGCACCTCCTTCGGCGTGTCGGCCTCGACGGAGAGCCAGTCGCCGTAGTCGTTGCCGCGCCCGTTGCGCCAGAGGAGATCGGGATTGGCGGCGTGCACGTGGTCCACCCAGCGGCGCATCGACGGGTACTGCCGCTGCAGCAGGGCGCGGTCCGCGTAGCGCTCCCACATCACCCAGGGGACGATCACGCCGGCGTCGGCCCAGGCCGGCGCCGACGCCGAGGTCCCGCAGTCCGGCGGCTCCGGCGCGACGTCGGCGAAGGCGCCGTCCTCGCGCTGTGCGTCGGCGACGTCCTGCAGCCACTTGGCGTAGAACGCGGCGACGTCCATGTTGAGCGTCGCGGTGGGCGCGAAGATCTGCGCGTCGCCCATCCAGCCGAGGCGCTCGTCGCGCTGTGGGCAGTCCGTGGGCACCTCGAGGAAGTTGCCGCGCTGGCCCCAGAGGACGTTGTGCCACAGCCGGTTGAGCATCGGGTCGGAGCACTCGAAGCCGCCGGCGACGGGCGCGTCGGTGTGGGCGACGCGGCCCTCGACCTGGGCGGCGTCGAGGTCGCCGCGATGCCCGCTCACCTCGACGTAGCGGAAGCCGCGGAAGGTGAAGCTGGGCTCCCACTCCTCGACGGCGTCGCCGCGCGCGACGTACGTGTCGGTGCAGCGCGCGGCGCGGTAGTTCTCGGTGTAGATGCGGCCGTTGCCGTCGAGCATCTCGGCGAAGCGCAGCCGGATCCGCGTGCCGCGCGGCAGGCGGTGCAGGCGCAGGCGCACCCAGCCCACCATGTTCTGGCCAAGGTCGACCAGATGTGTGCCGGCGCCGGTGCGGGTCACCGCCACCGGGGCCAGCGTCTCGGTGACACGGACGGGCTCGCAGCGGCGCGACTCCAGCGGCGCGGCCGGCCGCCGCAGGACGCTCACGGGGCGCCACCCCGAGTCGTCGTACGCCGGCGTCGACCACCCGCGCAGCTCGCGCCGCGCGTCGTAGGTCTCGCCCATCTGCATGTCGGAGGCGAGCACCGCACCGAAGGCGAGGCGCCACGACGAGTCGGTGCCCAGCCATTCGCGACTGCCGTCGTCGTACTCGACGAGCACCTGCGCGCAGAGGCTCGGTGACCTGCCCCAGAAGTTGCGCCGTCCGTTGAAGGCGACGTGGCCGCAGTACCAGCCGTCGCCGAGCACGGCGCCGAGCGCGTTGTCGCCCTGGTGCAGCAGGGCGGTGAGGTCGTGCACGGTGTAGGGGATGCGGCGGCGGTAGTCGGTCCACCCGGGGAGGAGGCGCTCGTCGCCGGCGCGCTCGCCGTTGCACCACAGCTCGTACACGCCCAGGGCGCTGACGTAGGCGCGGGCGCGGCGCACCGGGCGGCGCAGGTGGAACGTGCCCCGCAGCTGGGGACAGGCGCGGCCGCCGTCGTGCGTCCGCGGGCGGGCCCCGGCGCCGATCCACGACGCGGTCCAGTCGGCGGGGGAGAGGAGGCCCATCTCGAAGCGGGCGGGTGAGGACGGGGCGCCGGCGCGGTCGGACTCGTCCCAGAGCTGCACCGACCACCAGGCGCTCTGCGCGGAGCGGAGGGGGACACCGGCGTAGGCGACGTGCGCCGAGTCGCCGGACCCGACCCGGCCGCTGTCCCAGAGGTCGGCCGCCTCGCCGTCGAGCAACGCAGGCGCCGAGGCGACGCGGACGCGGTAGGCGGTCTGCCGCCGCTCGCGGCCGTCGCCGTGCACCTCCCAGGAGAGGCGCGGCGCCGGGACGTCGACGCCGAGCGGGGTGTCGAGCAGCTCGCAGCGCAGCCGGGCGGCGCACAGCGGGGTGGTCATGTGAGGCCGTTCTTGTGCAAGCGGTTGCACAGCGTAGCAGGCGGCGCTGTCGAGAGGGTTGTGCGTAGTGGTGCGCTGGCGCCAAGTGCAACATTTGCGCTATAACGTTTGTCTACAAGGATGCGTATTGGCAAAAGGGCGGCCCCCGGGGCAGCGCCGGCGGACCCACGGCAGGAGGTTCGACAACGGTGAACAGCAGTCGTCGATTCACACTCAGGAGAGTGGGGGGAAGCGTGGCGGCGCTGGCAGGCACCGGCGCCGCTCTGGTGCTGGCGACCACGCCGGTGGCGGCGGGGCATGGTGCGGGGGGCAGCGGCAACAACCGCGGCGACGCCTGGGTCGACGCGGTGGGCCAGGTCGGCCACGAGAACGACCCGCACCTCGGCTGCAACGACATCGCCATCCGGGGCGCGATGCTCAACGACGCCTCGGGTCCCTTCACCATCCAGGGCTGGCCGCCCTCGGGCAGCCGCGAGGTCGACTGGTCGGCCACCTGGCACTACGACACCGCCACCGGCGGCAGCCAGGTGATCGCCACCGTGCCGGTGCACATGCTCATCGCGGCGGCCACCGGCAGCGGCGACACCGCCCAGCCGCAGCAGGGCTTCCACTTCAAGCTGGACCTGGAGGACCCGCGCACCGGCGCCAGCGTCGGCGATGACAAGTACAAGGTGTTCTGGGTCGACTGCCCCAGCGTGTCGCCCGGCGTGACCACGCCGACGCCGACGCCGCGAGGCACACCGACTCCCACCCCGACGCCGGCTCCCACGCCGACGCCGAGCGGTGGCGTGGGCGGCCTGACGCCGACGCCGACTCCGACTCCGCGCAGCGGCGTGGAGGGGATCACCACCACGCCATCGCCCGCGAGCGGCGTGGCCGGGACCACCGCCTCGGGCACCGGCGCCGCCGTCCCCTTCACCGGCGCGGCGCTGCCGCTCGGTCTGGCCGGCGGCCTGGCCCTGGCGGGGCTCGGACTGCTCGGCGCCGCTCGGCGTCGCCGGCTGCGGCGATGAGTGCACGCCGCTAGCATTCAGTGAGTCCACACCTGTCGGGAGACATCACATGATCGATGCGGGCCTGCTCCTCCTCCGCGGCGTCAGTGGCGGCCTGCTCGCCGGGCACGGCGCGCAGAAGACGTTCGGCGCCTTCGAGGGGCCGGGGCCCGAGGGCACGCGCGGCAGCATGAAGATGCTGCGCATGCAACCCCCGCACGTCTGGGGCCACGCCGCCGGGCTCAGCGAGCTCGTCGGCGGCGGCCTCACCGCGCTGGGTGCGCTCAACCCCATCGGTCCGCTGGTGGCCTGCGCGCCGATGCTCGTGGCCACCACCACGGTGCACTGGGGCAAGCCCGTCTGGGCCACCAAGGGCGGCCCTGAGCTGCCGCTGGTCAACCTCGCCTCGTTCCTCGCGGTGGCCATGGCAGGGCCCGGCAGGTGGTCGGTCGACGGGCTGCTCGGCATCAGGGTGCCGCGCTGGATGGTCGGACTGACCGCCGCCGGCGTGGTGGGCGGGACGGCTCTGGCGCTGGCGACGCGTGGTGCCGAGGAGCCGGCGGCGCAGGGGCAGCCGGCGGAGCAGCCCGCAGGCGAAGGCGAGGCGGCCGCCGCTGCGGCCGCGGCCTCGGATGAGCGCGAGGTCGAGCTCCAGGCCGAGCGGCAGCCGGCGCGCCGCCGGCGGGTGCCCCAGCAGGGCTAGCCCCAGAGCCTGTTTGCAGAGGTCGCAGCGGGCGCGCATCGCGCGCGTTCGCTGCGATCTCTCGCGTGACTTGACGGAATTGGCGCGGTTCCACAAGGAGTTTCCGCCACGTCACGTTCTTCTCGGTGGGCCGGCTCTACAATCGCGCCCGAACCCGGCGGCACCAGGACGAGAGATCGAGAGGGGCGGCGGCAGCGGACATGGCCAAGTTCTGCACCGAGTGCGGACACGAGTTGAGCGACGGAGTCTGCCCGCTGCACGGCGCGCCCGCCGTCGGCCAGCCGGAGCCCGTGGCCGTGCCCGGGTGGCTCGGCGTGCTGGGCGATCCCGCCGCGGAGGAGGCCTCGGTGGCGACGCTCGCGCCGCCGCAGGCGCCGGCGCCGGTCGCCGTCGCTCCCGCCGCCCCGCGCCGCCGCCGGCGCCTGCTCTGGGCCGGGGTGGCGCTGATCGTGCTGGCGCTCATCGCCACCCCTGCGACGTTCGCCGTGGTTCTGTCGCGCCAGGTGTCCGACCTGCGCGCACAGCTCGGCAGCGCGAGCGCGCAGCAGTCGCGCACCGTCGACGCGCTGCAGAAGGACCTCGCCGGGGACTCCGCCGCGCTGCGCGGCCTCAACGACCGCCTCTCCCAGATCGAGAGCAAGGTCAACCAGCAGCCCGACACCGCCGCCATCGCCAAGCAGGTGGGACCCTCGGTGTTCGAGGTGCACACCGACAGCGGTCTCGGCACCGGCTGGGTCTTCGCCGCGTCGGGCGGCAGCTCGCAGCTGCTGACCAACTACCACGTCATCAGCGACGTCTGGGAGTCGGGCGGCCGCAGCGTCCGGCTGCTGCAGGGCGACGCCACCTACCAGGCCACCATCACCAAGGTCGACAGCGACGCCGACCTCGCCGTGCTGAGCACGCCGAACACCTTCCCGGTGCTGCAGCGCGAGACGGCGGCAGTCGCCGTCGGCGATCCGGTGCTGGTGGTGGGGTCCTCGCTCGGCTTCGAGGGCACGGTGTCGAGCGGGCTGGTCTCGGGCTTCCGCACCGAGGACGGCCACGACCTGGTGCAGTTCAGCGCTCCGGTCAGCCCCGGCAACAGCGGTGGCCCGGTGGTCGACCGCGCCGGCCGGGTGATCGGCATCACCGAGCTGAAGATCGTCACCTCGGGGGCGGAGGGGCTCTCCTTCGCCATCCCCGTCGCCACCGCATGCAAGACGGTGCTCACCTGCTGAGCACCACGAGCGCCCGGGAGGGGCAGGAGTAACGGACATGATGTGCAACAACTGCGGCAACGACGTGGAGGCCGCCTGGAGGTTCTGCCGCCACTGCGGGCGCGAGGTCGGTGCGCCGGCGACGCCCGTGGCCGAGGTCGCAGCGCCCCGCTTCGCGCCGCTGCCGGGCGAGGTGGTGGAGGCGACGGCCGGGGCTGTGCCGGTGGCCGCCGAGCCCGCGCCACCGGCGCCGGCGCCTCCGGCCCCCGCCCCCTGGGCGACTCCGCCGCAGCCGGCCCTCGCCGCCCCCGCGCCCTGGGCTCCGCCGATGGATCCGGCCCCCGCCCCCTGGGCGACTCCGCCGGAGCCGGCCCTCGCCGCCTGGCCTCCGCCCGTGGACCCGGCTCCCGCCGCGGCGCCCGTCGCACCGTGGCCGCCAGCGCCGTCGTACGTCGCGGTTGCCCCGAGGCCCCCGCGCGCCTGGGTCTGGCGCCGCAGCTGGTTCCCTCGCGCCGCGGTGGCGACCGCCATCCTCGCTCTGGCCGGCGGCCTCGCCTACACGGTGGTCAACGACGTGCAGACGCACAGCACCCTGCACACCACCGAGGCCACCCTGGCCGGCACCACCAGCACCCTGCACACCACGCAGCGCAACCTCGCCTCGACCAAGCAGACGCTCTCCGACACGCAGAGCCAGCTCGAAGGCACCAAGCAGGCGCTGGCCAGCACCCAGCAGGAGCTGGACGGGGTCAAGGCGACGGTCTCGCAGAACAACACCGAGATCAGCAACCTGGGCACCTGCCTCACCGGCGTCTTCACCGCGCTCGACGACGGGGCCAGCGGCGACTTCAACGCCGAGACGGCGAAGCTGCAGGAGATCGCGCCGGCCTGCCGCAAGGGCCTCGACAACCTGCCCTGA
>Ga0209810_1004033_pt1 | contig 14610 bp, 13 predicted proteins | sample Coa_R1_7_FD_187159 | JGI IMG/M metagenome (GOLD analysis project Ga0209810, IMG submission 187159) | Surface soil microbial communities from Centralia Pennsylvania, which are recovering from an underground coalmine fire - Coalmine... | ecosystem: Environmental > Terrestrial > Soil > Unclassified...
AATGCCGAACCCGGCATCGAGGGCTGCCAGCTTCTCCTCCGGCCTCCTCGGCTCGTAGGTGTTTTGCAAGGCGCGGCGAATAGGCTGAGACTTCGAGCACCGTGTTGACTCTGAAGCGCGGCGTATTAGGTCTTCCTCCCAAGCACTCAGATGAATCTGCAATCTTGACACACACCAGCGCACTTCGAAGTCTATTCAGCGGATTGAGTCGGTTGACCGGCCGCGGGACTCGCCCTCTTGGGCCGCCTCACCAACTCTCCTCCGCAATTGGGGCATATGAGCCGCGTTCCCTCGGCACACGTGCCGCAAAATGTGCACTCGTAGCTGCAGATGTAGGCCGTGGCGTCGGGCGGCAGGCTGACACGGCAGCCTTCACACTCGGTGCGCATTTCCAGGGCCACGGCGATCCTCCACAGGCGTGTGCCCCTATATAGCGCACGGAGCGACGAAGGTCGGCCTGGGTGGGTACTGAGTACGGTCCTGCGATGAGACCTCATGAGCGGCAAATCAGAACGGAAACCCGGTCGACTGAAGGAGCACCAGAACAACGTATTGCAACCTGAATGCCCATACTGTATGCTTACAACGGCTTTGGAAGTGTGGATCGTGACGGGAGGAAGGAACCATGGGCGCTGATCCGTCATGGGAGCGAGTGGCGCAACCGATCCGGAGCACATTGTCGACGGGGAGGTTACCCCAATGTCGAAGCGACTCATTGCAGGATCCGCTGTCGTCGCGTCCCTCGTCTTAGCGCTCGGTGCCGGCACAACCGCTTGGGCCCACGGCCAACCAGAGACCGCAAGAGGGCCGGGGACCAGCCACATCGCGGTGAACATCCCCCATGTGAACCTCGGTGATGCCGGCATGCGGCCGGCTACGAGCCGGCTGAAAATGCTGAGCGGTCATCGGGCGGTGCACGCGTTCGGAGGCGACCTTCGTCGCATGAATACGGGGACGGTTCGCACTGTCTGCCAGCACGGAGGCGACTACCAGACGATCCAAGGCGCCGTGAACGCCTCCAGTGACGGCGATACCATCGTCATCTGCCCGGGCGGCTTCGTGGAGAACGTCGACGTGACCAAGGGCGTGACCATCAGGGGTGCGGGCCAGGACGACACGATCGTCGAGCCGGCGGTATCGGATCCGAACTGCGGTGGCGCGGGAGGAGGCACTCTGTGTACGCCGGACAGTGCCGTCTTCCTGGTCCAAGCCAACAACGTCACGATCTCGCGGCTAACCGTCGACGGTAACAATCCGAACATCAGCAGCGGCGTGACCGTCGGGGGCTCCGATATCGACGCCCGAAACGGGATCGTTACCGACTTCACGTCCGGCAATTACAGCGCTCTCGACGTCAATCACGTGACGGTGGAGAACGTGTTCCACCGAGGCATCTACGCCACTGGGCTGAGCGCAAGCGTATCTTTCACCTTTACCCATGACACGGTGAACAACGTCCAGGGCGACTACTCATCGATTGCCATGTTTTCCTTCGCCGCCTCAGGAACCTTCGCCGACAACAGGGTGTCAAATGCCGGCGACGCTATCAGCAGCAACCATTCAAACGGCATCCAGTTTCTCGACAACACCGTCACCAACTCCGGCAGCGGCCTCCATACCGACAACAGCGGGGAATTCGGCTCGACGGACGTGATCGCCGGCAACTCGGTGCGAGACTGCAACAGCGCCCAGGGCGGCTACGGCATCTTTGTGTTTGCCGCCTACAGCCCGGTCTATGTTGCCGGCAACCGGATCAGGAACTGCAGTGTGGGGCTCTCGAGTTACGGCACTGGGGAAGGTGCCGTGCCCACTCCCACGATTACCTTTGCCTACAACGTCGTCGACGGCGAAGGCTTACAGGACAGCATCGGGGCCCTAGTCACGACAGACCTGCTGGGCTATGGCTGTTCTCCAACCAGCAATGTCTTCATAGGGAACGTGATCACGGGAAACACCAACAGCTTTTATACGGATGAGACCAACATCTTCAGTGCTTTCGGTTACTCCGACTGCGCTCTTGCCGGCGGCCTATCCTTGTCTGCCCACGCCAATGTGGTCACGGACAATGATGTTCCGGGATCCTCGTCTGGCCCATTCCTGACAGGAAATACGGGGACGGGCTGGTACAACGACGCCGCCGGTCCGCTCGACGCTACCTACAACTGGTGGGGCTGCAAGACTGGACCCAACACCGGCAGGTGCGACTCCGTCGCCCCACGGGTCAACTACACTCCCTGGTTGACGCACCGAGGATAAGGGAGATCAACGGCAGCACGTTCACCTGGGCCGGTTCGCGAGTGGCCGGCCCAGGTGCAACACGTTCTGCAGGCGAACTTGGCCGTTAGGCGCAGCCGCATCCTCGGAATCGAACGCCGTCTGCCTCACCCAGCATCGGTGCCTTCTAACCCTGGAGAAGGTTGGGTCTGACCAACCAGTCGCAGGCGTACCGGGAGCCTTCCAGCGGTACAAGGCGCGCGACCGATGCCGTGTGAAAGATCAAACTTGGGTGATCGGTCTGCGTGTCGACCGTCAAGAGGTGGGCGAGGCGTTCGATCCCCGGGTTGTGCCCCACAAGAAGGACGCCCGATCCAACTTCATCTCGCAGGCGGCGAACCAACCGGCCTATGTCAGATCCCGGCCTCAGATCCTCCCTCTCACGCAGGTCGCGTTGTAGCACTCCTGCCAGCCGTTCTGCCGTCTCCCGGGCTCGAACCAGTGGGCTATGCTCGATCCGGTCGACCTCGACGCCGATATCGCCGAGCCACCGCGCCAAATTGTCCGCCTGCCGGCGACCGGTCCTGCTGAGAGGCCTCTCGCTGTCCGGGACAGCAGGCTCGGCCTTGGCGTGTCGCACCAGATACAGATCGGTCACTGTTTCAGCCTCTCATCGCTCGTTCCCTCCTTTATCGCTCAGGTAACGAGTCCTGATTTCGGTTCGGGTTTCGAGTTGGAGTTTCGAGTCGGAGAGACATATCTGCAGCTCGTACCTTGGCGACGAGAGATCATAACTGTCCGCGCGCGCCTGACCCCCGGCTCTTCAAGTTCGACGTAGCATGTTCGACGTTTCCGCCCTCCGCGTTCATGTTGCTTTCACAATTCGGGGGACGCATAATGAAGAGGGAGACGGTGAGGACATGATCAAGCGTTGGATTTGGGTTCTGGCGGTGGCCGACACCGAGAATGACCGGGGAACGCATCTGGACGTATTCCCCGACCGGCCCAAGGCTCAGGTGGCGTTTCGTGACGCCCTCAGACGGTACGGCGGTAACCGGCGGTACGACATCAGGCTTGCGTGCGTTACCTCGGTCGACACCTTCCTGACCTCGAACCCGCAGTACCGCCCGATCGAGGCCAAACCCGCCTAGAGACTCCGGCGGCCTGCTTCCGCTTGCGACTATAGGGCTCTAGCCAGGGCGGAGAGTGAGCTGGAGCCGTGCGGTGACTTCACGGTCCGCCGGTCAACTTCGGGAAGGGTAGGGCCAAGACCTCGCGGCCGCGCTCGTCAACCTCGCGCCCCCCTCTAAAAGACCTACACCGACAAGCTCGATCCGTAATGCGCGGATATCGCTTGGGCGGGACACCGCTTGGCGGGATATCGCTTGTAGGGGCCTCCGACGCAGGAGGACGCCCGCGTGCCCTGGGACGTCGCGAGCCCCGAGATGCGTGCCGATACTGCCCTCAGGAGGTTTCGGGTTTGGGTGCCACGGCTGCCGAGGCGGCGGCAGCGTGGATTGCGGCTGCGGCCTCCTGCTCGTCGGCGAGGCGAATCTTGCGCGTATGAAGCAGCTCCTGCACGACTACGTGCAAGAAGGCCACGATGGGGACGGCGAAGAACGCGCCCAGGAAGCCGGCGATGGGGAATCCCAAGAGGGCAGCCGCCATCGCCTCCAAGGGGTGGATGCCCACGCTTTGCCCCTGAACTCGAGGGCCGATGATATTGGTCGTGATCTGCTCCGCCACCAACAGCCACACCAGGTAGATGATGGCCGTCGGGAGAGAGGTGAATATCAGGGCAATGACCAAGGGGGGAATGGGCAGGACGACCGGACCGATGACAGGTACCAGTGAGAGCAGGAAGCTGCTGAAGAAGATCACGACGGCATAGGGAACTCCGAGCACCAGAGCGCCCACGGCGGCCAGCGATGCCGCTATCAGCGCCAGGACCACCTGAGTTCGAAGGTAGGCGCCCAGTATTTGATCGAGGCGATCGAAGAAGTAGCGGGCCTGGGGGCGTGACGAGACTGGCACCAGACCGATCATCCAACGAATCAGCCGGGCGCCGTCGGTCACCAGATAGATGGAGATGATCAGCGTCAGGACCGTGTTCAGGAGCAGATTGCCCGCCTGAACCGCGACGGTCAGCGCATTGTTTACGATCGAGGCCAGCTGGCTGTTGAGCTGTTGCAGGGCCCGACCGAATTTGTCGTGCAGGTCGGCCTTGATCCCGTGTTTGTCGAGCCACACCTGCAGGCTGAGAAGAAGGATGGGCGTCGTCGAGGCTTTGGCGTACGTGGAGCGCGCGAGGGCGGAGAGCTTGGAGGCGTCCCTTTGGGCCAGCTTCAGATTGACGCTCCCCGAAGCCGGGTAGTCGGCCGCCAGCCTCGCCGCCGCAGACGACAGCGGGGCGATGTAGCTCGACGGAAACTTCGTCTGACCGGCCTTGGTTCGGATGGCGCCGAGACCTGCGATCTCCCTTCGCAGACGCGCGATTCGGTTGACAGTCGACGGAGCCGGGCCCGAGCCGCCGGAGGTGGAGACGGCGGATGAGGCCTGGGTTCTGATGGCGGCATTCACGGCGGCCGCATCGCGCTGTACCGTCGCAAGGCGGTGGAGCGAGGCCGGGCTAGGGTCGTGGAGGTCGTTGACCAGAGACTGGGCCTGGCTCACGAAGGGGTTGAGGAGCAGCACCGCGAAGACGCTGAGGGCAATGAACAGCAGAAGATAGGCGCCGATGACCGACGCCCACCGCTTCTGCAGAACCCGCTGGAGGACTCGCGCGAGTGACTCCATGAGGTAGGCCAGGATCGCGCCCAGGACAAACAGCAGGATCACAGATTTGAAGCGGTGCAACAGACTGAAGGCGCTGCCGAGCAGGAAGAGCGCGGCGATGATGATCAGCAGGATCCCCAGAACCATGAAGATGCGGATGAGCAGGTCGATGTTTCGAGACCTGCCGCCGCGAAACAGCTGCATCAAGGGAGCACCTTCACCTTGTGGCACTGCAATTGGTCAATGCTATCGGATGTTGAAGTCGACAGAGTTTCGAGTTTCGGGTTTCGAGTTCCGGGTTTCGGGTTGCCGTCGACCAGGTAGCCTCTTGAACGGCTCACTACTCCCCCGGGGCCGCCAGCTCTGTGGCTGCGGGTTTCTCTCGCCTGGCCATGATGATCCCGGCGATGACGACGGCGCCGCCCACCACCTCCAAGGGGTTGACGGCATCCGCAAGGATCACGACAGCGGCCAGCGCGCCGAGGAAAGGTTGGAGGAAGGCGTAGAGGCTTCCGCGGGCGGGTCCCAAACGGTGAGTGCCGATGTACCAGAGAAAGTTGGTGGCGAAGATGGCCCCGAGCCCGCTGAAGACCACCAGTAGCCAGGCCCACCAAGGGACGGCGGCCGGGCTCGGACCGTGAGCGCCCGCCAACGCCGCGGGCGCGAGGGCGACCAGGCCGACCAGCAGGACGTACACGCTAATCTTGGCCACCGAATAGCGCTTCAGCAGCGGCTGAATGATCACGGTATAGACGGCCCAGCTCAGGGAGGTGCCGATGGCAAAGATGTTCCCGCTGAGCGAGCCGAGCGAGAGCTGGTTTCCAGGCTCGGTGGCGATGATCATCAAGACGCCGAAGACGGAGATCGGGATCCCTGCCAGGGCCCACTTGGAAAGGTCGGCCACCCCCAGCACTGCCGCAGTGATGACGACGAAGACCGGGATCATCGAAAGCAGGAGAGCGACGCTTGACGCGTGTGCGAGTCTGAGCGCGTACACGAAGCAAAACTGGTTCATGAAGATGCCGATCAAGCCGGCCGCAACCAGGAGTGGTAGGTCCCGGAGGCGCACGCCAATCGACTCACGCCGGAGAAGCAGCACAACAGCAAAGCCGAGAAGCGCCTCGCACACTCGAAGTGCGGCTAGCACGAATGGCGGGTAGTGGCCGAGCAGGATCTTGACGACGGACACGTTCACAGACCAGGTGAGCACGCAGAGAAAGAGCATCGCATCGCCACCCGACACGCGTCGGGTGGCCCGCGGAGCTGCCTGGCACTCCCCGGCTGCCTCGGCCTGGCTCACGTGCCGGGCTGCAGCCTCTTCTTCAGCTCCCTGAGCTTAATGTCGTCGAACCAGACCGTGCCCTTGCCGACGAGATTGAGCGCGATGTTGATACCCCACGTCCCCTGAGGCATGTAGATCGCCGGCGAGACATCGTGCACCCAGGTGGTGGTGGTGCCCATATGCTTGGTGAGGTCGACGGAGGTGGGGTTCGCCCAGGGCGACAACCGGATGAGCTGATACGAGATGTAGGCGCTGTTTCCGGGATCGGAGCCCACCCCGAAGTTACAGCCCTGGCACAGGCGTACGTCCTTGGTCATGACGTAGCCGCTGAGCTGATACCAACGGTATGGGTGCACGCGCACGACCTGTGCAAAATTCAGCGCCTCGTGGGGAGTCGGTTCGTTCCACGTGATCCGGCAGCTGCTCAGGCCACTGTGGGCGACACTTGGGTCCATGCCCATGTCGGCGCGGACTCCGGGTGGAAGCGTCTCCGTAAGCAGGTCGTTCTGCTGCCAGCCGAGGACCGGCTGCGTCTCACAGCCTCCGTTGACGAGATGCAGCGGCGGGACCGGGAACGGCGGCCGTGCCGGCCGCGGAGGAATCATGTACATTGGTGCCGCCTGCGGCGCTCCGGGACCCCAGAAAACGATTCCGTGCGTATTCGGGTTCCCGACCGCGACCAAGCCGTTCGGCAAGGGCCAGGCGCTGTACGGCATGGGAATGTCGTAATACTTCCTCACCGTCTCCTTCTTCCAGTTGACCTCGATCACCCGGTTGTGGATGGAGTCGTCGATGAGGATATCGCCGTTCTTGAGCAGGGTGGCATCTCGCGGCCACTCCACCTGAGGCCCGCCCGTGGGAGTCTTCTGGTCATACTCCCAGACCATGCGCGTGCAGTTGCGATTCACGATGACGATCCGGCCATTGTCCGAGTCGGAGATAAGCGTGTCACCGTTGGGTAGTCGCTGAGGATTGTGCTGGCGCAGCAGGTGGTCCGGCTTGCCCTGGAGATTTAGGAAGCTGTGGCACTTCCAATACACGTGCCCGTTACGGTCGACCTCGAACACCGTGCTGTTCATTCGGGAGGAAATCAGATAGTGCCCGTTGGGCAGCTCCTTGGCATCGTTCGGATAGAGGAGCTGCGACCCGTCGCTCAGGCGACCGCGCCCCAGGAATCCATGGCCGCCGTTGAGGTTGTCGGTGTTCCATACGATCCTTCCGGAGCGGTCCACCTCGATCACCCGGTTGTTGTTGGTATCGGTGATGAGCACGTTCCCTCGGGTGGTCGGATAGGCAGAGTGGGGAAAGTCGAGCGTGGGGTTGATGTAGGCCCAGGTCACTCTTCCCTGAGGGCTGAATTCCACCACCTTCCCGCCGCTACGGTTGAAGCTTCCGACATCGGTGACCAGGTAGTCACCGTTCGGTTCCGGCGTAACCTGCGCGGGATTAATGATGTAGGCCAGGGACTGAGATGGGTGCGGTGGGGAGAATCCGGGAAGACCCTTTATACGTGGGCCGTTGCCGTACGGCGCCTTATGCACCACGTCGGCGTTCGCTCCTATACAGGCCGACAGCAGGAAGACGAGGCCGATCAGCAGCACAAAGGTGGATGCCGGCTTTGACCGGGAGGTCACCACGGCACGACGACTGAGCCTCGGCAGCCGGAAGGAATGCCTGACGGTTTCGAAAAGGGCCTCAGCAAGCTGAGCCGGCCGCAGTGATGCCATCTGTATAGGATACCGTGAGCGGAGGCGCACCCGACCGATTAGCTGGAGAATCGCGAAGGTGAGAGGCTCGCGCAGGTTGATGTGATTCAGACCCGGGCTGGTATGCGGCTAGTCCGGCCGACCCTCGATGAACTGCCGTTTGAGACGCGAATCTCCCACGTCGTCCAGGTCGACGTTCAGCGTACGAACGCCTGTTTCCACCTTCTCGAGGGGCGGTTCCGGCTCGAGGCGCTGGACCTCTGGATGGTCCGGATGCATAAAGGTTCCGCGTCCACAGTCGTAGCAGAAGAGCATGGCGAGCGGGAGGCGCTCGTCGAGCCAGCCCGTGATGGACTCATCTGCCACGGCGACGCCGACGATTCGGTAACCCCGGTATGGCTCCGAGCAGAACGGACAGGTTATCACGGCCGGCGGGAGCGCCTGCGGGCGCGGTGCTCCTCATTCTGGCGGTCCCAGGCCTGGAGCACCAGGAGGCCGCCACCAATCAGTGCGCTAACGGCCAGGACCAGCTCAACGCCGGCAATCAACATGTCCCGCCTCGTCTGGATCAGGTGCGCTGTCGGACAGCAAGAGGTAGCTCAATATACTCCCGCAGTGCAGAGCAGGCGAGGATTCCAGCTGGAGCTCGAAGCGAGGCTTAGGCGTGCACTCGTGCGCGCTTGTCAGCCACGCTCTGACACGACACGCACAACGTGGCGAACGGCAGCGCCTCGAGTCTGCGTGGCGGAATCTCCGTCTTGCAATCGGCGCAGATTCCGTACGTTCCCTCGTCAATCCTCAGCAGAGCGGAGTCGATCACGGCCAGGCGATCCTCGAGCGACTCGGAAAGCGCGCTGTCCTGGCCATAGCTCGAAGCTGGGACACCATCCCCATCGAACTCCACGTCAAGCGCGTCCTGCGCAATGTGGTTCATGCGATTGAGAACAGCCTCGCGCTCCTTGAGCAGCATGCGACGGCTCGAAGATGGAGTGGACGCCTTGGATTTGGTCGTCATCTTGATCACCTCTCTTGAAAAGAATGGGCCACGCTTGCACGATGCGTGCCAAAACCCAACGTAGCTATTGGTTTGATTGGAGGACGTGGAATGTGGTGGGCGTGGCAGGGCTCGAAGCCGCGACCCTGCGGATGGCATGTCGATTCCACGCATGTTAGCAGGTGTTCAGGGGTGTCCGGATTGCGGGAGATCGAGTCTACCCGGGTGCAGCGGTAGTCACCGGCGTTGCTCTGTCTATTGCTCTGTGATGCGGCGGCGATCCAATCGGAAATGCGCAGAGTGTCGTCGAAGACCGACGGGAGCCGGGCCGGGATGGGGCACTCCTGTACACGCTGGTCTTCCCTCTTCCGTGGGCTTGCCGCACATGTCTCGGCCGGAAGCGGTGGCGGCAATGCTGAGCGTGGAGTGGATCCGGGTCACGAGGGCCGGGCCCTGCCGAGATGGAAGGCGATGCATGAACGAACTCGGGCCGCACTGTCGGAGATGGCTCTAAAACGTTCCTCCTATGCACGTGAGACACACGCAACCCTCGCAGCCGTCGAGAATCATGCCTGTAGGACTGCGCCAACGGATGTTTTGTCGGGTGGGCGATGTCCTCTTGGCACTCTCTTCTTTGAATTCTTGTGCCCTCTTGGGTCGGCGGACCGAATGGAGCGTCGTCAGTCGGCGGTGTGCCTCCTCCGCTAGAGGCCCGAGCTAAGGGTTCAGAGCGGTCATTACCTGCTGGCTCCCGACCACGGTTCCCTCGGTCTGCCAGCGGACGCCGCGGAACCCCGCGATTTCAGCCGCGACGGTCAGCTCATGGCGCGTGATCGCTCGGTAGCGCGTCGTATACTCGTCCACATGCCAGCCATCCCCCTCCGTGAGAACGAGATAGCGCACCGTGTAGTAAGGCTCATCTTCGTCCCAGTCATGGAGCCGGACGAGAACCCGGCGTGGCGGCCCAGGGACGATAACCGGAGTGCCTATCGGCGGCCTTTCCTTCAGTGCCGTGTCGAAGTCGCGCATCGTGATCACGAGTAGTCCGCCTGGCCGGAGCTTGGCACGCATTTGCTTTAGCGCTCGAGGGACATCGGCAGCGCGGAGAAGATGGGGAATAGCATTGTCGCAGGAGATCACGACGTCGAAGTGACCTTCAACGCTTGTCAGGTCGCGGAAGTCGGCGACAGCGAATAGCGTGTTGACGCCGAACCTCTCGGCCTCGCGCCGCGCTCGCTCGATCTCCTTCTCACTGACATCCGTGCCGACCACACTGTAGCCAAGTCGTGCAAGACCGATAGCTTGCGTCCCAATGCCGCAGGAACAATCGAGTACGGAGCTTGCCTCCGCCAGCTCGGAGCGGATGAGTGCGTCGAGCGCCTGGCCCTGACGTGCGACGGCGCTGTCCCACTTCCCTTCGTAAACGAGGCCATAGTCCGAAGCGAAATTGTCGTAGAAACCGAGGAACATCGCGTTGTTCGTGTCGGGCATGGGCTCATTTTCGCAGAACGATGTAGCCTGGCCGCTCGAGACCACCCAACACAGAGTTGATTATTGGAGCGTCCGGGGCCGTCGCGGCAGGGGAACTACGACTGAGAAGGCTGTTCCCACTACTGCCGCTACTGCGAGCAGCCGCACCGATCGCTACCTTTTAACCCCCTTTAACCTTTGACCTTCAAGCTCCAGTCGCGCAGGAACTCCGAACTGATGGAGCGCCAGTCTCGGGCGTCACGGTCGGGTCGTAAGCGGAGCAGCCGCACCGGATGGCGAAACCCCGTGCCCTCCAACTGCCTGTACGAAACTTCCACCACCAGCCTGGGCTCGCAGTCGAGCCAATCCTGGTACCGGTCGCCCTCCCAGTGTCCGATTCCATCGAGCTTCGGCTCGTAGGTCCAGTCTGGGCCGACTGGCAGGCAGTCTGCCGGCGAGCACAGGGTGAACGGCGAGGTCATCGGACCCCGGTACAAAGAACGTGTGTTCTAGTCTGACAGTCTCGCAGTCGGGCTCGCCTCTCGATCAAAGTACGTGGGTAAGTCTGTGGAGTTTTCATGGACTTTGGGGCCGGTTGTCCCTAGACTGACTCCAGAACCGCCAAAATGAGTGAACGGGCCGCAATGGGGATGAATGACGCGAACGGAATCGGGAGTCGCCTTCGCGCCGTCTCGCCGTCGGCCTCTTGTTCCCGGCGGTAGTCAAAGAAGGAGGCAGGTAGTGAATCCCGTTGTACGACTGCTGATCTCGTGCGTGTCGTTGATCGCCTTGCTTGCCGGAGTTGCGGCCATCGGCTCTTTTGTCGCCCGACCGGCCGAAGCGGCTCCTATCTACCAGAACGGCTGCATCACCTACGATACGACGCTGCCTTATGCCATCAAGGGGAGCCAGTTCATCGTGCGGAGCAGCACCGCCGACGCCAGTGTCGCTAAGACCATCGCCGGCGAGATCGACGGTAAGAAGGCATTTCAAACCTACGAGAAGGTCCTCGGCCTCAGCTCTATGCTGCAGCCCGGCGAGAACACCCAGCCGGTGATCAATGGCCAGCATGCCTTTCCGATCTTCGTCGACGACGACTTCGGATCCAACGCGAGCCTGTTCGCGCCCCTCTGCACGCACACGACGTGGGGCGGCCTCGTCGTCGGCAGCAAGATCATCAGTCCTGCTCAGTCAACGGCGACTATTCACTACCAGCTCTTCCGTGCCGCGGAGCAAGCATATCTCCAGTCAATCGACGAACCGGCGTTCAACTGGTGGTACTCGGCCATGGCGGTGGCCGCGGTTGCCTGGCTGGACCCAGCCTACCCCGCGAAATATGACAAGGATCTCACCAATCATCCGGAAGTGGCGATGGACGACCAGGAGTCGGGAAGCCACATACTCGGCGCCTACCGCTTTGTGCAGTGGGTCCTGGGCACCGCCGGCACGCCAGGTAAGGCCGGTGGTCTCTTTCTTCAGAACTCCTTGACCAAGGTCAAGGACGACGGCCCCACGGACGGAGTCGATGCGGCCATCCAGAGCTTCACGAAACAATCACTAGCCGACGAGGTGGGAGCCTTCTGGGCAGATCACACCAACCCCAAGCCGAAGTTTGGGCCAACGGGCCTGATGGAGAGGAATCCGATCGATCAGTCGGAGCAGGTCGTGACCCTGGAGCCGGCTGCGAAGCTCGCCGCTGACCTCGTCGATCTGCGACCTCCCACCACCGCCCAACAGGTGCAGATCGTCGTCGACAATCTGCCGGCAGGCGTCGATCTCTATGTCAATTACGGGAATGGGACGGCTGATAAGATCCAGGCCGGTCAGAGCGCCGACGACCTCTTTTGTCGATCCGGCTACTCGCCGGGATCATATCCTCTGCCCAAGACCGGCGACGTACGGCTGGCAATGACCACCGTTGGCGATTCCGCCTCGAACGTCGACGTCAAGGTCCTCACCAGCACGACACCGTGTCCAAAGAAGTTATTGGTCGTACCCGGCCTGGAGGTCGGCTCGCTCTACCTGGGGATGACCATGAGCAACGCCAACAAGGCGGCTAAGCTCGTCTCATGCCAGCCGCCCCAGCAGCTGCCGGGCAACATCGTGTACCAGCCCTGTGCGTATGACGAGACTGCCACCGTGTCGGTGGGAGCCGGGTTCTTCAACGGTCAGATCGGCTTTTTGACCGCCGGTGGCGGCGATTTCATCACCACCAATACGCCGGCGGTGAGCATGTATTATCCCGACGGTCTGGCTCCAGGAAGCCCGGACAATACGTCCGATGACTACGACAACGGGTGCTGTTCTGTGCCGAGATACGTGGCGGGAAGTACAGAGGACGATTTTCTCGCGAGTGCAACGGGCGCGACGTGCCAGCCCTACGGCACGCTTGAGCATCCCCATCACGTGTGTTACTACACCGGATCCAAGGGGCTGCGGTACACGATCGCATTCGACGAGTACCAGTCGTGCAGCGACGATGCAACTGAGGACGGCCAATGTTTCTGGCCGGTGACAGGCTACTACGTCGACCTACTCGTCGTAGCGACCAAACAGGCCGCACAGTTTCTGCTTCCATAGTCCGTGCCGGGTTTGGAGTTTCGAGTTGTGTTTGGAGCTTCGAGTTGGGAGCACATCCCGATCTTGGGTCGCAGTCGGCACCGGCTTGCCCTCAGGTCGCGTTGCCTCCGTCGCTTGTCGAGGTACATGCAGACCTCCAACTCAGGGCTCTCGTCCATCCGCCGGACCGTGAGCATGAACGGGACGGCGGTCGAGGCCCTGCGAGCGCATCAGGAGCGACAACAGTTCTACGCGCGCAGCATCGGCGACCTTCACGATCACAACATGGTCTTCGCCGGCAGCTTCGGGTCGCCACTCGACTCGCACACGGCCTGGGACCGGTTCGAGAAGGCGTTACGGAAGGCGGATCGATCGTATCCGCCAACACGACCTATGGCACACCACCGCGACCCTCATGCTCACCGAGGGTGTTCACCCTAAGGTCGTCCAAGAGATGCTGGGACACGCCAACATCTCGATTACCCTGACGACGTACTCGCACGTTCTGCCGACGATGCAGGGGACGCCGTGAACCCTCTTGACGAAGCATTCAACCGGGCCAAAATGGGCCATTCTTAGACCTGGTTGCTCTGCGATGTGCCGTGTGCGGTGCCGACCGGCCTACTGGAGATGAAGGTCGGAGGCTGGTTGCCGGCGTCTTGATGCTGTAAATCGATGGTGGGCGCGGCAGGACTCGAACCCGCGACCCTGCGGATGTAAGCCGCATGCTCTAACCAGCTGAGCTACGCGCCCGGGGTTCTGGGTGCGATGCATTGTATGCCTAACGGGAGTTTCGGGTTTGGAGTTTAGGGTTTAGAGTTCTCGAGGCTGCGGGTGCTCAATATAATGGGCCATCGCTTTCGGCGGTACTTGGCCTGGCATTTCAGAATCCTCTCGGGATTGGGCTTGACGCGTCGAGGCAGTCGGCTTCCGTATCGATTTTCCACTTGTCCGTGAGGGCTTCCGATGGCAAGAGCTCAACAATTCACTTCCGATCTTCCGCCTGTCTCTGAGCCGCCTACCTATGGCGGCCGGGCACTGAGCCAGGGCGTACTGATGGTCGGCCCGCACTCGATGGCGGTGGCAGTTCGCAGGGATGACGGCGAGATCGATACCGCGGTCGAGGCGTTTCACATGCCGTTTACGTGGGCGCGTCAGATTCCCTTCCTCCGGGGCATGATGGCGATGGGAGGTGCCGTGATCCTGGCCATTCGCTCCAACCGGCTGGAACGGCGACTGGGGTCCAAGGGCTCAGGAGACCGTTTGAAGATGCTGAAGGCTGCTCTGCCCATCGTCGCGGTCAGCTCGGCCGAGCGCATTCTGACCCGGGCGCTCATTCGCAAGAACGTTCCCGGAGCGCGGATGGAAGTGTTCCGGCTCCTCATGCCGTTCGTGGCGTTCCGGATGTCGACGGTCTTCGGACCCTCCAACGAGCTGCTGCAGTACCACGGAGCAGAGCATATGGCTGTCAACACGGTGGAGGCCGGGCGGCCGCTGACGGCTCCGAACGCCGCGGTACAGAGTCGCATCCATCCCCGCTGCGGGACCACATTCGCCTTCTGGGCCTTGCTTCTCGGCTGGCTGGCTCAAAAGATCCCGGGATTACGCGG
>Ga0209810_1004036_pt1 | contig 14605 bp, 14 predicted proteins | sample Coa_R1_7_FD_187159 | JGI IMG/M metagenome (GOLD analysis project Ga0209810, IMG submission 187159) | Surface soil microbial communities from Centralia Pennsylvania, which are recovering from an underground coalmine fire - Coalmine... | ecosystem: Environmental > Terrestrial > Soil > Unclassified...
GGATCGAGCGGATCCGCTACACCAGCCCGCACCCGAAGGACATGCGCGAGGACGTGATCCGCGCCCACGCCACGCTCGGCGCGCTGTGCGAGCACATCCATCTGCCGCTGCAATCGGGTTCATCGTCCGTACTGAAACGCATGCGCCGGACGTACACCCGCGAGCGCTATCTCGACCGGGTGGCGCTGATCCGGGAGCACGTCCCCGACTGTGCGATCAGCACCGACATCATCGTGGGCTTCCCGGGCGAGACCGAAGCGGACTTCGAGCAGACGCTGTCGATCGCCGAGGAGGTCGGCTACGACGGCGCCTTCACGTTCATCTACTCACCGCGGCGCGAGACGGAGGCCGCGGAGATGGCTGACCAGATTCCCCACGAGGTCAAGGTCGAGCGACTCGAGCGGCTCGTGGAGGTGATCCAGCGCCGCGCCACCGAGCGCGCACAGCGCTTCGTCGGGCGCACGCTGGAGGTCCTCGTCGAAGGTCCGTCACGCAACGACCCGAGCCGCCTGCGCGGTCGCTCGCGCCACAACAAGGTCGTCAACTTCGAGGGACTGGCCGTCGCGGGCGACGTGGTGGAGGTCGAGATCACCGGCGCCACGAGCCAGACCCTGTCGGGCGAGACGTCGCTCGTGGCGCGGGCCGCCGGCTGACACCGACCCGGAGATGCCCTCCCGGGCGTTCCGTCCGGGCCCGGCGCGAACATGTGTTCGTATGCGATGGGAACAGCAGTCCCTCGGTGCCGAGCCCCAGCCGGCGCTGCCCGGTTACTCGGAGGCCGTCGAGCGGCACTTCGACGCGCCCGAGGCAAGCCAGACGAGGTTCTGGGAGGTTCGCGCCAAGACGATCCTCAATCGCGTGCCGGAGGCGTCGCAGGTCCCGTTCCGATGGACGGTGAACCCGTACCGCGGCTGCACACATGCGTGTGTCTACTGCTTCGCGCGCCCCACGCACGAATATCTCGACTTCGACGCCGGGCGGGACTTCGAGCGCGAGATCGTCGTCAAGGTGAACGCGCCGGAGCGGCTGCGCGCCGAGCTTGCGCGACCGTCGTGGCAGGGCGAGCACGTCGCACTCGGCACGAACACCGACCCGTATCAGTGGGTGGAGGGCAGATACGAGCTCATGCCCCGGATCTGGAAGGCGTTCCGGGACGCGCGTAATCCCTGCTCGGTCCTGACCAAGTCTCCGCTGCTGCTCAGGGATCTGGACCTGATGCGGGAGCTCGACCGGGTCACCGAGTTCAGCGCAGCGCTGTCGATCCCGACCCTCGAGAAGCGGGCTTGGCGTGCGACCGAGCCGCGCAGCCCGAATCCGCACGCACGGATCGAGGCGGTCGCCGAGCTGAGCCGAGCCGGGATCAGGACCGGCGTCCTCGTAGCGCCGCTGATGCCGGGGATCAACGACGCACCGGATCAGGTCGCTGAGGTCGTGCGGCTCGCGGCCGAGGCGGGAGCGGCCTATATCAGCGGGATCGCCCTCCATCTGCGACGCGGGGTACGCGAGGTGTTCATGGAATGGCTAGCCGAGGCGCGCCCCGATTTGGTGGCTCGCTACGAGGAGCTGTACCGCCGCCGCGCGTACATGCCGGCGCAGGAGCGGCGCAGGGTCGCGAAGCTGATCGATGCCGCGCAGATCAGCCCGCCGCGCTCGGAGTTCTCACCGGAGCCCGCGGGGCCGCTGCGAAGCGGCTTTCGCCGCGGCCCCGGGCGGCGGGGCGTGCCCGAGGCGGCCTACCTCGACCGCGGCGCGGCGGCCAGAGATGGCCCCGGGCTGCCAAACGTGACATGGTCACAGAGCGCCGAGGCGCCACGGTTATTCTGAACGGGAGGTTCGATGCGGAACATCCTGAGGAAACGCGACGACCTGAAGCTCGACGCCATGTTCGAGACCCGCAGCGAGGCATGGGCCGCGGTGGGGCTGAACGTGGAGGTCAATCACGACGTCGTGCGTCGTGCTCAGCGACGGATCACGCTGTGCGTGCCGCTGCTGGTCGCGGTGCTGATCGTCGAATACAAGCTCATCCACCACATCAACAGGCTGAGCGCCGAGCACGCACGGAACCCGAAGGTGGGGGAGTACTTCGTCGGCGTGACGCCGGTGAAGGTGGCGGCGGTGTTCGCGGTGCTCGTGTTCGGGTGGATGATCTCGCGGGACCTGGCGCGGATCGCGCCGACGTTCTTCCGGCGGCTCGATCCGGCGACTGCCGGCACCGTCGAGTTCTTGATCCGCTTCCTGGCCGTCGCGGCGACCGTCCTCGGGGCGCTGGCGACAGCGGGCATCTCGCTCCAGGCGATCGCGGTCGGCGGAGCGTTCACGGCCGTCGTGCTCGGCCTCGCAGCCCAGCAGACGCTCGGCAACCTGTTCGCCGGAATGGTGCTGCTCAGCGCGCGCCCGTTCCGGCTCGGCGAGCGGGTGCGTCTCCAGGCGGGCGCCGTGGGGGGCTCGGCCGAGGGCATCGTCAGCTCGCTCGGGCTGCTCTACACGACGCTCGCCAAGGGCGATGACCGCATCATGATCCCCAACAACGTGGTCCTGGCCGCCGCGGTGGTGCCGCTGCGGGAGCCAGAGTCCGTGGACGTGAGGGTGCGCCTGAATGCCGGCGTCAGGCCAAGCCACGTGCAGGCGATCCTCGACGCCAACATCCAGACCGACACGCGGACCCCGCCGAACGTCCTGCTCGAGGAGATCGATGGGGAGGAGGTGGTCGTCCGCGTGCAGGCGACCCCGGACCGGCGCGAGGAGGGCGCTCAGCTGGCCGACGAGATCATCGCCGCGCTCGCCACCGTCACGGGCGAGCACGAGCTGCAGGACCAGGCCGGCCCGGCCCGCCGCTGAGCGGCTTCACCAGGCCGATCCGGCCCGCCGCGGTGCGGCCTCGGTACCACCGATCCGGCCCGCCGCCGCTGAGCGGCCGACGGCCGGCGCGATGATCAGGCGGGGCGCTTGTCCGTCTGGCCCGCGGCGAGATCCCGTGCGACGCGGTCGCCCCCGGCGAGCCGGGCGAACCGAGCGGCGGCGGCCGGCGCCACCGAGGCGAAGCTCGCCCCGAGCCGCAGCGACAATGGCGCCACCGACACCTCGGCACGGTCGTGCTCGACGGCGTCGAGCACCGCCGCCGCCACCTGCTGGGGCGTGCGCGTGCTGACGCCGCGCGGAAGCTCCACGCCGGCGTCGGCGAACATCCCGGCGTCGCTGATGAAGCCGGGCAGCACCACGGACGCGCCGACGCCCGCCTCGCGAAGGTCCTCGCGCACGGCGAGCGAGAAACCGCGCAGGCCGAACTTGGTCGCGTTGTAAAGAGAGGAGCGGCCGCTCGCCACCTTCCCCGAGAGCGAGGAGACGAACACGAGATGCCCCCGGCCCCGCTCGGCCATTCCGGGCAGAAGTCCGCGCGCCAGCGCAATCGGCGCCCTGAGGTTGACCTCGAGCATCGTGTCGATCTGGCCCTGTGTGAGCTCGGTGATGTGGCCGCTCGCGGGGAGGGCCGCATTCGCCACGAGGACGTCGACATCGGCCGCCTCCTCGATCAGCCTCGCCACAGACTCGCGCTCCGCGAGGTCACAGGCGAGGACCCGCGCTCCAAACTCATCGACGAGCGGCTCGAGCGCCTCCGTGCGCCGTCCGGTCAGGAGCAGGCTCGCGCCGCGCGAGCCGAACGCCCTCGCGATCGCCTGTCCGATCCCGCCGGTCGCGCCGGTGATCAGGACCTTGCCGCTCACCAGGGACATGGCTCGCGCAGTGTAGATACTCCATCGCCGTGGACACTCCGCGCGCCGAGCTCATCGCCCTGTTCGGCCCGACCGGCGTCGGCAAGACGGGGGTCGCGCTCGCGCTTGCCGACCGGCTGCGGGAGCTGGGCGAACGCCCGGTCGCCGTGTCCGCCGATGCCCTCCAGGTGTACGAGGGCCTCGAGATCCTGACCGGCGCCGCGACCGCAGCGGAGCGAGCGCGACTCGAGCATCGCCTGCTCTCGTTCCTGCCGGTCGATGCTCAGTTCAGCGCCGGCCAGTATGCGGAGCTGGCGCACGTGGAGATCGACGGCCTGCTCGCCGACGGCCGGCGCCCGATCGTCGTGGGAGGCACGGGGCTGTACCTGCGCGCGGCGCTCGCCGAGCTCTCGCTGAAGCCGCCTCCTCCCGAGGGCGTGCGCGAGCGATGGCTGCGCGAGCTGGCAGCGCACGGCCCGGGCGCGCTGCACGCCGCTCTCGCCGCCCGCGCGCCGTGGGCTGCGGCCGAGATCGACCCGGCTGATCGCCAGCGCATCGTCCGCGCCCTGGAGCTGCTCGACGCGGGCGAGCTCGAGCCGGCCGATCGCGAGGTCTCGGAGCTCTGGACCGCCGCCACGCGTCGCCCGACGCTGCTCGTCGGCCTGGTCATGGAGCGCGAGCGGCTGTATGCGCAGATCGATGCCCGCGTCGAGGCGATGCTCGCCGCCGGGGCCGAGGAGGAGGTGCGCCGCGCCCACGCCCGCGGGGCAAGCGCCACGGCCCGCAGGGCGCTTGGCTTCGAGGAGCTGCTCGCGCGCGACGTCGAGGCGATGAAGCGGCGTACCCGCAACTACGCGCGCCGTCAGCTCACCTGGATGCGCAAGCTGCCGAACGTCCACGTCCTCGACGTGACCGGCCGACGGGCAGCCGCGGTCGCCGGCGAGATCGTCACGCTCTGGCAGACTGCGGCGCCGTGAACTTCGAGAAGTGGCAGGCGCTCGGCAACGACTACGTGATCATCGAGCAGCGCGACCTGCCCTTCGAGCTCACCGGGGCGCGCGTCCGGAAGCTGTGCAGGCCACACACCGGCATCGGGGGCGACGGGATCCTGCTCCTGTCCGAGGCCGACGAGCCGGGGTTCGTCGCTCGTATGCGGATCTTCAATCCGGATGGCTCGGAGGCGGGGGTGTCCGGGAACGGTGCGCGTGAGGCGATCCTGTATCTCCGCCAGCGGGGCTGGACCGACCATGACACGTTCTCGCTGCAGACGGCGGCGGGGGAGCTCCGTCCGCGCATCACCTCGCCGTCGACCTGCATCGTCGACATGGGGAGAGCGCGCCTCGCGGGTCCCGATTTCCCCGCCGGTGGCGAGGACGGCTCCGGCACGATCACGCTCGCCGGACAGCCGACGCGCTTCCAGCACGTTCAGGTCGGCAACCCGCAGTGCGTGTTCGCCGTGCCCGACGAGCCGTCCCTGGAGGCGCTCGATCTCGCGACGATCGGACCGGCGATCGAGACCAGCGAGATGTTCCCGAACCGCACCAACGTCTCCTGGTACGTGCCGCTGTCACCCGGCCGGATCCGCGCGCGCATCTTCGAGCGCGGCGTCGGCGAGACGAGCGCGAGCGGCACCGGAGCCACCGGCGCGGCGGTCGCCTACGTGCTGGCCGGCGGCGACTCGCCGGTGACCGTGCAGCTCGACGGCGGCGAGCTCGAGGTGGAGGTGGGGGAGGACCTGCACATCAACCTGACCGGATGGGCGCTCCCGGTCTTCCGGGGGACGCTCGCCCCCGAATTCGTGAAGGAGCTCGATGCGACCGAGTAACCGCCTGGAGAGGATCCCGCCGTATCTGTTCGCCGAGCTCGAGCGGAAGATCGCCGCAAAGCGCGCGGCCGGAGTCGACGTGATCAGTCTTGGCATCGGCGACCCCGACACGCCGACCTACGCTCCGATCGTCAGCGCGGCCCAGCAGGCGCTCGCCGATCCGGCCACCCATCAATACCCCAGCAACCGGGGGCGTCAGGACTTTCGTGAGGCGGTGGCCGCCTTCTATGCGCGGCGCTTCGGCGTCGAGCTCGACCCCGACACCGAGGTGATGCCCGCGATCGGCGCCAAGGAGTGCATCTTCAACCTGAACCTCGCCTTCCTCGATCCCGGTGATGTCGCGCTCGCGGCAGACCCCGGCTACCCGGTCTACACCGGCGGGCCGCTGCTGGCCGGCGCCGAACCGGTGCTGATGGCGCTCGACCCGCAGCGTGGATTCGCACCGGACCTCGGCGCGATCGATGCGTCCTCGCTCGCGCGCGCCCGCCTGCTCTTCTTCAACTACCCGAACAACCCCACAGGCGCGATCGTCCCCGAGGGGCTGTTCGGGGAGATCGTCGAGCTCGCCTCCGCTCACGAGATCCTCGCCGTCCACGACAACGCCTACAGCGAGACGACGTACGACGGCTATGTCGCGCCCTCCTTCCTGGCCACCCCCGGCGCGAAGGAGATCGGCGTCGAGGTCTTCTCGCTCTCCAAGGGCTACAACATGACCGGGTGGCGATGCGCGGCGATCGTCGGCAACGCCGAGGCGATCGCCCACTACTGGCGACTGAAGTCGAACATCGACTCGGGGCTCTTCGAAGCGGTCCAGCTGGCCGCGGTCGCCGCGCTCGAACCCGGCCTCGACGAGCAGGTCGCAGCGATGAACGCCGTCTACGAGCGCCGACGCGACCTCGTCTGCGAGGCGCTCACAGAGGCCGGCGTCGCCGTCACGCCGCCCAAGGGGACGATCTACGTCTGGGCTCCGATCCCGCCGGGATTCGACTCGAGCGCCGCCTACTGCGAGCACGTGCTCGAGCAGGCGGGCGTGGTCATCTCTCCCGGCGGCGCCTACGGGGCCAGCGGCGAGGGCTTCTTCCGAATCTCGCTGACGACGCCGGATGACCGTCTCGTGGAGGCGGTGGAGCGCATCCGCCGCCTCTGACTACCATCGCCGTTGATGCAGAGAGATCGCTCCGGCAGCAGGAGCAGGACGGTCAGCTCGGCCGGTCAGGTGAACGGAGGCCGGGCTCGTCAGCGCGCGTTCATGATCGCGGCCCTCCCCGAAGGCGACGAGAGCGAGCTGGCCGAGCTCGAAGAGCTTCTGCGCACCGCGGGCGTGGCGGCGGTCGGCGCGGTGGTTCAGCGTCGCGAGCACCCCCACCCCAACACCTATCTCGGTCCGGGCAAGCTCGCCGAACTGGGGGAGGAGCTCGAGCGCACGGACGCCAACCTCGTGGCATGCGACGACGAGCTCTCCCCGCGCCAGGAGCGCAACCTCGAGCAGGCCCTCGGGCTTCCCGTCATCGACCGCACGGCGATCATCCTCGACATCTTCGCGGCCCACGCGGCGAGCGCCGAGGGCAAGCTCCAGGTCGAGCTTGCCCAGCTCCAGTACAACCTCGCGCGCATGCGCGGCCTCTGGTCGCACCTCGAGCGCCTCGGCGCCGGACGCATCGACGGAGGAATCGGCACGCGAGGCCCGGGTGAGACGCAGATCGAGACCGACCGGCGCCTTGCGCGCGATCGCATCTCGGCCCTCCAGCGCCGGCTCACGCGCGTGCGCTCGACCCGCTCGGTGATGCGAGCCGAGCGCGAGCGCGCCCACCTCCCGCTGCTCGCCCTGGCCGGCTACACGAACGCCGGCAAGTCGACGCTCCTCAACGCGCTGACCGGGGCCGAGGTAGGTGTCCGCGACCGGCTCTTCCACACCCTCGACCCGACCACGCGCGTTCTCCACACGGGCGGCCGCGACTATCTGGTCACCGACACCGTCGGCTTCATCCGCAAGCTGCCCCACCAGCTCGTCGACGCGTTCGGGGCGACGCTCGAAGAGACCCGACTGGCCGACCTGATCCTGCACGTCGCCGACGCCTCCGCCGACGAGGAGGCGCTGGCCATGATGGCGCGCGCCGTCGAGGACGTCCTGACCGAGATCGAGGCCGACGCCGTCCCCCGGCTGCTCGTCCTCGCGAAGAGCGACATGGTCGGCGCCGAGCGCCGCGAGGAGCTGCTCCACCGCCATCCCGACGCCGTCCTCGTCTCGGCTCTTACCGGCGAGGGCCTCGATGACCTCAGGGAGCGCATCGAAGTGGAGTTCGCGCGCACGCTTCGCAGCGTCGAGCTGCTGATCCCCTACGAGGAGGGTGCGCGACTCGCCGAGCTGCACACCCTCGCCGGCGACCTGGTTCGCGAGGACACGCCGGATGGGGTCCGCGTGGTCGCGCGGCTGTCGCCCCCGATCGCCGCCCGCTACGACTCGTTCGTGACCTCGAGCCGGCCCGCGTGAGCGCCCTGCCGGTGCAGCGCCTCGACCCCCGGGCGATCCTGCCGACCCGGGCTCACCCGGGCGACGCCGGGCTCGACCTCCATGCGCTCGAGGCCTGCGTGCTGCACCCTGGTGAGCGCGCATCGGTACCCACCGGCATCGCCGTCGCGATTCCAGACGGGCATGCCGGGCTCGTGCTCCCCCGCTCGGGGTTGGCCGCCCGCAGCGGTATCGCCCTCGTCAACGCTCCCGGTCTGATCGACTCCGGATATCGCGGGGAGATCCGGGTGCTGCTGCTGAACACCGACCGACGGGAGACATGCCGGATCGCCACGGGCGACCGCATCGCGCAGCTCGTTGTGGTCCGTGTCGACCTTACCGACCCCGCTCCCGTCGACGAGCTCGATGCGACCGCTCGCGGCGCCGCTGGGTTCGGCTCAAGCGGAAGTTGACGCGGGCAGCAGCCCGTGTGCCTGGAGAAACTGGCGGGCGACCTTGGTCGGGTCCTCGTGCAGCAGCTCGACGTCGGCGTTCAGCCGGCGCATCACCGGCGTGGTGAGCAGCGCGTCGATCTGGTTGATCGTGGCGACGAATGCCGGGCCCTCGGCGGCCAGCGTCGCCCGGCTGACGACCGGGACCACGTTGCCGAACCCGTTGACGTGGTGCGGATCGGCGAGCACCGTGAACTCGCCGCCGGCGAGCTGCGCATCGGTCGTCCCCACGTAGGCGGCCTGGATCGTCCCGGTCCGTAGCTCGTCGTACTGCGAGCCGATGTCGACCGACACCGTCGAGGCCGGCTGGAAGCCGTACTCCTGCTCCAGCGCGGGAAGACCGAACGGGTCCTGCTTGAACTCGAGCGGCACGCCGAGCGTCATCGACGTCGCCACCGTGCGCAGGTCCTCGAGGGTGTGCAGCTGGTACGCGCTCGCATATCCGGCGGTCACGGCGAGGCCGGCGGTGTCGGAGAACGGTGTGGGCCTGAGCAGCTCGAGCCCGTGCCGCTCGGCCCACCTCTGGCCGGCGCGGTAGGAGGAGACGAGCGATCGGCTCGGCTTCACGTGTCCGGCAACCTGGCTGTTCCAGACGTTCAGGTATTCGGGGTACATGTCGAGGCTGCCCTGCTCGAGCGCCTGGTAGGACACCGACGTCGGGCCGATGTTCCGCGTCGGCGCGACGTCGAAGCCCTCATTGGTGAGCGCGAGGTCGTAGAGCGCGCCGAGCACGAACTGCTCCGGCGTGTTCTTGTCCCCGAGCGTGATCTGCGGGCGCCCCGTGCCGGGCAGCACGGTCGTGACGCTCGTGACGGTGGCCGTCGTGACGACGTGGCCGGTGGTGGTGGCTTGCGGGCCACCACCACCGCCGCAACCGTTCAGCCCGGCAAGCATCGCTGCCGCCGCGACGGTGGCGAGAAACGAGCCTCTCACAGTCCCGCCGCCCGGCATGCGTCGGCGTGGGCGAGCTGCTCGAGCCGGTCATCCAGCGCGGCCAGGGGGACATCGAGGCCGAGCGCCGTCGCGATCAGCCAGTCGGCGAACCACGCGTTCTTCGGCAGCAGCGGCCCGTGCAGGTATGTGCCGATCACGTTCCCGTCGCGGACGCCCTCGTAGCCGTCGACGCCGTTGTTGCCGCGCCCGCGCAGCACCCGGCCGAGCGCGGTGGCGCGCGGCCCCAGGTGGGTGCGACCACCGTGGTTCTCGAATCCCGCGAGCGTCCGACGCTCCCCGGGTGTCAGCTCCACCTCGATCGCCACGTTGCCGATCAGACGCGCCTCGTCGCTTCGGACCGTGGTCACGTCGACGAGACCGGCGCCCGGCAGCGAGTCCTCGCCGAGCTCGTAGCCATCGCCGAGGAGCTGGTAGCCGCCGCAGACCGCAAGGACGACAGCGCCTCGCCCGGCCGCCTCGTGGAGCGCCTCGCGCTTGTGCTCGGCGAGGTCCCGGGCGCACAGCGCCTGATCGCGATCCTGGCCGCCGCCCATGTAGAAGAGGTCGGCGCCATCCGCGTCAAGCGAATCGCCGATCCCGACACCCGAGAGCGAGAACCCGAGGCCCCGCCAGCGGCATCGGCGCTCGAGCATCAGGAGGTTGCCGCGATCGGCGTAGATGTTCATCAGATCGGGGTACAGCGCGCACACGCGGAGCTCAGGCACCGAGGATCACCACCCGGCTCGCGACGTGGTCGACGGTCGCCTCGATCTCCCGCACGCCGAGCGGTCGCAGGCCCGCTTCCCGCGCCTCGCGTTCGAGCTCGGCCGCCGACAGGCGGTCGAGCTCGATGCGATCGTCGCTGACCTCGCGCCGACCGTGCTCGTCGACGATTTCGCGGCGGCGCTCGAGGACGAAATGGCGGGCCTCGAGCCTCACCGCGGTCGGCTGGCTGCAGAACAGGGTCCCCTCGAGCTCGAGCAGGTCCGGCAGCGGTGCCGGGCCGCCGTCACGCACGACGAACGGCTCGAGATGCTCGGCGATCGCGATCGCCAGCACGCCACCGGGACGCAGGTGCCGCCGGGCCGCCTCCAGGAACGCAGCACGCCCGGCAGCGCCGCCGAGCAGCTGAATCGTCTGCATCGGCACGACGCACAGCGGGACCTTGCGGCCGAGCGAGAAGGCGCGGCCGTCCCCGGGCAGGCACTGCACGGGGAGATCGCCCGCCCGGCGCTCGAGCTCGGCCAACAGGACGCGGTCCAGATCCAGCGCGATCACCTCGTGTCCGGCCCGCGCCAGGGCGATCGCCACCCGTCCGGTCCCGGCACCGACGTCGAGCACGGGGCCCCCGTGATGTGCGGCGAGCTCGAGCCACAGCGCGAGATCCTCGCGATAGGAGCCGCATTCGAGGTCGTGCCAGACGACGGCGCGTGAGAGCTGGGCGGCGCTCACGCGGCCTCCCGGCGGCCGGACCAGTACTGGCCCGCGTGGCCCCGGCGCGCGAGCTCCTGCTGGAGCGCGAGCAGTGCCGTGTAGGTCGGCAGCGCGAACAGCCGACCAGATGCCGAGGCGAGGGCTTCGTCGAGCGCGGCAGGGAGATCTCCGACGACGCGCAGGCGGTCCGTCGGGACCCCGGCGTACTTGAGGCGCAGGGCAAGCTCGGCCGCGCGCGTGCCGGCGCAGGTGGCGCTGGCGATGTGGCCGCAGAGAAGCTCGAAGTCTGCGTCCCACACCCACGACACGTCACGACCGTCCGCGGTGTGGTCGTTGAGCACGGCGAGGATGTGCAGCTCGCCCTCCTCGAGGGCGAGCGTGCGCAGGATCTCGTTGGCGCCGGCCGGGTTCTTGATCAGCAATATCGACAGCTCGGTGCCCGCGACGTCGAGCGTCTCGGCGCGGCCGAAGGCGGCCTTCACCGCCTCGAGGCCGCTCACCACTTCGTCGAGCGTCGCTCCGAGGGCGAGGCAGAGCCCGGCAGCGGCCAGCGCGTTGTACACGTTGTAGAGGCCGGGGAGCGGCAGCCGAACCGCTCGGCGTCCCTCCGGCGTGCGCAGCGTGAACTCGGCCGAGGCGGTTCCCGCCAGCCGGATCGCCTCGGCGGCGATCTCCGGTTGGGGTCGCCTCTGGCCACAGACGGGACAGTGGTAGCGGCCGAGGTGGCCGAGGTAGATCGCCTCGTAGCGGTAGGCGGCGCCGCAGCGCCGGCAATGCTTGGAGTCCGAGGCGTGCTGCATCTCGGGCAGCGCAACCGAGCTGTCCTCGACGCCGAACAGCGTCACGTCCGGTGCGTCGCGCCCGAGGTCGGCGACCAACGGGTCGTCGGCGTTCAGCACGAGGCGGGTACCGGCCGGGAGGGCCGCGACCACGCCGGACCATCGATCGGCGATCGTCTCGAGCTCGCCGTATCGGTCGAGCTGGTCGCGGAACAGGTTCGAGAGGACGAGCGCCCGCGGCCGCAGTTCGGCGGCCATGCGGTCGAGCCAGAACTCGTCGACCTCGAAGATGCCCAATTCGCCGTCGATGCCCCCGCCGCGCTGCGCCGCCACGAGCAGGGTCGAGGCGATCCCGCCCGCCATGTTCGCGCCGGCCTGGTTGTGGACGAGGCGCACGCCGGCATGCGCCATGATCGATGCGGTCATCGCCGCGGTCGTCGTCTTACCGTTGGTCGCCGAGATGACGGCCGTCCCGCGCGGCAGGCGGCGGGCGAGCTCCGAGATGGCCGCCGGCTCGAAGCGGATCAGGAGCTTTCCCGGGAGGCTCGTGCCGCCGCCGCGGCCCGAGCGTCGAGCGAGCGATCCGACCGCGCGCGCGGCGACGATCTTCGCACCGAGCGCGGTCACGGCGCTGCGTCCGGTGCCGATCCGAGCGCTCCGTGCGGGACGATCACGCGCACGGCCGCCGGGCGCACGGTGACGGTGACGGGGAGCTCGGCGATCGGATCTCCGTCGGCGTACATCGTGAACCGCCGGTCGGCCCGCACCTCGACCTCGCGCGCGCGAAGCACGCTGACGGCGTCCAGGTGCACGTGTTCACCGCGGAACACCTTCGGAAGGTGGCGCAGGAACTGCCAGCGTGATTGCTCGGCGATCAGGACGATGTCGAGCAGGCCGTCGTCCAGCGAGGCGCCCGGGGCCATGAACATGCCGCCGCCGTACGCAGCCGAGTTGGCGAGCGCGACCGTATAGCCGCGCAGCTTGACCGGCTCGCCGTCGAGGCGCAGCGAGAAGTCGGCCGGCTTCCAGCTGAGCAGCGCCCTCAGGCCGCCGTAGGTGTAGACGAGGTTGCCGCGGACGAGCCTCGTCTGGTTGGCGATCCGGTTGGCCTCGGAGTCGAAGCCGCAGCTGGCGATCCCGATGAAGGTCGCCTCTCCCGCCTGCCCGAGGTCGACGCGGCGTGTCACCCCGGTGGCGAGGACTGCGCAGGCGGCGACCGGGTCCGCCGGGATCCCGAGCACCCGCGCGAAGTCGTTGCCACGGCCGCCGGGGAGCACCCCGAGGGTGCCGTCGCCGTCGCTGAGCGCCCCTGCCACCGCGCCGATCAGCCCGTCGCCTCCGAATGCCACGGCGGTCTCGCCCGCGGCGGCGGCCGCCCGGGCGAGCTCGCGGGCGTGATCGAGGCTGCGGGTCAGGTCGACGTGGTGCTCGAGCCCGTGCGCGTCGAGGGCGGATCGCACGCCGGCCAGCAGGCGGCCGGCGCGCCCGCCTCCGGAGGACGGGTTGACGATCAGCGAGAGCATCAGGAGGAGAGTACGAGCGTCGCCAGGTCCCGCGCGATCGCCACCGGCTGCGGATCGGAGGCGGCCTCGGCCTCCCCACGGGACGTCACGCCGCTGAGCACGATCGCCCCGTCGAGGCCCGCGGCTGCGGCGCCTGCCAGGTCCGCGTCGAGCCGGTCCCCGACGACCAGCGTGCGCCCGGCCCCGAGTCGCTCGAGCGCCGTCTCGAACATCTCCGGGTCGGGCTTGCCGACGGATGTCGCCTGTCGGCCGGTTGCGTACTCGAGCGCGGCGACGATCGAGCCCGTCGCGGGGCTCAGCCCGTCCGCCACGGGGAACGTCCGGTCGCGGTCGCTGACGATCATCTCGGCGCCTGCGAGGACGGCCCGCGTCGCCGTTCGCAGCTCCGCGTAGTCGAACGCGTCGTGGCCGGCCACGACGACGACGTCGGCGACCTCGGCGAGCGGGCCCTGGTTGAGGACACGATGCCCTGATGCGACCACGTGCCTGATCAGCGCCGGCGAGCCGATCACGAAGGCGCCGTTGTCCTCGGCGCGATGGGCGAGCCGGTGCTGGATCGCCGAGCCGACCGTGACCACCTCCTCAAGCGCGGCGGTGCAGCCGAGCGCCCACAGCTTGCGAACGTACTCCTCCGGCGAGTGGTGGCTGTCGTTGGTCACGAACGCGACCCTGACGGCGCCCTCCCTGAGCGCGCTGATCGCCTCGCTCACGCGCGGGGTCGGCTCCTCGCCGAGCCACACGCACCCGTCCAAGTCGAGGATCACCTGGTCGTAGGCGGCCAGCAGAGGGGAGAGGGGCAAAGCTCTAGAAAAGTGTTTGGGAGGCGGGCGCGGCGGGTGCCGCGAGGCAATCGGGCTCGTCGTGGCGAGCGTCGTTGACCGCCGTGCTGACCTCCCGAGCCGCCATGCTCTCGGCGCCGAGTCCGGCCAGGAGCTCGTGGAGCACCTCGGGTGGCGTACCCGCGTCGAGCCAGGCCGCCTCGCGATCGCGCGGCAGGATCACGGGCATCCGGTCGTGCAGCTCGGCGACAGCCTCGTTGGCGGCGGTGGTGATGATCGTGCACGAGCGGATCACCTCGCTGTCACGGCGCCACACCGACCACAGGCCTGCGAACGCGAACAGCTCGTGATCGCGCCTGGTGATGTGGAAGGGCTGCTTTGGACCCGTCTCGGGACGGCGCCACTCGTAGAAGCCGTCGGCGGGGATCAGGCACCGGAAGCGCTCGAAGGCGCCCCGGTACGCCGGCCGATCGGACAGCGTCTCGGCGCGAGCGTTGATCATCTTGGCGGCCGAACCGGGCGATTTCGACCACGATGGGACGAGGCCCCAGCGCAGCAGCTCGCCTCGCGGGTTGCCCTCCTTGTCGGTCGTCACCGCGAGCACGTCGTCTCCCGGGGCGACGTTGTAGCGCGGTCGCACCTCGACCGACTCACCGATCGG
>Ga0209810_1004038_pt1 | contig 14604 bp, 40 predicted proteins | sample Coa_R1_7_FD_187159 | JGI IMG/M metagenome (GOLD analysis project Ga0209810, IMG submission 187159) | Surface soil microbial communities from Centralia Pennsylvania, which are recovering from an underground coalmine fire - Coalmine... | ecosystem: Environmental > Terrestrial > Soil > Unclassified...
ATACCTACTTAAGAACAAAGAAACAGAAGCATCGTTTACCTGTTCAGCGTGGAAATGCTTGAAGGTATACATATAAGAACGAACGGAAGAAGGGGACCTATTGGCCCCCATGTGTTCCAAGAACGAAGCAAATGCTTCTTGCAATATCACGCTTTACTCCTTGTGAAAGAAAGCATAAAGTACTAGAGCGAAGAAGAGGATGAAACAATGTGAGAAGAAGAGTCCCATAATAACCTCTAGTAACAGAACTCGAAAGAAGGTAGATCCGGCCACTCATGCCCACTTCGTTCAGAAGTTAGAAGCATAGCGGCATTTATATCCTCTTCAGCCCCAACGGCATCAAATAATGATCCTGGAACTACAGGATATATTCCTATCCAAACGGCAAACCTAGTATAAGACAATGCTCTAGAACGCCTCATGATTCTCCTTTAGTCGGCCAATAGTAGGGGAGATTATCCGGTTCTGTCCAACCATAACGACCATAGAAGGTTGGATCTTTACGTAGTAGGTTTGACCTATGGGAAGCGTGAAGTCTTTCATCTTCAAACCATACCGGCATATACTCATCGGCGAAACTATGGAGAAGGAATGCTCGAAACTTCGGACGGATGGAATCTCTATAACCCCGCCGGATCCATTCCGTACATATCTCAGCACCATAACAGGCTAGTAGCTGAGGATATCCCTCCCACATGAGAACGGCAGGATGATTCTTCCATCCTTGTGATTCTCCAGTAAGTGTTCGTAGGATCTGGTATGCTTCGACCCTCTGCTTGCCCAAACGACGATAATCAAGGCATCGTGCGGATTCAACAAACGAAGGGTAAGGTAAGAAGGTTTGCATTATTCATCCTCCTCTTCCCCTAAGTCCTGAAGATCTTCATCTAGGTCGTAGGTTTCCATAAGATACTGCTTCGCTTCCTCCTCGGTATCGAACACTGCCCAATCGGTACAATCCAAGTACCCTGGGGCAGAAAGGCGAGCCCCAAAGCCGGTGACAATTTCCATAGGGTACTGATCTGCAAAGTAATACTCTATTGGGACAAAGCAAGTCCCTTCTGGAGTCTCACTTTTTGCCCATTGACGAGAAACAGTTATGTCTGCTTGCATGAAACCCATGAGAACCTCCTAATCTTCGTATTCCGAGAGGGATACTTCTGCTTCACAAGCAGGTTCGAAAAGGGCAGTAATTAGATCACGGTATGCCTGATCTATTCGTTCCGTTTGTTCGTCCGTAAGGGCTATACTACTTTCACGGATTCGAGTTATCCTATAGTCAACCATTCGGACGAATTCTTCTATTTGAGGAGAAAGCATGGAACCTCCGAAAGGGGAATTGCTTCCCCTTAGCATCGAGTAATTAAACCATGAGTAAGTCTAGTGCTTTGTCCTTTAGGTCCGTATCGGCGAAGGAACGAAGGAAAAGGGTTTCCACTTTCTCCTGTTCGCTTCCCTTTAATCCGCTAGATACGTGATCATTGAAGTCTGCAATGGCATTATATGCCTTCCACTTCGTATCGGGAACCGACCGAAGATCAGATGCATTCCATGTACCCATGAGGGTTTTGAACTTATTCTCCCACCGGGTTTGGGACTTCTCGGACTCACCCGCCGCAGGTCGTGGCGCTAACGATAAGCATAACTGCTTAAACTGATCTTGCGAAAACTCTTGCATTAACAAGAAGTTAGCCTGATCCTCCCACTTCTTGTAGTACTTCTCAATGAAACCGAAGATCTTCTTCGCTTGTTCGACGCGCCCTTCAAAGTTAGCAGTATGCTTTATCTTGAAAGAACGCTTCAGTCCCTGAGAATCTCGACCGAAGAGGCTCATATTCAAGGTGTTTTGGCACACAATACGGACTGGGGTAGTGTAAAGCATAAGGGCAGAAGAACCATCATGAGAATTTACGCATACGAAGTAGGGACGGACTTCATCTTCACCGATACGGAGATCCTCCGGTAACTTCATTGACATCCACACAGTTTCCCCATTACCCAAAGCTCCTGCCGAATCAAATACTGCCTTCCCTGTCGTTCCCGCTATATCGTCAAGCATGGAGAAGGCCCGCGAGTTCTGTATGATCTCATAACGAGAACCTACGTGAGATGAAAGGATCTGTTCTGTGTCGGTACGATACACTGAGTAAGAATCGTCGAAAACCACTTCCCTGCCGGAAGGCAGGATGGTTCTATTCTGTACCTTCTGGCATTCGTAGTCTAACCCGGCAGCAACCAACCCCTCTTCGGCAGTAAGAAAACCAGGTTCTACTTTGCCGAGACCATGCCAAGGCACTAGCCCTTGGCCGGAAAACATGCGTGCAGTACCGTCAGAACGAAGGTTAAGATTATGTCCCATGAGATAATTCCTCCTGTAAGTCTAAGCGGGCTTTGTTTAGGTTCTTTCTAGCCAAACCTATCAAATGACGTAACGCATCTATCTTTTCTCCATCCATCTCCTTGGATAATGCTTCTTCACATTCGGAAAGAAACTTTTCTTCGTCCAAGCATACTTGAATGTGGTAGGTGATTCTCTCCATGCTTTAGTTCTTTCTCACAAAAAGCTTCTTGAGGTTCTGCCCATGCCACAATCCTACCATATCTTCAAGGCAAAGTCTAGTGTATTCCTCATGGTTGATCATACTTTGCTCCAGGAACCTGGGTTGTACATGCCCGAAGTATTCATCATACTTCTTGGGGTTATGGATCTTGAAGTGTATCATGGTTTGTACCTCCTAGAGTGTAGGGAGGAGTTTCCTCCTCCCATGTAGTAGTTTAGACTGAGGTTAGTGATCGGATCTCCTGTTCCATCTTTTGGATCCGTTTTTCTATAACGGACAATTCCTTCAGGTTGGAAGAATGAATCTTTTTCTTCGCCTCTAAACTGATCTTGTAGGCATTAACTTGTCCTACTAAGGTGTTTAGTTGTCTTTCGGACTCATTCTTCGCCGCCAAAAGCTCCCGGTATACCTGTTGCTCCGTTGCTAGTCTTACCCTAGCGGCACGAAGTTTCCCGTTTATTTCCGTTTGCATTCCGTTTCTCCTTAAACGTCGTAAGTAAGAGTTTAGGGGAAGTTATACCTGGGTTGTTTGTTGGGACGTACGCGATCCTCTCTTTTGTCCCCTAGAAGGATGCCCACCACGTTTGAAGTTAGCAATACCTATCGCCAAACCTTTATGGCTTTTGTATACTGCTTGGACTTCCGGGAACGCAGTATAGAGAGATTCCGAAGATCGCCCCATCTCCGATAACTGCAACAAGACGCGCATCTTATCGGCAGAAAGCTTCGGAGTATAGACTTTCCGATCTTCCGGTATTGCCTGTAATAGTGCTTCAATAGAAGATTCGAGGGAAAGGGTTGTGGCATTCTCTGCCGTTGGTTTCTTAGCCATTGTAGGTCCTTTCAGAAGAGAGGTTTAAGAGTTTTCCCCATTATGAGGCATATTCGTTCGTTTGTCAAGGGGTTTGTTATACCTCATGTGGTTTTACCCTATAATGGTCTTATCGGTTCATCTTAATGGAAGTTTAGGAGGAAAGATTCTTTCATCTCCTGAACGATGCTTACCATGACGAACGAAGCAACCGAACCAAAAGAGGAGTATCGGCAAAAGGTGAAGAAATGGATCACGAGTGGTATGTATGAACTACGACCTATGAAACCTTACGAAGTTTCAGAAGATGAAGCCAGACAGATCCGAATAGATGAATTGTATGCTTGGTTTCATCCAAAAAAAGAATAGGAAACGAAAAGGGGCCGAAAAACGGCCCCTATATTATGACGTACTTAGTAATATTAAGTCTTTACTCCTTTTATTCGTTTCTCGAAGATTGAAGGGACATCTTCGGGAAGAAGTTTAGACTCAATCCAACCCAGGAAATGAAGACGCATGTTCTGTTCAGTACTCCAGTTTGGATGAGACTGCTTCAATCGAGAGAATATCTGTGCCCATGCAAACCCATTGAACCGGGCACGAAGGATGCTGATTCCTTCCTTGTCTGTTATTTCAAACTTAGTGGTACGAACTACTGTCACCAAATCTGCAAGTGGATCCTCTTCTGGTGAGACGGATCCTCTAAACGTGGTTTGTTCTGTGTCGTTCATGGTTTTCTTCTTTCTAGTGTCGGTTCTTCTAATCGAGAACCTATACTCATCTTATACATGCTTCATAAGGAACACAATAGGACTTTAGGAGCAAAGAAGGGTCCCTTATTAGGACCCTTTCTTAGATTTCCTTGCAGGAAGGTTATAATCTCCAACCTGCTTCCTTTCCTCTCATAGTGTTATACCTGCCGGTTTTAGGCGTAAGGATCCCAATAGGGTTCCCTCTAGGATCTGTGTTTAGATATAATCCTAGTTCAAACTTATCGAAAATCTTTTGGAGTTTCGCTTCAAGACGTTCTTCTCGTTTATCATCCCTATTGGATGCCTCTTCATCCCAATCACCATTAGGCTTTTGGTGACCATTACATTGGCGTTCGTATATCCGATGCAAGCTTTTCCCGATGCTTCGGATCGTGGTTAGTGCCTTCTCCGCTTCCTCCTGGGTAGTTCCAGGTTTTGCTTCCGCTAGGAAGATGTCTAGGTCCGTCATGGTTATTCCCCTTCTGCCAAAGGATTGGACGAATATGCTTCAATCGTGGTACGATTTAAGAAGGTTTTCTGCCAGGTTCCCTTTTTATAGGTGTAATGATGGTAAATATGACATAGGGAGGATCCGGCATCCTCTAATGCTCTTGCTAATCGAGGATCCGCCTTTCGTGCGTGAAGTCCAAAATGCAAGATCAATGCTTGGATCTCTCCATCTACGTTATCCTCCCATTGCTGGGGAGTAAGGCAACCTTGAGCCCTTGCTCGTTCGAGGGTAGGCAGTAGCTGAACGTCTACAATCATATATCATAATCTCCTTTCACATCTTGTAGGCAAGCTACAAGCATTTATGATGGTACGATTAGGTAACATTGGATGAGTCCAAGCATTCACAACGACAGGACCTTCTTCTTCCGAAAACACTGGAGGATAGATCGCCTGTTTCCTGGCATATCCAAAGAGGATCTTTTCCAGGCGTTCTAAGGTCGGCCTCTCTGGAATGCCCCTAACCGACCGCAAGGACTCTTCTGGGGTACGAATATCGACAATCACGCTTTATCCTCCTCGAAAAGGGATAAACACTTCTTGCAAGTAACGTCCGGGAACTCCGGTGCTGTGAGAGGTCTATCATACCTTGGCGTACGTCCTGCCCCACAAGCAGGCAACCCGTTTCGGTCCCGTAGGTGAAGGGTTCTCTTCGTTTGATACTGCTTTTTACCTATCCAAAAGGTATTCATGACTATTTACCTCCTAAACATACGTTTGATAGAAGAGAACATGCCAGGACGAAGAATCTTTTCAGTTTCCATATGTTCCCTTGGCGTCGGTATGCGAGGGCCCCCAGGAACTTTGTCCCCTTGCACGAGAGGAACTACGGATATATCCTCCAGTCCTACACGGTCGATATCTGTTGCAACCGGAACTCCCTCTTCCGAGATGGTTGGTCTAGTAGGTATAGCGTTCAGGTCGTCTAAGTTCCACATGATTAGTTCCTCCTGTCTTATATACAGTATACCATACCCGTCCTCCGTCGTCAATAGTTCGAGCATAAGAAGACGAATGTAAAGAAAACAAGTAAGCATACAAGAAGATCTACATAAACCCTCATGTATAAATCGACTTGCATCTATAATCTCCATGTGGTAGGATAAGAGTATAAGAAAGGTAGGATACACCATGACTCTCTCGCTTTCGCTCATTCGGTTGGCCCGCTTCGCCTCCCCTACATTGATCAAAGGTAGTATAGAGGACCGCGCCGCCAAGCAACATTATGCGAACCTTCTGGAGAAGATAAGAGAAGGTGAAGACTCCGTAGGTCAAGCCATCGAGATCTGCCGACAAAAGTCTGAAGCAACCTGGAACTTACAGCATGGTTAAACTCCCTTTCGTCAAGAACTAGATCCTTCGGGATCTTTTTCTTTTTACTTCATTGGTAGTATTAACTAACAACCTATTACCTACCACGAAGCAAGAAAAAGCGGCAACCCACAAGTAAATACTTATACCCAGTAACCTATAAGAATATACTTAATACTACCAAGTATATCATATATAAGAAGAATGAAGGACTTATAACGATATACTGAATACTCAATCCTCTCTATTACTTCCTTATGAGTTTACAAGATAAACTCAAAGCGCATTAGGATTTACTAAATCCTACAAGATACAAACTTAGAAACTACAGGTAAGGGTTAAAGACTAGAGAATATAAACCTATAAAGATATGAGAAGGAATTAATAAGAAGAATTTAATAAGAAGAAATTTTAAGTTTTTATTAAATCAGACATGTGACTAAAGGGTCACCTAATTCCATAGTTAATCATTGACTAACTTAATAATTAGGCATTCCTAATTGAATTAAGACTAACTCTTCCAAAAGTTAATAACCTCCCCGAAGCGGGAAATGCGAAGGTATACCAATACTCTAGTGCAGGGGATAGTTGCAGAATGAAAGGCTTTCCGGTTACGTCGCGGGCGGGCACACCTGGCAACGTCTGATAACATAAGCCTTTCCCAAGCACTTTTATTTTTATTTTATGTAGAAATTTATAAGAAATTACCCGGTAATATAAAGTACCCGGGGGTGTATTTAATGTAGAAAGGAGGTAATAGCATATAGTAATTCCGTATATATAGGGAATATTATGTATATTACTTTTCCCTTGACTTTACTCATTACTTGTGATATAATCATTATATATGATATTTTTTATAGAGGTTTTATAAAGGTAAATTGACGAAACAAGAGTTATTGGACTTGGGTGTTAAGGTAGACCCAGAAGACGAGCATTACCTAGATGAATATACATGGAGATTAGCCTCCCCCAATAAAAGAGAAAGTTATGTTATAACTACAATCAGGGTAGAAGGTAAACGAAAGCCACTCCAGCTACATAGACTTGTACTAGGGGTAGGATCATATTCGGAAAATAAAATAGAAGTCGATCATATGAATGGGGACCTGTTAGACAACAGAAAGGAGAATTTAAGAGAAGTATCCCACGCTGAGAATAAGCAGAATTTACCTCACCTAGACCCCAGGAGTACTTCAGGTTATAGAGGGGTATACTTCAGGAAGGATAAAAAGAAATGGGAGGCTTACTGCAGGATAAACGGTAAAAGATACCATGTGGGGTATTATAGTACACCAGCCGAGGCAGGGGAGGCCGCCAAGGCGTTCCGCCTAAAACATATGCCAGGTGCTTTAAGTTGACTTATTATGATGTTTGTGGTATAGTGGGTATATGAGTTTATTATCTAGTATTATGACTGGTATCACCACCCCTAGATCGGATGAGGAAACTGAGAAGTTTTTCTTTACTGAAGTTAAATCCTATATTGAGGGGGAGATTAATCCAATACTTACCATTTTAAAGATTCATAGGTATATTTCTCAGTCTGATAGTATACCTTACTCTTCTAAGTACTATTGGATTATACTTTTAGGTCATATAGTTTCTTCTAGTATTAAAAGGGATTTTATTCAGCATATAGTATATGATTGTCTTATGTGGCATGATGAGGAAGAACCCTTTTATGTGGCCGCCCAAGAGGTCTTAGAGTATTGGAGATTAACCTAGATGTTTAATAAACTGAAAGAATTATTTAAACCTAAGATAGTTCCCCCTACCCCTAAAGAGACGCCACCTCTTTATCCGTATTTGAAGGTATTTGGTCCCTAAGTTGACTTTTAAGTGCATGTGTGGTAGAATAGTAATATGAGTATGCAAAATAGTTGTACAGTATATTATTCTGATGGGGGATGGAGTAATACGTACTATTGTACTAAGTGTCCCTGGTCTACTACCGTCACAGATGACTATTTGGGGGAAGCGGAGCGCCGCTACCGAGAGCACTTAGATATGTGTGAGGAAATTCAGAGATTAAAGAATCCCCCAAGAAAGACCACTCTTGCCGACCACTACCCTCCCGGATATTCACCGGAGTAAATATGAAGAATATAGTTTTATCTTTCCTTTTAGCTGCAGGGACATTACTAGGTTATATTCCCCTCATTATCCTCTGTATCCCCGTACTCGCCATGCCGGGAGTAGCAGCAATAGTATTTTTGTTTATTTGCCTCTGGTGGTTCTTCTATGGTGCTCTGTTGAGAAAGTGGTAAAGTATGAAGATTAAGACTAAGAGTGGGGAGATTATTGACCTCGCAGATATACGGACATTTATTGCTGAGGGAGACGCCCGACCTGAAGAATCATGGGCACATATCGAAGTCCTCAACGATTACGCAATAGCCCTCCTAGACGCCCTGGAGGCGGCACTAAGCATAGGGTATAATAGTGACTTAGGTGAAGAGGCTGCAGTTGGGTGGGAGATGTTCCATGGAGAACTCCATAAAGTTGTAGGACATGTTAATCCTCAGACAGGACGGACACAGAGATGAAAATAAGAACTAAATCAGGTGAGATTATTGATCTCGTCCAACTTCGCAGTCAATGGGAACGCAATCTTAAAATGGACGTGTACATGTGCGGTTTTACCGTATTATCACGATCTTTACAAATATTAGACGCCCTAGAGGCGGCCCTCAATATTCTTAAAGAGGAAAATGATTGTTGTCTATGTAGAGATTATCGGGTTGAGGAAACCAGAGTAGGTGCCCATAATAATGCAATACACCGTGTACATGAAGCAGCAGGAGTTATAGATTCTGATTCAGAATCCAATGCGCTTTCAAATTTAATTAAATCTGATGAGGTTATAGAAGATTAAGTGTCATACACAGATTACACGTTATTAAAATCAGAAATAGATGATTCAGTAAATTTTGTACTTAAAACAAATCCCGGAATGATAGAATGTCGATATGTTAGACGGTGTGAAGATTACTTTATTGTCTATCTTAGTTCCCAGACTGGGTGTAATAAAGCCTGTAGAATGTGTCACCTCACACAGACAGGGCAGACAGCATTCAGAGATGTGGAATTTCAAGAATATTTAGACCAAGCACATCAGGTTTTTGATTATTATTCATCGCAGACCAAAGCAAAAACAGTACACTTTAATTTTATGTCTAGAGGTGAAGTGTTCGCCAACCGGGATTTGCTGATTTCTGAAGCATACACAGATTTAATCAAGTATCTATCAGACATTGCATATAGGTATAAGGTAATTCCCAAGTTTAAGTTCTCTACAATCATGCCGCAAGAAATGCACAACAGAAAACTATCGGAGATGTTTGGTCCATATAACCCAGACATCTATTACAGCCTCTATAGTGTTAATCCCGCATTTAGGAAGAAGTGGCTCCCGAAGTCACTACCAGTAGAAGAATCTCTCAGTATTCTAAAAGAATACCAAGAACATAGTCATAAGATTATTAAACTTCATTGGGCATTTATCGAAGGAGAAAACGATTCATTTGAGGATATTAATCAAATTCGATATGAAGTTAAAAAGGCAAAACTCAGAGTAGACTTTAATATCGTTCGATATAATCCTTACTCTGAACTTCAAGGTAAAGAACCATCAGAAGAACACATAGAGAATTTAGCATACGTGTTGCGGAGAGACTTTCCAGAATCTAATGTAACTATAGTGCCACGAGTTGGATTTGATGTCGCCGCGTCTTGTGGGACATTTGTTGGAGGAAGAAATAGTAAATATGTCAGTATTATCTGATATAAGTATTAAAGAATCAATAAGGAAGTATAATTACTTCAAAGATAATCCAGGTGAATGTAATGTAGAAGACTTTATAGGTATTGAACCTTATGATCCATCTTTAGTACAACCTTGTAGTATAGATGTCAGATTAGGTGATGAGTTAACTACTGTTCATGGAAGTAGGTATAAAGGTGAAATTCTCGTCGCACCTAAAGATCATACAGGGCCTCTATTTGGTGGATATACCCCATATAAAGAATATCTAAATCCACACGAGTTCCTATTAGGTCATACACTAGAAACCGTATCTATTCCATCCAACATCCTCTGCACTATCTCAGGTAAAAGTTCATTAGGGCGGCTAGGGTTATGTGTTCACGCCACTGCCGGGTTCATAGACCCTGGATTTAAAGGACAGATAACTCTTGAACTCTTTAATATGTCCAGTGTACCTATTAAGTTAACTTCAGGTATGTTGATTGCCCAACTCTCATTTCAATACTTAGATCTTCCAGCAGAGAAACCATACGGACACCCAGACCTCAAATCTCATTACCAAGGACAAACAGGAGCAACCCCAAGTGCCCAAATATAAAACCTACCCCCATGTAGTGGAAGCACACCAGCACGATATAAGCAAACCAGAGGATACTTTACAGTTTATCCGGTCAAATGTCGGCTACATGAAACCAGAAGAATTAGTAATCCTTCCTGGAGGAATTATATCTTCAGCATCAGATAGAGCAATACTTCTTGATACCGATTGGGTAGTTGTCTACTATGCCGGTATGGGAAGTAGTGATTTTAAATTCATGACAGATTTCAAGTTTAAACAGTGTTATACATTGGATGAATAAGTATGAGTGTATTATGTGATTACTGTCATAGAAGCATGTTTGACCGGCGATCTGATTGGTGCCCTATGTTACAGGATAAGTATTGGAATAAGATAGCATTACCAGAAGAGGTATTACATCTATCTTGTGCTGAAGAGTTATTAGGGCATAAGATAACAAACGATATGATTACTCATTGCCCATTTAATGCCGTTGGTGCTTTTCCTCATAGAATGTCCCTTGGTATTCCTTGGGACCAATACGACGAAAGAGAATTGGAGTTAGCCTCCCATATGTCGTTACCTCTATTACTTCACCTCCATCCAGAATATGTAGGCAAGAAGGTAAAGTTCGTTCCTGATAATGTGGAGGTTTCATAGATGCCTTTAGATGTTAAGTTATTTCTAACTGTTGGTATATTATCAGCTATAGGGTGCGAGGCAGCACCATTCTTCCATCCTTGGTTTATTATATCAGTATGTCCAATTCTTGGCGGAGTATCAGTTATATACCTAGTAATTAGAATGATATGGTTCTTGGAGGAGTAATGGGATTTGATAATGATGACAATGATCCAACACAAGAAGAGTTAGCCGCACTTATAGGAGATAGAGGTAATTTACCTTGGAAGACTAGATGTAACATTCCTTCACCTTTACTAGAAGAAGGATGGAGATGTACACGAGATCCACGACATTCAGGACCATGCGCTATGGTGCCGCCTACAAAAGGCATAGAGATAAAGATTACAATCCACTATGAGATATAAAACTACTCCAGAAGGTGTTGATCTCTGTAAAGGACATCGGCATGGAAATGTGCTGAAAGTTCGTTACCCCACAATCAATGATGCTTGGAGAGCGGCATTTCATTACTTTATTGTATACGGAACAATCACTACTCCATATAAGTGTAATTGTGTGAAGTATCGTAAATCTTTTGTTTATTGTATTCCACACCCGAACCCTTGGTCGTATGTACCGTATTTAATCTATATTGGTACGAGGAAATGTCCTCAGAGGGTAACGTGTGGCGGCTACCACCTAAGCAGGAAAATATATAGCATCCTACCTAGTTGACATACTAGAAAAAATATGGTAGAATAATAACATGAGTAGTAAATATCCACCACCCCTCCCACAACACTTTCGGGATGACATTAACGCGGCGCGGACAGATCCAGACCCTGAGATACGTCAATGGGCGGCACTTATGTTCAGAGACTGCCCTTGTGGAGGCATCAAATTCCTTGGTAAAACCTTCACTTACCTATGCACTGATTGCAGACAGGTAACTGATGGGTAATTTCCCAAAGTGCCACATTACCGACACAGAAGCACTCAAGATACTAACACCAGAACAGATTATATCTTATCTGGAATCTCATGGATGGAAAAGATCTTATTTTCAGAATAGAGGTGAGAGATTCGCTTGCTCCGATCATAGACGTGAATCCGTAACTGTTCCGTATACTAATGTAGGAGATTATGTTACACGAGTATCGGAAGTATTACGAGAAGCGTCCCTATTTGAAGATAGATCTGAACTAGACATATATTATGAGATGTTACATCCAGATCATGAGACCAAACCTACTTGTTTTAAATATGTAGACCATAAAATACCTGCATGGATGGAAGAGGAAAATGACTCCACCACCTGACGCTATAGATGCGGCGGCACCACAAGTACTAACATGTGTTCAAGCAACAATAGACACACATGTTAAAATAGTTCAAACCTTCCATCAAAAAGGATGGTATGGGAGAGTTGAATGTCGATATAAAACAGGCGAAGTGTCTGGATATTTAACAAATGCAGATAAACAAATATTCTGTATTATAGAAGGTAAAGACATGTCATGCGATCCCATAACTTGGGGGCATGGATCTAATGTAATTACCCCCGTACCTACCCGAACACCAAAATAGTACTTGACATCCCACTTCCCTTATGGTATAATAAATACATAACCCCAAGTTACACGACAAAAGGAATAAACATATGAGTACCCCCACCCCTACCCCTAAAGGCAAAAAAGGCCGCCCGAAGGGATACAAGATGTCCGAAGAGACGAAGGCTAAGATCGCGGCAACACGAGCGGCGAACAAGAAATTAAAAGAAAACCCAGAAGAAGTATTTCACGTTACCCAAACGGAGATCTAACTCTTGGGACGTAAAGTAAACATCTACGCTACCTATTTAGTCTCAGTATCACATAATGGAGTAGAACTTGAAGGAGATGAAACTCCAGAAGATGTGGTAGAAGATTTAGAGTTCGAAGATGGGCATATAGAAAGTGTAGAATTACAAGACTGGGATTGTGATGAGTAAGATTAAGGTTAAATATCTCAATCAGACATGCTTCGCAGTCTCTTCTCAATGGTCTGGATGCAGCTTCGATGGTACGTGGATTTATATTCGGTATCGTGGCGGGATCTTCTCAGTATACTATGCACACACACTAGAAGATTGTATTTACCGAGAAGAGTTCGACGATCAATACGACGGTTATCTCACAGAAGAAGAAATGAAAGAACACGCGAGCAGTGTTCTCGATTTCAGTGAAGCTGAAATACGATCAATGCCTAACGAACATAATACAGAAGATGAAGAATCTTTCATAGCTTGGATAGAACAAAGAGTAAGGGAACGAAGTGATAACCCTCCAGCAACTCATTGATAGACTTATCTCTATACGAGATGGGGATAAAATCTCACCAAATGCTCCTGTACTTCTAGTGGAGGATTGGGACAGCCCCTTCCACCCCAAACATAAGGGAATTAATATCAGAATTTCCGAACAAGACCACCCTGATGACGAATATGAGTATGTTATCCGAGGAGATGATGGGTTTAGATATGATGGTGACGCGCCAACAGAAGTGGATCACTCAGTTATTATCTATTGGGAGCCTGTAGAATGAATAAACGTATTATTTACCTCGCCGCCCCATACACGGATCCTAACCCTGCAGTACGCCGCGAAAGGTTCATCAAAGTAACAGAAGCGTCAGCATATCTAATATCTCAAAATCTAAAGGTTGTTAGTCCTCTGACTGCCACTCACCCAATAGACTTAGTTATGATTAAAAATGGAATCATATTAGATTCAGATTATTGGGTAGATAATGACCTTATGTATATGGAGATGTGTACTGAGATGATTATTCTTCAATTAGAGGGATGGGAGAAGAGTTCGGGCATCAAACGAGAAGTTAAATTCTTCCAAGATCACAACCTACCGATCAGCTATATGAGTTATAGTGATATAAAATGGAATAACCGTGACGAAAGTTTATAGGGATTTAGAAGAAATGTCTAGTGCTGATCTAGAGAGATTAAAAAAAGACACACTCGCTAAAGCTCAAAGGTTAGCAGATCAGATTCAGCGTATTCTCAATAGTCGCGGCCCCTACCCCTATAGCACCCAAGAAGAACTTGATCTTATGAGGAAACTGGCAGAAAAGCACGGATGCATATACCGTGGTATTAAAGAAGGAGTGCTACACATGGATTATAGCGGTGAGTACAGTTATGATATATTGCGGGATATTTCTATAAACATATTACAAGAAATGCTTTCTGTTGAATTAAAACCAATCAAAGAGTATTACATTATGAAAAGCATTCAAGTACAACCAGTATGACTTGTGATGGTAAAACTATGGTGGTAAATAAGTCAGAAGTAGATCCTATAGACTCGCGTCATGGTATGTGGGCTAGGGGTGTTCCCATCTGGTGGTTATCTTTTGACGAAAGAGATAGAAGTATTCAAGAGCAATGGAAGAAGATTAGTGGTTGCTATAAAGGACTTCACCTATCGTGATTTTGGATAAAGAGTATTTTTATGAAACTCACATTAATCGAGATACTGAGATGTATATAATGTACACCTATATGTATTTCGGGGAACAGAGAAAATTTAAGTACTACGTAGGTAAGAATTAACATACTTGAGGATTCTATGATAGACCCGCCAAAGGGGCTCCAGAAAGCTGAGAAGTTCTTCAAATCCGAACCATATATGAAGAAACGTATGTGTGCGGTC
>Ga0209810_1004041_pt1 | contig 14596 bp, 11 predicted proteins | sample Coa_R1_7_FD_187159 | JGI IMG/M metagenome (GOLD analysis project Ga0209810, IMG submission 187159) | Surface soil microbial communities from Centralia Pennsylvania, which are recovering from an underground coalmine fire - Coalmine... | ecosystem: Environmental > Terrestrial > Soil > Unclassified...
TGCCGCTCATCGTAAGCGAAAAATTATCGGCAAAGGGGTTGGTCCCGTCGTTGTGGCCAAACATGTTGAAGTCCATGAGCCGCGGCCCTTTTTTGAGGTCATAAAGCTCCTCAAACATCGGCTCATAGCCTTTGATATCAGTGAAGCGATATCCCACGCTGGCCGACCCCTGGACGCCGAACCCTCCCCACTGGATCTGAGGTTCGCTTTGGTCCTGTGCTTTCAGCATGGGCAATACAGCAAGGCAGACCAACATCAAGAAAAGCATATAACGTGTGGTTCTCAATCAACACCTCCTATCGCAGCAGGAACTCATCAAAGTTCGATCCGTGGATCGCCACATGGCAGCGAGTGCAGTCGCCAGAAGTCTGGTAGCCGTTCCGGCCATGGGGTACGTTCGCCTGACCGTGGAACCCTTCCGTGGTGGCAGGGCTCCTGCTAATGACGTGAAAGACGGAGTGGCACTGAAGGCAAAGCAGGCGCTGCTCGCGGCGCTTCAGCAGGAAATTGTTGACGCTGCCGTGCGGTGTGTGGCAGGCGACACAGCCATCCACCCTGACGACCGCGTGTTCGTAGAGGAACGGCCCGCGCTTCTCAACATGGCAATTCACGCAGGTTTCCCAATTGGCCTTGGCCAACTGGAAGTGGTTCATGGTCCCGTGGGGGTTATGGCAGTCTGTGCATTTCATGAAGCCTTCGCCCACGCGATGATGTTCCGGCAGCGCGAATTGGGCCTGAACGGTCCGGTGGCAGGAGTAGCAAAGCTCCGGCTGCGGCTCCTTTAACAGTCCATCCGTCAGCCAGGCGTTCTGCTTGTTCAGCCTTGGTACGGAGAAGAACTGCGCCTGGGCGGGCTGGAGCTGTGGTTTTCCGGCATCCGCCACTTCGACCGGATGAATGGTGTGACAATCAATGCAACTGACGCCCGCGGCAGAATGTACAGAGTGCTGGAAGGCATCCTGTGGTGTTCCGGTTATGTGACATTGCAGGCACCGATCTGAGTTTTCTTTGGGGTTGCCCTTGAACCTGTAAATCAGCTTCATGCCGGCTTCCATCTTGGCGGGATCGCCGGCTGCGGCCTGTTCGGCCTCCGCATGCGCCCTTCCCGGGCCATGGCAAATCTCACACCCGCTGACGTACCGGGGACCGGATGGCGCTGCGGCCTCTTGCGCCTGATGCTCCGTCTGCCCCTTCAGTGTCATCATGTAATCGACAATCTCCTCGATGTTCTTGGTCGGAGTATCGGGCGGGAGCGTGGGCATGATGGTTCCTGCGCGCCGTTTGAGCATGCGGTCCATCAACTCGGCGCGGGTCCTGCGCGCCCCCACGTCGTCAAGGGCCGGCCCCACCTTGCCGCCCTTACCGCCGATCTGGTGGCAGCCCGAGCACATCATGTCGTCATACAGCTTCCGGCCCGCTGCGACGGAGGGCGACTCTGCTCTTTCCGCGGGAGCGGTTGCGGGCTGAACCTCCCCTTTCTCCTGCTCACCGTGCGGAGACTTGAAATACAGCCTGGCCTCGGCGCGGTGGCAGCCGGCGCAAGTCTGCGCGCCGACGTATTCGCTTGGGTTGGTTTCGACGGGCGCCTTCCACGCCACGGACGGGCCCTTGGGCGGGGCCGGGCGCCGCTGTGCATAGACACGGGCTGTCGGGAGCAGCCCGGATATGCATATCAGGAATGCAGAGCCTAAAAATAACCTCAGCAGTCGCTTCATATCGCTTTCTCCTCTTCCGCATTCGTTAGTCACAAAGTCCCTCATCACCAGCAAGGCTGAAGCCTATTGTTCAATCGAGATTCGCCCGTATGCTCGACCCCGAACCTTGGGCGTTGCGAGGGATATATGTCACAGACTGATTCCTTGGCTAATCGTGATGCTGGCTTGCCATGAGAATCGGCCTCAGCAAACCAGAAAGGGGTTGTAGAATTGCGTCCAACAATCCATTGTCGGTAAGGGTTGTCTATCTCGCCGGGCAAAAGGTCTGAACTGATGGGAGCGATACGGTTATAAGTCCCACAAGGAATTGTCTTAAAGGAAACGGACATGTGATGTATATCACATTTTAAGTCGGACGTAATTTTCAAGTCAACATCTCTACATGTAGTAATAGGTTGGAGATTATCAAAATCCGATCCCTTTCGATTCCGGCGCGTGGGTGTCCAACTGTGGCCGGTGCCAACTGCTGTGAACCTGCCAGACTCATTGTTCGTTTTCGCTGCCGGATTTTCAGGATGCATCTCTCAACCCTTCACAAGACCGGCCTGATGTTCAGCATTGCATTTTTATCAGTCCCGGCGAACAGAGACAGTGCGCTTGCTCACTAGACGTTGTGACCGACGTCACAGGAAGACCCAGCGGTCTGGCAGGGCTTATGGTCGGGCCGTTAGGGATTCTCCTCGCGACCCGACATCGGTGACTGACAGATGGCTAAATCTAAAAGATATTGAAGATTTTGCCAGGCTCTGGCAATTGTGAAAGGCGCGCCTGCGCTGTTAAGAAAAGGAGATCAGCAGTTCACGCCGGCAACTGGGACTCGATCCGGCTGATCGTCTGGCGCAGCCAGTTTTTTACGGCTTCCTGCATGCCTGAGGTGTTTTCCATTCCTTCCATGGCTTCCACCGTGCGTCCGGCGGGATCAAGTGGAATGTGATGGCAAGGCATGGCCGCCGTCCGGGCACTCTCGGGAACAAATTCCATCAAAGGACATTCGGTGCACGGATGGGTCCGGTAAGGATAGCCATAATTCAGGCAGGTGAGAGAATCGGCGAAGATCGTCGGGGCGGGTGCGGGGCCGGCAGCTGACGGCGTCTTGTATCCACCCTTCTCGATAAATTCCAACTCGGATTTCAGGACCGCCAGAATGGACTGTCTGTCTGCAGGCGTCATGTTCTCACCCCCGAGGTGCGATTTCCGCGCGGGCTTCTTCTTCGCCCTCGAAAATCGATCTGCTTCAAGAGACTAGGAGCCTCCTTCTGAGCAAGCAGTGACGCGCGTCACTCAGAATTGTGACAGCTGCCCGGCCGACAGTGGCTGACGAATTTCGCGCCTGCGCACGCCACACCCTCCGGTCAATTCAACGTTCTCCTTCTCGCCACAAGAGGTTCCATCCCTGCGCATCTCGACTTCGCAATTTCACCATCATCTGCTTCTGGTACGTGTGATCTGCTTTACGCGTTATCGAATCCAACCCTGTATCTCTTAAGCAGGCACAGCCTCAAGTCCAGCCTTCGCGAGTTGCTTCCTTACTTCTGCGGCAATCTCCTCACAGGGGGCCCACTTGTTAACAACGGCGACCGCTCCCAGTTCAATGAAATGCTTTCTTGCCTCGGGCAGCGAAGAACTCACTGTAAGGATGACAGGAGGTTGTATCTCCATTTTCTGGATCTCGTCGAAGATGCCCTCGATCGCGACACCGTGCATGTAGTCATCCAGCAGGACCAGGTCGAAAGGCTTCGTCCGGAGCATATTCAGCCCATCCTGCGCACTCCAGACAGTGGTGGTTTCATAGCCTTCGTTCTCGAGGAGACATTCCAGGGAAATCAATACACGCTCGTCGTCGTCGATTACCAGAATCCGTTTTTTTGCGGCTTGGTTGACCATTTGGTTCTCCAGCCGTTTCATCTACACTACTCCTCTTTTATCATGTGCAAATTCCAAGCCCATCACGGTGACCCCAGTCACATGAAGTTGTGACTTTCTCTGGTCCAGATTACATGGCTAGTCTCGCGCACTTGGGCCAAAGAGGCTGCAGAAGCTGCCAAGGCACGTCGCCCAAACTAAGGGAGCGACCCGCTGAGATCATGGGGCCCGGTGTGAAGTTCGGAGCACCGCGGCTCTTTGTGCACAAATCGCGGTTTACCAAAGCAGTAATATCGCATTAAGATTCAGGTACATACCGGACTGTGGCGCCCGCAATTTTACCCACCTGATTTGCCTGATTCACCGAATACCGCGTGCTGCACATTCAGTTCTATGCTTAAGGCGCTTGGGAGGAGTGGTCGCGCTCTTGAATCTCTATCGCGAGGAACTCGGCTCATGTGCAGCAAGCAAACAGACGATATGGGAGGGGGGCATCGCTGCTGTTGTTTAAAAGCCATCATTCAGACGGGTCTGCCGTGCAACATGGGGCCAGGATGCAAATTTCCGAGGAGCGTTCGATGAGATCAGGAGAGGCATGGATGATTAGAATTTTGCGCGGTTTGTGGTCACGCGAAGAAGGGCAGGGTCTGGCGGAATACACCTTACTCCTCTGCCTGCTTGTACTCACTGGCGTGGCGACCATGAGCGGCATGGCGTCCAGGATAAACAATATCTGCTTCAGGACAAGCGCCGGCATGGCAATGGCTTCCGCTCATGCATCGCTTTCCGCCGGGTCTTCAGATAATGCCAGTCAGGGTAACTCCGCCGAAAATTCAGTCAATAAGAACGAGTTGAAACTTTATTAGGCGGAGATCGGTCCACCTCCAGCAGCTTTCGAACAGAATTCATCCTGGAAATAAACCCTGCCCTCTTAGGCCGGCAGGCAGTCCAGCGCTTCCGCAATCGCGTCGTAAATATAGCGAAGTTCGCTCGGGGTGATCACGTACGGCGGCAGAATGTAAACAATATTGCCAAGCGGACGCAGCAGAACACCTTTTTCAAGGAAGAAATCATAAAGGAACGGGCGGAGCTTCGATAGGTAGCCGGAGTCTTCAGCCCGAATCTCCACTGCCGCTACAGTCCCGATGGATCGAACATCGCCAACGGCAGGATGGTTTTTCAGCCCGCACAAACGCTCGATGTGGGTGCGCTCGATCTGGGCGATGCGGTCGAAGACCGGCTCCGATTCAAAGATTTTCAAGCTGGCGATCCCCGCCGCGCAGGCCAGCGGGCTGCCGGTATAAGAGTGGCCGTGGAAGAACGTGTGCATGCGGTCGTTTGACCGGAAAACCTCGCGAACAGCGCCCGTGCACACGGTAGCGCCAAGCGGCAGAAATCCGCCCGTGATGCCTTTTGAGAGGCACATGATGTCCGGCACAATGTCGGCCCACTCGCAGGCAAACATCCGCCCCGTTCGCCCGAAGCCGGTGAGAACCTCATCGGCAATCAGCAGGACGTTGTGAGAGATGCAAAGTTCCCGGATTTGCTGAAGGAACTCAACCGGATGGACGATCATACCGCCGGCGGCCTGCAAGAGCGGCTCAACGATGACGGCGGCAATTTCTTCGTGCCTTTCGTCCAAAAGCCGGGTCAGGGGGCCAACGCAGTCGATGTTGCACGTCTCGCGCTTCTTACCCACCGGGCAACGGAAGCAGTACGCCGAAGGCACGCGATAAACTGGAAAGCGAAGACCGTCAAACGCCGCGACAAAAGAAGAATCCTCCCCAACAGACATCGCGCCCGCAGTATCGCCATGGTAGGCGTGTGCAAGTGCGACGAGCTTTCGCTTCTCGCGTCGGCCCTGGTTCCACCAGTACTGTACGGCCATCTTCAGCGCGACTTCCACGGCGGTTGATCCATCATCTGAGAAAAAGATGTGTTCGAGGGGTGACGGAAGGATTTTGCGCAGGCGTGAGGCTAATTCCTCGGCAGGTCCGTGAGTGAACCCGGCAAAGATCACCTGCTCGAGCTTGCGGGCCTGCTGCGCGATGGCTTCCGCGATGAGTGGATGCGCATGGCCGTGCAGGTTGACCCACCAGGAAGAAATCGCGTCGATCAGGCGGCGGCCGTCGCGCGTGTATAGATAAACGCCTTCAGCGCGCTCGATAAAGACAGGCTTCGGATCAACGGCATCCTGAGTGAAAGGATGCCAGATGGAAAGCGAGGTCATTCAGTCAAACACGCTCCGGTCAAATTCGCGATGGAAAACTTCCAGCAGCGCCGCGCGGTTGATGACTTCCAGGAGCGGCACCCGGCCGATGATCGGAGCGCAGCCATAGTGGTAGATTGCCCGCTCGTTGTCCGAATTCGGCGGTCCCACGACAACAACTCCCTGGACCTTAAGGCCCGCTCCCCGAAGAGCGCGCAGCGTCAACACTGTGTGGTTGATCGTTCCGAGCGAACTTCGCGCGACAACAACCACCGGAAAGTTGAGCCGGAGCATCACGTCCAGCATGAATTCTTTTTCGTTTACCGGAACCATGACCCCACCCGCTCCTTCCACAACCAGCGGTGCAGGCAGATTGCCTTCCGGAAGTCGAATTGTACCGAGGTCGATCGCGGCTCCTGCCCATTCGGCGGCTAAATGCGGAGATACGGGCGGATCAAAGATGTAACACTCCGGCAGAGTGCGCTCCTCCGGCAGCCTCGCCAACTCCATCACAGTGCGGCGGTCCGTGCCTTCCTGGGCACCCGTCTGGATTGGCTTCCAGTAGATCCGGTCAAGGGCCGCGCACAGCAGCGCGGAGACGAGCGTTTTGCCAACTCCCGTGTCTGTTCCTGTCACAAAAAGCGAAGTACTCATGACGTTTGCATAGTATACCGACTCAACGGATGCTTCGCATCCGGTTTTATCGGCGTTCAGCGGGACACACGCATGCCGCTTCGGTGGAATGCGGTGATCACAAAATGTAAGGCAAACCGCGCAAGCCGTTGGGAAAGGCTACTTCAGCCCCCTCTCTACAACGCGCTCGGAAAAATGCACGCAGGTAAACACTTCCGGAATATGCGAATCGTAGTAGCCATGTCTGTTCCAGGTCCAGCCCGTGCTGACCTCCAGCCGCTTCCCCTCTTTGTCCACCTGCTGGAAGCGCGAGCAGTCTATTCGCCACACGTCGCCATCCTTGGGCGGCAGCGGCCGGCCGTCGGCCAGCAGTTCAAGCCCTTTCCATGGAAACGCCAGTTCCGCTGTCCAGCCCTTGTCCACGTCATCGTGCTTGTTCAGAGTGCCCTCCACGTGCACGGCGTGCTTTAAGCCGGGGAAGTCCCAATCAAGAAACCCATACCGCCATCCGCGCGGATGCACATGCCCGCCGATGCCGTCAATCTCCATGATTTTGTGCTTCGCGGGGTCCCACTCCGGCTTTCCGTGGAATTTCCCGCCCGGCTTGAACTGGTCCTTCCAAATCCAGAAAACCTCATAAATCGTATTGAGCGCGTTGATCTCGAACTCGTAGTAGGCGTCCCGCCCTGCAATGAAGACTTCCAGATCATTGTCTTCGTAAATCTTCGAGTCGCGCTCGGTCAGCGTGGCCTGCACGTCCGGTTCTTCCGCCGTAAATCCAAAATAGAGATAGTCATCGTCCCAAAGGATCGCCACACGCGTGTCAAACCACGCCGGCCGACCCGTGACGATGTCTACAAACGCCGTCGAGCGCGCCGCCATCTGCCACGACGGCTCGTCCAGCTTGCCGTCCACCGTAATCGGCCCGGCAGCCCTGTAGCATGTGTAATGCGCCAGCCCATCTCCCGCGCCATTCGCCATTCAGCTTCCCCCTTCTCTGATTCAACGCCTGCGATGCTTTCGACGTTCACATTCGCAGCGCAAATTACGATTATCGCGCAGCTACTGGTTTTGGTTTGGATGAATCAGCACCCGCATTGGCTTCTCTGTCGGCAGCTTCTGAATACGGTACCAGCCTCGGCGGATCATCGTCAGCAAAAAGAAGCCAAGCCTGCCGGTCTTTGTAGTAGCGGATCAACTCTTCATTCTTTTCCGGACCCATATCATGCGCCCAGATGACTTTTTGGCTGTCAATGTCCGCGCTGTTGTATACCCATTCAAAACCGGTGGGATAGTCAGCAAGGTTATAATGCACGATGACTATCTGGCCTCTAGTGTATTTCGCAAGCCTTTCGAGTATTACGGTACGGACAGAATTTGTGGGCGATTGCCAGCACCATGTTGGGATGCCTACCCCGGCGCGGCGGCTGCGAGTTCGACCCGACACGGTACTGGTTGCAACACGCAGCGCAAGCAACAGCAGGCAAATCGCAGGAACCATTCGGGTCACAGACAGCCCTATCGGCCGTCCTTGCCGAGACCAGGAGCGAATTCGGCGCATCGCAATGAGAACGACGCCGAGGATGACGCACGTTGCCGGAGCTGAATAATGCGGTTCGTAGCCGATCAGCAACATATTCGCCAAGATGACAGCAAAGCACACCGTAAGGAGAAGACGGGTCGCTCCACGCACATCCTTCCACGAAAATCCGATCGGCAAAACTGCTGGGAGGAGACCCAGTGGAAGGGTAAGCACAAGACCCAAGAAAAATGCCCATACAAGAAGGAGTTTGACCAATAGGTTTTTAATCAGACCTGTGCCCGTCTGCGTCGAGGCGTACGCACTACGCTCGAAGCGCTGGAAATATGATCGGATTTCCGGACTGAGGAACTGTGGCATCGGTCTGACCCGCAACCACGGAAAGTACGGTATCGGGTTGTAGGTGTGCTCGTACAGGAAATAAGGAGCCTCAAAAGGATTTCCCGTGGTTTGCCGGAAATAATAGGCCATGGCAATCAGCGTCAGGGCCAGTACGGCCAGCAGCGGGCCCATGACCCGCTTGAGCGCCTGCGTCAGATCCGGTCGCTCCATTTTGTATAACCAGGCGAGCATCGCCACGGCCACCGGAATCCCAAAGAACAGCCCCTCATACGGGCGGCTGTTGGCCAGAATGGCAAAGCCCAGCCCCATCAGCAGCGCATCCCGAACGCGACGGTTCTGCTTGATTCGGGGCAGCGCGCCGAGGACCAGTGCTCCGCCCGTTGCCGCCACCGCCCCTCCCCAGTAGCTGTTGGCCCAGTAGTTGAACGTCCCAAAGCGAATGACAGTCAGGAAGCCTCCCAGCAACGCCCAGCCCTCGCCCACCCATGCTTGCAGCATCCAGGTGATCGCTGCGCACATCAACCCCACGCTCAGCCACACGCCCCAGAAAGGCTGCCCGGTTACAACCTGCCCCAGGGCCATGATCAATCCCTGGGCAGGCCAGTACTTTGCGGTGTATGTGGGGCGCCAAAGAATAAAGGGACTTTCGAAGTAGACCCACATGGGGTGAGTGGGATTAGTCAACCGCCCACGAGCAAATGTATCCGCTTGGAGCAGGTAGGCAAATTCGTCGTGAATCCCGGGCTGCGGAATGGGCAGGATTGGCAGCAGGGCGGCGCGCAGGGCCAGCGCCGTCAGGCCGACCACAAGAACTGAAAGTCCGCGCCTCTTTGCGAGCCGGCCAAAGCTTTGCTCGATCGCCTCAAACCAGCGCGAGCCAAGCTCCGGCACCGTAAACGCCAGCACCAGCGCCAGCACGGACAATCCAGCTTCAATGAGGAGAAACATGATGGACCCTTACGGTCCCTTCCGGCCGTCAATTTGAGCTTCTCTGTCGGCAGCTTCCGAATACGGTACCAGCCTCGGCGGATCATCGTCAGCAAAAAGAAGCCAAGCCTGCCGGTCTTTGTAGTAGCGGATCAACTCCTCATTCTTTTCCGGACCCATATCATGCGCCCAGATGACTTTTTGGCTGTCAATGTCCGCACTGTTGTACACCCACTCCCAAATCCCCCAAGGGGGCCAGATGCGTGCTCTGTGAAGGTCCGTGTCGAACAGGCGCGGTGCGTATCTTACCAGAACAAGCTGAGTCCCTGGCTGCTTTTGTAGCCGGGCGACAATAGGTCGTCGACCAATGCCCAGGCTTCTGTAGTTGAAAGGTCCCCAAGGGGTATAGTTGAGCGTCGGACGCAAATGAAGCGGGGATGCTCCCACTCGCAGGAGGAAGACTGCCAAGGTAACCACGGGTGCGGAACGAACGATGAATAAGCCTCTGGGCTTGCCCTGATAACGCCAATTGCAGAGGCGGCGCATTCCCATCAGAGGCAAAGCGAAAAACAAACAGGCAGCCGGTGCGGCATATTGCGGGTAGAAGTACGCCTCAACTCCCCACCCGGCGACGGATACTGCAAGCGCCGCAATAATAAACCTGGAGGGTTGGCCGATGTTGCTTACCGAAAAGCCGTAGGGAAGCGTCACAATGGCGAGAACAAGAAGGAGGCTAAGAAGCGGTCCAACATAGAACACCCATATCAGCGCCAGTTTTCTTACTTCATTTGCAAGCAGCCCAAAGGGAGTCTTTGCAGCCCTGAAATCGTGAAGGTCAACCTCCTCCTCCCATTCTTTCATCTCCGTATGTCGGTATTTCGGCAATGGCTTTTCCGATTGCCACAGGAAATAGGGCGTGGGGTCATACTGGATCTGATATTCCTGGTAAGGCAACTTCAATGGATCTCCGGTGACGCGCCAGTTGTAATATGCCATCCAGGCCGCAGTCAGGCCAAGCACGACAGAGAGCGGCAGGACGATCCGGCGCAGTGAAATCCACAAGGGGGGCCTTCGTTTACCGAGCATCCACGCAAAAAGCGCAAACGCTACCGGCAGGCTGAGAACCAGCCCCTCGTAAGGTCGGCTGTTAGCAAGGATCGCCAGGCCAACGCCCATCAGAAGGGCATTCCGTACCCGATGTTCCTGCCGGATGCGAGGAAGAGCGCCCAGCGTCAGTGCTCCTCCGAACGCGGCAACTGCGCCGCCCATATACGTATCTGCCCAGTAACTGAAGGCGGAAATCCGTACAACCGCGAAAAGGCCGCCCAGCAGCGCCCACCCTTCTCCCACCCACGCTTGCAACATCCAGGTGATCGCTGCACACATCAGTCCGACGCTCAGCCACACGCCCCAAAAAGGATGGCCCATCAGCACTTGACCAATCGCGAGGAAGAAGCTTTGCGCTGGAGGATACTTGGAATTGTAAGTAGGCCGCATCAAGATCATCAGGCTCTCAAAGTGAGTCCACATGGCGGGTGTTGGGTTTGTCAGCCTGCCGTGGGCAAAGGTATCGGCCCCCAACAAGTACGCAAATTCATCCTGAATGAGAGGCTGCGGAATAGGCAGAATGGGCAGTAGGGCGGCGCGCAGGGCCAGCGCCGTCACGCCGACCACAAGAACTGAAAGCCCGCGCCTCTTTGCGAGCCGGCCAAAGCTTTGCTCGATCGCCTCAAACCAGCGCGAGCCAAGCTCCGGCACCGTGAACGCCAGCACCAGCGCGAAAACACACAATCCGGCTTCAATCTTGAGAAACATCCGTCACTCCTTTTAACGGGCGAATGTCCCATACTTCAATCTGAGTGTCAATTCGCTGCTGAGAGCTAAGAGCGATCTTACTGGTAGGGCAGGCTTCGCATTAATTCCTGTTCAGACGCCGTGGGGCGGATCGTGGTGGAATCGTCGGGCTTGAAAAACGCCTGCGCCCATCCGATGCGGAAGGAGGTGCCCGGCGCGCCGGGATCGAAGGGCTTGGGCTGCAGAAGGCTGAGATGTGGAGGCCCCAGGGGGCCGTCGAGGGCCTCGAGATATTCCGGCCCGCGCCAGGGGCCTGTGGCGTTGCTGACCAGGGTGATAAGACGCGAGCGAAGCGCTTGCAAGGTTGGTTGCTCTTCAGGAGAATCCGCCAGATTGTTCTGCTCCTCAGGATCAACCTTCCATTTGTAGAGTTCCTGGCGGCCACTACGGTGCTCGATATACTGCCACTCGGGAGTCGTCAGACTGGCCATCGCGTGCCGAGCGTCCGGATCGCTTGTTGGAACTAGTTCAGATATCACAGCATCGTCGGAGGGTACAGGTTTGTAAACAGGATTCCAGAATCTGGCGAGGCTGGTGCGGCTGAATGGAGTGTTGTCGCGTCCAGCCAAATCGAGCACCGTTGAAAAGAGCTGCCGTGTCCCAACCACATGGCTTATCCTCAAGCCTTGAGGCACTCCCGGCCCGGCGATTATCAGTGGAACGTGAAGAACGCCTCGATAAAGGTTTCGGCCATGCTCGTAACTGCCCTTCCAGCCAAATGCTTCGCCATGGTCGGAGGTTAGAATTACGACGGTATTCTGCCACCCAGAGGAGCGGCGGAGGAAACCGAGGAGAATGGCAAGCTGGCGGTCAAGGTAGGCTAGACAATTGTCATAGCCTGCAATCAAGGAATCCCGGTCCTGCGGGTCGAAATCGACTGTCTCATCTGAGGTGAGAGTAAAGGCGCGAAGTCTAAACGCAGCAGCCGATGAAAGACCTCCGAACCGGTGGTTGTAGGGTTCTGGTGGGAAATAAGGATCATGGGCGTCGAAATAGTTGATGAAGAGAAAATAAGGCTGCGTCGAACGGTGCTCGAACCATCTGAAAACACTCTCATTGAGCTGACCTGCATTTTCGCGGTCAAGATAGTCATATTGGACGAGGTGCTCAAAGGCTGGTTGTATTACCGCATTGCCCAGCAGGGTCTCTCTCAGATTGTGGCGAAGTGATGCTCGCTCATCCCCATAGTTATCAAAGCCCTGAGATGTGCCCCAACCCTTTTGCAGATACAGCTCATTCGCGACAAAACTCGCCGTCTCGTAGCCCTGCGTGCGAAGAATTTCTGCCAGTGTCCAGGGGTTTTGCGCCAGCGGGACGGCCCAGTCTGCTCCGTGCTGCTGCGGCAGCAGGCCGGTAAACATCGAGGCATGCGAAGCCAGCGTCCAAGAGCTTGCGGAGATGGCGTTTTCGAACAGCACTCCGGTGCGTGCGAACCGGTCGATGTTCGGAGTGGTTGGTCGCGAATAGCCGTAGGAAGAAAGATGGTCCGCCCGGACCGTATCGAGTGTGATGAAGACTATGTTGGGAGCACCTGATGGAGGCGCCGCCTGGGCCGCAGTTCCGGAAAAAGACGGCCGCAGAAGGAATAAACCGATCCCACCAACTGCAATCGCCGTGGCGGCTGCGAGACCTTTGCCGAGCGGCCTTGCTAGCCGGGGAAAAGAGGGTTCTGCGAAGCGCTCGACCCACGGCCACCCCACTGCAAGCGGCAAGAGTGAGAGAATGAACGCAAATAAAAAAAGTCTGGCAGGAACTAGTACCTCCGTGTTGAAATCGAACCGATTCAGGCCGATTTCGAAATGAAACCACAGCCGCACGAGGACTACAAAAGTTAGACCGAACGCGATCGCAAGAGCGACGGGGACCTCTCGGCTTCGCGTCCGGCTGGCCAGCCACCCCAAGGCGAGTCCCAAGAGGCCGAAGAAGACCATGTCCACGAGCGGGGCTAGGAACCAGATGACGTACCCGACGTCCGGGACCAGCAAGGGGATGACGCGGGGCCGGGTCCAAAGGAGCCAAGCTTCATAAAGACCGACCGCAAGGCCCGCCGTGCCGCTCAGCATAGAGAACCGGCTAATCACGCCGGCGCGGCTGAGTTTCGGCGCCCGAGGCTGCGTGGAATTGGTTTTCGTGGTGTGTTCCATCGTCGCTGTAAGAGCCTCCACAACAAATAGCGGTAGTGTGCCACAGGCGAAAGGCGCGGCATACCGGCCGGAGGTACTAGCCCGGAAGTGCCAGGGCAGCGTGTCTGGCGCAGCCTCTGCGTGTTGGATAGAAAAACTTTTGAGATTGTGCGGGGGCACTGTCCGCCTGGACGTCGCCGGGCCGCACGCGGGCCTATCAGGATAAGCATCACAGGGACCGCCTTCCGCAGCCACGCTGTCTCCGGCGCTGGAATCCGCCGATGAGGACATCGTCGCCACAGTCAGGAAGGCCACTATGGTTCGTAAGAACTCAGTATTTGCGAATGGCCGCCGTGAGCCACTTGGATTGGCCCAGGGCGGCGCTTCGCGGGCATTCTGTTTTGGGCGGTCCTAAGGATCGACAATGATGATCGGGTCGGTCTTCTGGCCGTTCACGAAGACAATGTACTTGTAACTACCCTGCGCGCCGGTCAACTGAGTGTTTCCGGGACTGCAAGGGCTGTAGTAGTAGCGCTCGAAGGGTGTTGGCCCGTCAAACACGACGGCCCAGTCATTCGAGGTGGAGTGCCACTCGACTCGGTCGTTCTTACCTCTTGAAACTCTCACGGTGTTCTGGTTTACGCTCGGCGGGTTACCAGGAATGATTTCGATTCTTATTGGCATTGCTCCCTCCTTAGGTCAATTTGTGCCTCGCGGCGATTTCCGGCGAAATGGCATGCGCCCTCCGTGGCGGTTTCTGGCGGCAAGGAACATCGCATGCCGAAATTCCTGCAGAGGCAAACGCAATCTCTGCGGGAATGTTGCCGTCCCCTGAATCGCAGGTTCACTCATTGATTCCGGCCGTTGATCAGCTTTTGAAATGCCGGATCATTTTGCAGGTTCTTCCAGTTCGGGTCCGTACGGATCGACTGAACTGGATATCCGCCGTCCCGGGCGCGTTTGAGGTAATCGAGGGCCAGGGCGCGCCGGCCGGCAAGTCGGTAAACGATAGCAGCATCGTACATGATTTGAAAATCTTTGGGCGCGAGCAAGAGGGCCCGGTGCAGGTCGTGCATGGCCTGGCCGATATTCGAGGTTTCGGCTTCATACATCGCCAACGCCCCCAGCAACTGGGAGGACTTCGGATTCACGCGCAGACCTTCCCGCGCCAGTTCGGCGGCTTTCCTGTAAGCGGAACGTGCGCGCGATTCCTCGCCCTGCGACCACTTGTAGGCGTCGCCCAGATTGCCCCACAGTATAGGGTCTTTAGAACGGAGCTGTACCGCCCTCTCGAACCATTCCGCCGACTCTTTATACCGCCCTTCGCAGAACAGAACGGTCCCAAGGTTGGAATAAGCGGTGGAACTCGGCCGGATGGCAATGGACTTCC